>Ga0114930_10000450_pt1 | contig 43039 bp, 30 predicted proteins | sample AnhtaG_FD_87300 | JGI IMG/M metagenome (GOLD analysis project Ga0114930, IMG submission 87300) | Deep subsurface microbial communities from Anholt, Denmark to uncover new lineages of life (NeLLi) - Anholt_01485 metaG | ecosystem: Environmental > Aquatic > Marine > Oceanic > Sediment | place... | reverse complement strand
GCCATTTTGGGGCCAAGATACAAGATCCAGGGGGTCTTCCGATCCTTCCCGACGTCCCGTTCGTCGCGTACGGGGCAATCTCGAAAGCCTCCATCTTGCGAATTTGCTAAGTCCGACAGACTCTTAGGTGAGGATCTTGCGGCTTTCCGAGGAGGAGATACCTGAGATGACGCGCTCGAAGGCCTCTTCGTTGGTGCACGCCGAGACCGCCTCCTGCTTCGTGATGAGTCCGGCGCGGTAGAGCTCGACGGCGTGCTGGTCGAAGCTCTTCATTTCGCTGTCGATCTCGATGATCCCGTATAGCTTGTCCAGTTCCGCCTCGATAATGGCGTCGCGGACGATGGGCTTGCCGCCCAGCAGGATCTCGACGCAGGGGATGCGGCCCCCGCCTTTGCGCCGCAGCAGGCGCTGGCACACCACCCCGCGCAGCGAATAGGCCAGCTCCTGGCGGATGAGGTCGCGTTCGGTCTGTGGGAAGTAGCTGATCACGCGGTTGACGGTGTCGACGGCCGTCATCGTGTGCAGGGTGCTGAACACGAGGTGGCCGGTCTCTGCGGCGCTGACGGCGGCGCGGATGGTCTCCATGTCGCGCATCTCGCCCACGAGGATGACGTCGGGGTCCTCGCGCAACGCGCCGCGCAGGGCGTTGGCGTAGGAGTAGGTGTCGCGGCCCACCTGCCGCTGCGACACGATGCTCTTCTTGTCCCGATACACGTATTCGACGGGATCCTCGATCGTGATGATGTGCGTGCAGCGCGTGGTGTTGATGTACTCGATCATGGACGCCAGGGTGGTGGTCTTGCCGCTGCCGGTGATACCCGCGACCAGGAACAGGCCGCGGGGGCTGTCGGCGATGTCGCGCACGACCATGGGGATGTTGAGCTGCTCGAAGGGCACGGGCTCTTCCGCGATGAGGCGGACGGCTACGGCAATGGCGCCGCTCTTGTAGTACGCGCTGACGCGCAGGTAGCCCACGCCCGCCAGATGGAACTGCCAACTGGTTTCGCGTTCCGCGGCGAGCCGGTCCAGTTGAGTCTGGCTGCCTAACTGGAGCGCCAGCTCCTCGACGTCGGCCGCGGTCACGGCGGGCATGTCGATGGTCTGAAGGTCGTTGTCGATCCGGATATAGGGCGGCGACCCGGCGCGCAGGTGCAGGTCGGAGGCGTTCTTCTCATGCATCAACTCGATCAGGCGGTTGACGCTGAACTCCTGGTCGATGAACTTGCGGACCTCGACCTCCCAGGACTCGGAACGCAATGGGCGCGCGGCGCACTCCTCGACCATCTGGTGCACGCTGGCGAGCTTCGGGAGGTGGCGCCACTCAAAGGGCGGCAACGTGAGCGCGCACGAACCGTTGCTCACCTCCAGCCGGACAGTGAAGCCGAGGTTGTTGCCGGCCTCCTGGATGGCATCCGGGTTCGTATCCGGCTTCAGTGGGAACGTGATACGGAGCGAATCGACGGTCTTGGTGAGATCGGCGCCCTTGGCCTCCATTTGGCACGCCCGACACGTTTAGACCAGTTCTTCGGGCAGCCCGGACTCATGGGTGAATTCGGTGAAGCCAACTTTGAAGATGTCGAGGATGGTGTCGCTGGACTTACTGCCGAGTAGCATAACATACCTTCCTTGTGTCCGGTCCGCGGGGGCTGTGGACGACAATGCGCGCCCTGCAGGGAACGCGCCAAGAAACGACGGAGGAGTTTATCACGTGGTCGGCCGGGCAGTCAAAGAGCGGCGCGTATCGCCGCGCCAGCGGTGTCATTGCGAAGGGGGCTTCAGCACGGCCTTGGCCAGGGCGTCGAGCGCCCGGGCGAATCCGGCGAGCGAGGTATCCTCGATCGAGAAAACGAAGGCCGGCTGCGGCTCCATTTCGTGGCGCTGCCCCGGTTGGAGCGTCACGTCCACGGGCTGGCGCAGGTCGGCATGATGCCCCCCGGCGGGATCCAGCCAGTAGCGGCAACCGAAGGCGTCATCGTCGGCGTACCAACAGCCGACGCCCAGACCCGCGTCGGTGTCGACCCACGCGGCGCCATGCCGGAAGTAGTTGGGGATATCCGCCAGGAGGGGCACGTCCGCGTCAGGCGCGCCGCCGATGCGCGGGTCGACGTAGTGGAAGACCTCCTTGAGGCGCCAGGGCCCGTCGTCGGTGTTCTCGACCCAGAGGCAACGGGTGGCCATCCAGCCCGAGTCATCACGGGGGACGTGGAAGCGCCAGAGGCTGCGGAACGCACGGGGCCGTTCCTCGGGGGCTTGAACGGGCTGCGAGCGGTCGACGACGTGGGCCAGTTCCATGTCGATCACCGTGGTGCGGTCGCCGCGGCGCAGGTCCACGATTCGGGCCGTGTTGGATGGGACCCAGCGCGACTCGGAAGTGACTTGGTGAAGCAGTGGGTACAGGTGCGCCAGAAGGCGTCCTCTGCGATGCAACCGCCACGCATGGCCTTCGTCCGTAGGGCCGTCGAGTCTCAGCGAGCCGGTGGACACGTACACCCCGCGCTCGGGCACGGGGAGCTTGCGCTGGGGGAGTTCCGTGACCCACCCGGCCAGGAGCGGCGGGCGGGCCGGTTGGGGGCGTTCGGCGGCGGCGTGCAAGGCGTAGACCTGTGCGTTCAGCGCGCGGGCCGCCTGTGTCAGTTCCTCGTAGGGCTCGCCCTGTTCGTTGACGAGGCCGTAGTTGCTGTCCTCCGGGAAGGTCGAGGCGATCCCGAGGGCGGGTTCGTCGACCCACATGAAGTAGTTGCTGCCGACCATGAAGGGGAGGCTGAACATCAGGGTCTGGAAGTGGGTGAAGCACTTCGCCTTTTGGGCCTGCGTGGCCACGCGCATCCCCGCGCCGTGGGTGCAGGGCAGGCCGCTGTCCAGGGCCGGGAAACTCCACTCCGTGATCATCAGGGGCTTGCCGGCCCGGCCGTGCCAGCCTTCGATGGTTTCGACGACCGAGGGCGGCACACCCCGGTCCACGTCGACGCGGGGGTACATGTTGAACGAGACCACGTCGCAGTACTGACCCGCGACGTCCCAGACGTCCGGAGCGTCGCCGGCGAAGCGGCAGCCGAGGATGAGGTGATTCGGGTCGCGGCCGCGGATGGCCTCGGCGCAGGTCCGGAAGTACTGTTCGGCGACGCGGCGGACCCACTGGCGGGCCATGTCCCGGGCTTTCTCGGTGAGTGGGCCGGCGGGCTCGACGTGCGCCGCCAGCGCTTCGAAGGTGTCGACCGCGACGCCCCAGTGCTCCTCGAAGGCGGCGGGCGATTCGAGCCCTTCGCGCAGGAAGGCGACCCACGCCTGTTTCGCGGTGTGTGCGGCCGGTTTCTTCCAGGCTTCGGCGAAAAGCCCCCACGGTTGATGATTCTTGCCGAACCATTCGAGTTCGTTGTCGAGGAAGTAGCCGATGAGCCAGGGGTCGTTCTGATTCGGGGCGCATATGCGCCGGGCCACTTTGTCGCAATGGCGCGCCCACTTCGGGCTGAAGACGTTCGGGAAACCGGTCCAGTGGATCTTGGGGCACAGGTCGTCGACGCCCGAGAACGCGCTCCCCAGCGACAGGAACTCGATGTGGGCGAAGTCCCGGTGGCGCAGGTGGCCGGAGTGGTTCGCGGGCAGTGTGTTGAAGCCCCAGTCGGCGAGACGCTCGGCGGTGGCTACGGCCCACTTTTCCTCGCTGCCGTATTGGGCCCGCATGTTGCGGGCATACGGCGCGTACCCGAGCTGTTCGCACCAGTGGACGTAGTAGCTGACGTGGTCGGCGCCCACCATGTAGAACCCGCGGCCTTCAGGGTCGATGAGCCACCAGCGCCCGTTGATCTCCTTCGGGTAGAAGAAGCCGGTGGCCGGGGCCGTCACGTCTGAATGGCTCCGGACGCCGTAGGGCGGGCATTCGGCTGACGTTAGCGCCGGCGGGGGGACCGTGTCTTCGACCACCGCGACCACGTCGTCGAAACAAGCGCGGAACTGGGCGCAGTGCAGCGCGGGCTGTCCGGCGGTCACCGCGCGGTTGTCGAAGGCATAGGCGAGGTGGGCCCGCGGCACTCCAGCCTTGTCAAGGACGAATCCGTCGATGCGCTCCGGCGTGGCCGTAAGCCGCAGGCGGTACGGCTGGCCGTACTGCCAGGGGAACGCGTGGCCCTCCTCGTGCAGCCTGGTCAGCCGCGAGGCCTCGGCTGACTCGCTGAGCCAGCCGCCGTCGAGCATCTCGCACAGCTCGACGTAGCGCCGGTTGCCTTGCGCGTCCGGCGCCTCGATCAAGGCCAGGTGCCAGAAGTGGTTGCCGTCGCGGCGCAGGGCGACGCCTGCGACCGCCCAGTCGGTATCCCTGCGCTCCTCGATGGTGACGGTGGCTTCGATCGTCACGCGCCGGCCGTGCGGGGCTTCTTCGAGGATGGCGAAGGTCTTGGCGCCTGCGTCGTATTCGAGCGCGCCGTCCTTCACTTCCCATGCGACCGACTCGGCGAACCAGCGGGGCGCGCCTTCGGCGCCGTCGGGGTAGTCGAAGGCCTCGCGGCACTCGAAAGCGCCCACGCCTGCCGACAACAACAGAACCGTAGTGAGCATGACCTGTCCTCTCCTGTTGCGTCCCACGAAGACCATATCACGAGCAGGCGGCGTGAAGTAAGCAACCAAGCGTGCCGCAATGTAGCCCTGCGCCCTCGATCTTCATCTTCATCTTCGTCTTCATCTTCATCTCCCTCTTCATCTCCATCTCCCTCTTCATCTTCATCTCCCTCTTCATCTTCGTCTTCATCTTCATCTTCGTCTTGTGCTTCATCGCGATACCCCTTCGCAACCGCATACTCCAAGCGACACCACGATGAGGAGTGACGATGAGGATCAAGAGGGAGATGGAGACGAAGATGAAGATGAAGATGAAGAGGGAGATGAAGACGACGGTCTTGGGTTGAACTTGACGCGCTGTGCTTTTACCATGGGTTGCAGAGCGTTGCACTGGTGGTCCTGGGGTGCTAGCATGACGAGCGGTAGGCCAGGCCCTGGCTGGTGCAGCTTCGCGGGAATGGCGCCGCATTTTCTTAGGAGGAGGAACGGGGAGAAGACCGCGCGATGCTAGACCTTGCGAAAGTAAAGAAACTGGCGGAGTGGCCCCGCCTGCGCGCTGAGTTGGAGAAAACCGTGCAGTCGGTGCTTGGCGCCATACCGAAGGTGCGCATCGAGCTGCAGACGAAGACCGTGGATGAACTGCAGTATTCAGGCTATGTGCGCCGCCGGATCAACTACTTCGTGTCGGAATGGGAGCGGGTGTCGGCCTGGTTGTTCGTTCCGGACCACAAGGAGGAGATGCCCGGCATCTTGTGCTGCCACCAGGAGGCGCCCCAGGGCAAGGACGAGTCCGCGGGACTCGAGGGCGAGCCGCTCATGGCCTTCGCACAGCACTACGCCGAACTGGGCTACGTGACCCTGGCGCCGGACTGTATTACGGCGGGGGACCGGGTGTCGAGCGGCCTCGATGCGTACGATACCAAGAACTTCTACAAGGACAACCCGAAGATGTCGGCCATGGGCAAGATGCTGGTGGACCACATTTGCGCCATCGATGTGCTCTGCGAAGCGAAGAAGGTCGACAGCGCCCGGATCGGGGTGGTCGGGCACAGCCTCGGCGGCCACAACGCCTTGTTCCTGGCGGCCTTCGACGAACGGGTGCAGGCGTGCGCGGCGAGTTGCAGCTTCACCCAGTTTGCGACGGATAAGAAGGCGGAGCGTTGGGCGGCGCCGGACGGCTTCGTGTACATGCCCTTGTTGCGCGACGCCATCAAGAAGGGCGACTACCCATTTGATTGGGAGCACATCATCGCACTCATGGCCCCCAGCCCCACCCTCATCATCGCCGCGCAGGACGACGAGATCTACGGCCACGTCGAGGGCTGCGAGAAGGCCGTCAGGATGGCGCAGAGCGTATACAAACTGCTCGGGGCGCAGGACGCTCTCGATATCTACACCCACGACGACGGCCATTGCATGACGGTGGAATCCCTGCAAGCGGCGGACGAATGGCTCGAGCGCTGGCTGTAACGCGAGTGTCCGCGTGTTGAGTCGTGCGGGCCGCTACTTACCCTTCACAGCACCCTGGTGCGTCTCTTGAACGCAAGAAGCCCCTCAGGCGGCCGTTGTCTGGCCCGCAGTGGGTGGAAGAGAATGAGGGCGGGGGCGTAGGATGTTCAACTGAGATGGTGCGAGGCCCACCCTTTCCCAAGGGCCGCACCATTTCGGAAGGGCGCACCCTTTCAGAAGGGCGTCTATGGAAACACGTGCAGCCGACCAGGTGCAGGTGCTTGTTGACAACATCGAGCAGGTGATCTTCGGCAAACGCGACGTGGTCAAGCTCTGTGTGGCGGGGCTGTTGGCGCGCGGGCACGTGCTGATCGAGGATATCCCCGGCATCGGGAAGACCACCCTGGCCCAGGCCCTGGCCCGGTCGATCGATTGCGCCTTCAGCCGGATCCAGTTCACCAGCGACATGCTGCCGTCGGATATCCTCGGCGTTTCCGTGCTCAACGCGAGGACGTCGGAGTTCGAGTTCCGCCCTGGGCCCATCTTTGCCAACATCGTGCTCGCGGACGAGGTGAACCGGACGCCGCCGAAGACCCAGAGCGCCCTGTTGGAAGCGATGAGCGAGTTTCAGGTCTCCGTGGACGGCGTCACCCGGGCCACGCCGCAACCCTTTATGGTGTTGGCGACGCAGAATCCGATTGAATACGAGGGGACGTACATCCTGCCGGAGTCGCAGCTCGACCGCTTCATGCTTCGGGTGGCGATCGGGTATCCGCCGGAGGAAGATGAGTTGCACATCATGAAGCGGCGGGACCCCATCAAGGCCCTCGAGCAGCTCAGCCCCGTGCTAACGGCGGCCGACGTCATCGCGCTGCAGGAAGAGACGGCGGGGGTCGCGGTGGAAGAGAGCGTGGCGCGCTACATGCTCGCCATTGTTCAGGCCACGCGGCGCAACGAGCACGTTCAACTGGGCGCGAGCCCGCGCGCGTCCGTGGCCCTTTGCGTGGCGTGCCAGGCGCGTGCGCTGGTCGAGGGGCGCGACTTCGTGACCCCGGGCGACGTCAAGCAGATGTCGGTGTCCGTCTTGGCGCACCGCCTGATCGTACGGTCGCGCAGCGGCGACCTGGTGTCCGCCGCACGCGAGCGCGCGCGGACCGTCGCCGAGATCGTCAAGGAGATCCCCGTACCAGTCTAGGGACAATACCCTTCACTCAATGATGTCTCACGGTCCCACTTGTCATCGTCATTCGTACTCGTGCTCGTGCTCCGACCCAGAGCCGGGCCATCGATTACGATTACGGTGAGACTCCGAGGACGCGCGCGAGCACGCGTCATCGAGCTTGCGAAGAAGAGCACCTGGAAAAAGCGTTTCGCTCAATCCCGTCTAGGGACAAGGTCGGCCGCCCATGAGCACGCCAAGAACCCGAGACCGAGCGACCCGTGTCCGGCGCAGGGCCGGCTGGCGCCTGCGCCCTGCGGGCTGGGTGCTTCTGATCGCGTTGGTCCTGGTGCTCCTGGCCGCATGGAACACCGGGACGAACCTCCTCTACATCGTAGTCGGCGGCCTGTGCAGCTTCCTCCTCATCTCCTTTGTGCTGGCCGGATGGAGCCTGCTCCGCGTGCGGGCCTCACGCGAGGCGCCCGACGCGGTCCATCGCGGCGAGCCGTTCAGCGTGACGCTCCGGCTTGAGAATCGCAAGACCCTCGTCCCGGCCATGTCGATCCGGGTCGAGCATAGGGCCCCAGTTGGGCATAACGGCGCCAAGGGGTTCGGGGGTTACATCGTGAAGATCCCGCCGCGCCGGGCGGCCCTGGTACGCCTGTCGGAGCGGTTTGACCGCCGGGGGGTCCATCCCCTCCCGGCCCTCGACTTGGTCAGCGCCTTCCCCTTCGGCCTGTTCGAGCGGCGGCGGCGCGCTCGCGACGGCCACGAGGTGGTCGTGTATCCGCGGGTGCGCGCGGTGCGTCCGGGCGCGTTGCAGCAGCTTTCAGGGGCGGGGGCCGCACCGACTTTCGTGCGGGGCCATGGCGACGAGTTCTTCAGCCTGCGCGACTACATTCCCGGCGACGACGTGCGCCAAGTGGCGTGGCGGGTGAGCGCGCACCGTGGGGCCCTGACCGTCAGGGAGTTCGCGCGGCAGACCTCGCGCTCGATCGTGTTCGTCCTGGACACGCACCGGCGCACGGACCTCGAGGGGTTCGACGACGCCTTCGAGGACGCCGTGGAACTGGTCGCTTCGCTGGCCGTGACGTTTCTGAACCAGCAGTACACGGTATCCATCGTCACGCCGGGGCGGCGGCTGCCCGAGGGCGAAGGCAACACCCACAGGCGCAAGGCGTTGGACATGCTGGCCCGGGTCGAGCCGGCGGACGGGGTCTCCGAAGGCGGCTATGGGTGGTTTTCCCCCGGCGCGGAAAGCGGCCGCGCCAGCTACGTGTTCGTTTCCCCCGACCCGCGCGACTGGGGCCGCGTCAGCCACGCCGGCCGGACGCGCGTCATCGACCCACGGGAGGTGGTCCGTGCCTAGTGCGACCGAGATCTCGGGTGCGCACGGCTTCCGGCCGACGGGCGTGGCCTTTGCGTTGCGGGTATCGTCCTTCGCGCTGCTGGCGAGCGGCTACCTCGCCTTGGCGGCCACGCCGCGGTTCTCGACCGGAACGGTGGTGATCCCATGCGTTTTGCTCCTGCTCTTGCCCGTAGGCGAGTGGCTGGACGGGCGTTTCGTCCACTACCGGCGGCTCTGGCGTTGGGTGAGCATCGGCTACCTGCTCTTCATCCCGGTCTCGTTGTTCTTGCTGGACCTGCTTGGCAGCGTGATTGCTCTCGCGGTCTACATCCAGGCCTACTCGCTGCTGCACCGCAAGGAGGCCCGCGACTACTTCCACTTGTACCTGATGGCCTTTTTTCTGCTCTTGGCGGCGTGCGTGCTGCGGCCGGAGCCCGTCATCGCGCTGGTCTTGCTGCTGTTCCTGGCCAGCGCCATCGTGGCCTCGATGATGCTGCACCTGCACGTCGAACTGGCCCGCAGCACGGGCGCGCACTCAGCGGACATCGTCCCGCTGGACGGCCAAGGGCCCTTCGTGCTGACGGGACGCCCGCGGGTGCTGGATGCGGGGTTGATAGGGGCGGTCGCGGCCGTGGCCGTGGTATCGGTGCTGGTGACTGCGGCGCTGTTTGTCGTGACGCCGCGCATGGAGGCCGGCATCCTCGGGCGCAGCGACCCGCTGCTGTTCGCATCGGGACGCCCCGACCGGCCGGTGAGCCTGGCCGAAGGGGGCTACATCGTCAATGACCCGCGGGCCGTGATGCGCGTGACGTTCCCGGACGAGCCGGGCGGGCGCTACGATGGACCGATGTTCTGGCGCTGCACGGCCTTCTGTGAGTACAAGGACGGCGGGTGGGCGCGCCGGGAGATCTCGGAGCACCGGCATGAACCGGCCTTTGCCCTGGTGAAGACCCTCGCGCTGATGAACCTCTGGGGCCGGGGCGCGTCCGAGGTGAGCCGTGTGCCTCTCGGCGAACGCCGGGTGGTCCACCAGGCCATCTACATGGACCAAGTGCCCTCAGAGGGCGTGCCCAGTCTCCCGCTGGCCCAGAAGGTCCGGCTCGCGGCCAACAGCCGCGGCGCCCTGCTCTCCTGGAGCCGCATCGACGATTTCTCCGTGATGCTCACCGGGAAGCGCAACCGCTGGCTGGAATACGAGGCCTGGTCCGAGGTCGAGGAGTTCGCGCCGCGCCGTCTGCGCGCCGCCCCGGATGACTATGCGTCGGCGCTGGACCCCGGGGACTACGCGCTGCTGGTCCACCACGACCTCGAACCGAGGACGGTGCGGCTGGCCCAGCGCATCACGGCGGACGCCACGACGGTGTATGATAAGGCGGCAGCCATCCATAAGTACCTGAATGGGCGGGGCTTCCGGTACACGCGCCAACTCGCCGACCTGCCGGCCGGCCACCCCGTGGACGCCTTTATCCACGAGACGCGGGCGGGGCACTGCGAGCTGTTCGCCAGCGCCATGGCCCTGATGCTGCGTAGTCTGGAGGTCCCCGCGCGCGTGGTTAGCGGCTATCGCGGCGGCGAATGGAGCGACCTGGACCGGTCGTACACGGTGCGGGCCGACATGGCCCACATGTGGGTCGAGGTCTTCTTCTCCGGCATCGGTTGGGTGACCTTCGACCCGTCTGCGGCCGAGGTGGCGCCCGGCTCTCTCTCGCCGACGCGCCTGGCCCGGCTCGCCTCCCGGTACACGCTGCGCGCGAAGATGATGTGGTACCGCGATATCGTCGGCTTCGACCGAGGCATCCAGGTCCAGGTTCTGCGCGACCTCGGTTTCGGCTTTGCCGGATGGGGCGCCGGCCTCTTCGACCCGGACAACTACATCCCACGGCCCGGCGTTGCCGCCAGGCGCGCGCCGCTGGCGTTGCTCGTGGGCGCCGCCGTTGTCCTGGTCCTTCTGTGGCGACGCTCCCGTGGTGGCACAGGCCGGCCGCTGCTGACCGACGACCAGGCCCGGGCCGTGCGTCTGTATCGGCGGCTTCTACGGAAGCTGGGGCGCGCCGGTGTTGCCTGCCACGGCCGGCCGGCCGAGGAAATCCGTGACGGGCTCTCGCAAGTGGCGGGCCTCGAGGCCATGCCGCTGTACGAGGTGTTCGACGCGTACAACGCGGCCCGCTTCGGCGGCAAACCACTGCCGCCCTCCGAGCTGGCGCGTCTGCGCCGCGTCATCCGGCGTCTGCGCCGCGTCATCCGCCGAGCCACGGCCGCGTAGCCCCGAGGCCCTTGCCCGGCGCGCGCCGGGCCGGCCCTGCTCATGGGTCCCCGGAAATGGTAGAATAGGTCATGGCCTCGTTGCCGTGGGAACGGTCGTCGAACAGGGCATGAAGGTACCCGGCGCTCATGAGGACCCAGTTTGCCAGACTACTGAAGCTGCTGCGGAAAAACACCCCGGGGGTGGATCTGCAGCTCGTGCGCCGGGCCTATCGGGTGGCGGACGCCGCCCACCGCGGGCAGGTGCGGCTGTCGGGCGAGCCGCATATCTCGCACAGCATGGCCGTGGCGCGGATCCTGGCCGGGCTGAAGCTCGACCTGACCACCATCGCGGCGGGGTTGCTCCACGACGTGCTCGAAGACACGCCGTTCACGCTCGAAGAGCTCAAGTCGGGGTTCGGGGACGAGATCGCCGCACTCGTCGATGGCGTGACGAAGATCGGGACGCTCTACGTGGTGGCGTCGGACCAGACGCTGGCCGAAGAGCAGGCGGCCAGCATGCGCAAGATGCTGGTCGCGACGATCAAGGACGTGCGCGTGATCCTGATCAAATTGGCGGACCGTATCCACAACATGCGCACCATCGAGTTCCTGCCGCCCGACAAGATCCAGCGCATTTCCCAGGAGACGCTCGACATCTACGCGCCCTTGGCCCACCGGCTCGGGATCGCCCGCTGGAACTGGGAGCTCGAGGACCACGCGTTCCACCGGCTGCACCCGGCCGAGTACCACGATATCGCCGACCGCGTGGCCATGAAGCGCCGAGAGCGCGAGGCGTGGCTCAATGAGATCATTGCCTTCCTCGAGCAACGCCTGACCGAGGCCGACATCGACGCGCAGGTCATCGGCCGGCCCAAGCACTTGTACAGCATCTACCGCAAGATGCAGCAGCAGGGCAAGGGATTCGAGGAAGTAATGGACATGCAGGCGGTCCGCATCGTCACGCAGACCGAGGCCGACTGCTACAACGCCTTGGGCGTCGTGCACCGCCTCTGGAAACCGTTCCCGGGGCGATTCAAGGACTACATCCCCATCCCGAAGGCCAACGAGTACCAGTCCATCCACACCACCGTCATGGTCGCGCAGCGACCCGACGAGCAGGGCAGGCCCCTCGAGATCCAGATCCGGACCGAGGAGATGGATCGAACCGCCCAGGTGGGCATCGCGGCCCACTGGCTGTACAAGGAGGGGGACGAGCAGCGGCGCGACGGCTCTCTCGAGGACCGGTTGAACTGGTTGCGGCAGATGTACGAGTCGCTTCAAGAGGCCGACACCGCAGACGAGTTTCTGGACGGCGTGAAGCGCGACATGAAGATGTCGGAGATCTTCGTGTTTACGCCGAAGGGCCAGGTGAAGGAGTTGCCCGTGGGCGCGACGCCGCTGGACTTCGCGTACATGATCCATTCGGACATCGGGCACCAGTGCATCGGCGCGCGGGTCAACGGGCGAATGGCGCCCCTCACCTACAACCTGGCGATGGGGGATCGGGTCGAGATCCTCCGGTCGAGGAACCAAACGCCGCATCTGGACTGGATCGACATGGTCGTGACGGCGCGCGCCCGTACGAAGATCCGCCAGCGGCTGCGGGAGTTGGGCCAACTGGCGCCGGCCGGGCAGGCCAAGGAGAAGCCCGAGCCCCGGCCGCACCCGCCGAAGCGGAAGCGGCAGATCAACGTAGTGGATGAGGCGACACGGGAGAAGCTGATCCGGGTACAGGGCGAGAAGGGGATGGCGGTCCAGTTCGCCCGATGCTGCAACCCGATGCCCGGCCAGCCCGTGGTCGGCTACGTCACCCGGAGCCCAGGCATCACGATCCATCGGGCGGACTGCCGCAACCTAGCCCTGACCAAGCGTGATCCCAAGCGGTTGGTCAAGGTGTCGTGGGAGGGCGAGGGGCATTACGAGGTGGGCGTTCGGACCGTGATTACGCCGCGCCCGAACATCCTGGCGGACATCACCGAGGCGATCCGGCCCCTGGTGATCGACATGACCAGCGCCCGATTCGAGCGCGGCGAGGACGGGCACAGCGACTTCGAGTTCGTATTCGACACGCCGGACGAGTCCACGGTCCACCTGGTCATGCGCGCCATCGGCCAAGTCGCCGGGGTGAAGGACGTTACGGCGTTGTTCGTGCGCGAGGTGGCCGAGGCCTAGGCCGGCGGTCAGCCATGGAACGCTTCGAACTCGTCAGCGATTTCAAGCCCCAGGGGGACCAGCCCCAGGCGATCGAGGAACTCGTCCGAGGCCTGCGGGAAGGCTGCCCCCACCAGGTCCTGCTCGGGGTCACCGGGTCCGGCAAGACCTTCACCATCGCCAACGCCGTCGAGCAAATCAACCGCCCGATGCTGGTCATCGCGCACAACAAGATCCTGGCGGCCCAGCTCTTCGGGGAGTTCAAATCGCTGTTCCCGAACAACGCCGTCGAGTACTTCGTCAGTTACTACGACTACTACCAGCCCGAGGCCTACATCCCGACGACCGACACGTACATCGAGAAAGACGCGTCGATCAACGACGAGATCGACAAGATGCGGCACTCGGCCACGCGGGCGCTGCTGTCGCGACGCGATTGCATCATCGTGGCCAGCGTCTCGTGCATCTACGGCATCGGTTCGCCGGAGACGTACAACCAACTCCGCGTCGAGATCGAGCAAGGCGCGACGCTGTCGCGCGAGGGCCTCATCGCCGGGCTCGTGACCATGCAGTATGACCGAAACGACGTCGACTTCCACCGGGGCACGTTCCGGGTTCGGGGCGACGTGGTGGACGTGTTTCCGGCGTATGAGGCCGACGTGGCGGTGCGGATCGAGTTCTTCGGCGATGACGTCGAGGCGATCTCGGAGTTTGACCCGCTGCGCAACACGACGTTGCGCCGCGTGACCCGCGCCGCCATCTATCCGGGCTCGCACTACGCGACGACGGCGGACACCCTCGAGCGGGCGCTGGGGACCATCGAACTCGAACTCGAGGAACGGCTGAAGCAGTTGCACGCGGAGAACCGCTTGCTCGAGGAACAGCGGCTCGAGCAGCGCACCCGCTTCGACATGGAGATGATGCGCGAGATCGGGTACTGCAGCGGGATCGAGAACTACTCGCGCCACCTCGACGGCCGCATGCCGGGCGAACCGCCCTACACCTTGCTGGACTACTTCCCGGACGACGCGTTGGTCGTTATCGACGAGAGCCACATGTCGGTGCCGCAACTCGGGGCGATGTTTCTCGGCGACCGCTCGCGCAAGGACAAGCTGGTCGAGTACGGGTTCCGGCTACCGTCGGCGCGGGACAACCGGCCGCTGACCTTCGAGGAGTTCGAGGCCCGCGTCGGGCAGTGCATCTACGTCAGCGCCACGCCGAGACCCTACGAGTTCGAGAAGAGCGAGGGGCTGGTGGTCGAGCAGGTCGTCCGGCCCACGGGGCTGGTCGACCCGGAAGTCCACGTGCGCCCGGCATCGGACCAAGTGGACGACCTCCTGGACGAGATCCGGTCGTGCGCGGCCCAGGGCCAGCGCGTGCTGGTCACCACGCTCACCAAGCGGATGGCCGAGGACCTGACGGAGTATTACCGCGACCTCAAGGTCCGCGTGCGCTACATGCACGCCGACGTGGTCACCCTCGAGCGCATCGAGCTCGTGCGCGCCCTGCGCAAGGGCGAGTTCGACGTCCTCATCGGCATCAACCTCTTGCGCGAAGGGCTCGACATCCCCGAGGTCGCCCTCGTCGCCATCCTGGACGCCGACAAGGAGGGCTACTTGCGCTCCGAGACCAGCCTCATCCAGACCTGCGGCCGCGCGGCCCGCAACGTGAACAGCCGCGTCCTCATGTACGCCGACCAAGAAACGGGCTCGATGAAGCGGGCCCTCTCGGAGATGAGCCGCCGCCGGGACAAGCAGACCCAGTACAACAAGAAGCACGGGATTACGCCCCGGTCGATACGCAAGGACATCCCGAACCTGCTGGCCAGCATCTACGAGCGCGACTACTACACCGTGCCCATGGCGGCCGAGGACGAGGACACCTATGTGCCCGGCTTCGACATCCCGAAGACGGTTGGGAAGCTGCGCAAGAAGATGAAGGACGCCGCGGCCAAGATGGATTTCGAGCGGGCGGCCGAATACCGCGACCGCATTCGGGCCCTCGAGCAGCGCCAAATCGAGGAGTCGTAGCCGAAAGCCGGGGACCGGCCTCCGGCCGGCGCCCTATGGTACACTGCCAAGCGGACCGATGAAGATTCTGCACGTTTACAAGGACTTCGATCCGCCGGTGCACGGGGGCATGGAACGCCACATCGCCCTGATGTGCCGTTTTCAGCGCCAGTGGGCCCAGGTGGAGGCGCTGGTTTGCAGCCGGACGCCGCGGACGCGCGTCGTGGAGCGCGATGGGACGACGGTGACCGAGGTGGGCGAGTGGGGCCGGCTTCAGAGCGCACCGCTGTCGCCGACCTTCCCGTACCACATGCGCCGGATGGCGGCCGACGTGGTCGTGGTACACGTGCCCAATCCCACGGCCGAGATGGGGTATCTGCTGGCGCGGCCCCGCGGCACGCTGGTGGTGCGGTACCACAGCGACGTGGTGCGCCAGGCCGCCGCCATGAAGGTCTACGCCCCGTTCCTGATGAGATTCCTCGGAAAAGCTGCTATGATCCTCCCGACTTCCGAGCCCTATGTAAAAACGTCGGCCACGTTGCAGGCCTTTTGCAGGCGGTTCCCTCGAAGAGAGGGCCTCATCCGCGTGGTGCCGTTGGGGATCCTCCCGGAACAATTCCGGGCTCCGGACGAGGACCGCGTGGCGCGCCTGCGCGCACAGTACGGCGGCGACTACGTGCTCTTCTGCGGCCGGCACAGATACTACAAGGGTCTCGAGTACTTGGTCCGCGCCGCGCGGGACATTCGGGCCGCCGTGGTCATCGCCGGCGACGGCCCGGAGCGGGCCCGGGTCCAGGCGTTGGCGCGCGAGCAGGGCACTGCCGTGGCGTTCCCGGGCGCGTTGAGCCATGAGGACTTGGTGGCCCACCTACACGGGTGCGCCGTGTTCGTGTTTCCGTCGGTGGCGCGGAGCGAGGCCTTCGGCATTTCGATTCTGGAAGCGCAGGCGTGTGGCAAGCCGGTGGTGGCGACGCGGCTCGGCACGGGCGTCGAGTTCGCCAACCTCCATGAGCAGACGGGCCTCAACGTCGAGCCGCGCAACCCCGAGGCGCTGGCCCGGGCGGTCAACGCGCTGCTCGAGGACCCGCAGCGCCGGGAGCAGATGGGCGCGTTCGCACGCCGGCGCGTCGAGAACGAGTTCCGCGCCGACGAGACCGCGCGCAAGGAGTTCGCGCTGTACCAGGAAGCGATGGGATGACAGAGAATAGGTACGTATTCTTCGCGTGCGCCCTCGGCGTATCGTTCCTCATCTCCGTGTTCCTCACGGAGGCGGCGCGCCGCCTCGCCCTGCGCTGGGGTTTCCTAGACCACCCGGGCGAGCGCAAGATGCAGGAAGGGCCCGTTCCCCTCATGGGTGGCGCGGCCATCTTCATCACCTTCTACATCGTGACGCTCGCCTTGTTGTCCGCCATGTATCTCACGGACCGGTTCGGCGGCGGGTGGCTGGTCCGGCAGATCGTCGCCGGATTCGGCGAACACGCGACGCACAAGATCGCCGGGGTCCTCATCGGCGGGCTCCTCATCTTCCTGCTCGGCATCCTCGACGACCTGAAGGCCCTGAACCCCGAGATCAAGCTGGTGGGCCAGATACTGGCGGCCGCCGTTCTCGTATACTCCGGGATGCGCATCGAGGTGTTCGTCTTGTCCAATGTGTGGCTCTCGGCGCTCGTGACGATCCTGTGGGTGGTCACGCTCACCAACGCCCTGAACATGCTGGACAACATGGACGGTCTGGCCGCGGGCGTGTCGGTGATCGCGTCGTTCTCGTTCTTCCTGGCGGTTCAAGACTACGACCAGTACCTCGTGCGCATGCTGCTCATGACCTTCGCCGGCGCCGTGGCCGGCTTCCTGTACCACAACCTCAACCCGGCCAAGGTCTACATGGGCGACGCCGGGGCCATGTTCTGCGGCTACATGCTGGCGACCGTGGCCATCATGGGCACGTTCCACATCGAGAGCACTCCGTCACCCATTGCCGTGGGGGCGCCGTTGCTGGCGTTGAGCGTGCCGCTGTTCGACATCGTCAGCGTGGTCTACATCCGCTGGCGCAAAGGCGAGTCCATCATGAAGGGCGACAAGCGCCACTTCTCGCACCGCCTCGTCAAGCTCGGCATGACGCCCAGCCAGGCCGTCGAGTTCATCTTCCTCGTTGCAGCGGTCACGGGCCTGGGCGGCGCCCTGCTTTCCCAGGTGGGTCAGCGCGGCACCCTGATCATCCTGGCCCAGACCGCTGGCGTCTACATGCTGATCGTCCTGCTGATGGGGGCCGGTCGGAGACCGGCCCAGGCCGGCCGTCAACCGGAGGATCCTGACCAAGATGGGTAGCAAAGCGCGGAAGAAGCGGGGGGAAACGGCCCCGGCCCGAGCGGACGCGGCGCCAGCGACGCCGTGGTGGCGCCGCGTGCTGCGTGAGCCCTTGGCGCTCGGGCTGACCGTCCCGATCCTGTTGCGGCCCATCCTGGACGGCGTGACGTATCCGACGGACAACTTCTACTTCGTGTGGGCGATCCTATTGCTGTTCGCGCTGTGGGGCACGCGCGCCCTGATGCGCGGTGAAGCCATCCGTTTCGGGACGCCCGCCCTGCTGCTGGCGGGCTTCTGGGTGGTCGCGGCCGTGACCGCCTTGAGCACGATCCAGGTCGACGCGACCTACCGCACGCTGATCTTGTGGGCGGGGCATTTCTTCCTGTTTCTGCTGGTGCTCAACGGGGTCCGCTCGAGGACGGCCCTCGCCATTGTTCTCGGGGCCTTCGTGGTGGCGTCCCTGGCCGAGACGCTGTGGAGCCTGGTCCATTTCAAGTACGTGCTGCCGCACGTCCGGGAGTTGGTGACGAGCAACCCGCGACTGCTGGTGCGGCACTTCGGGACGGACAATCCGAGCCCTGAGCTGATCCACCGGCTGCAGGTCAACCGGGCCTTCGGGTCGCTGTTGTTTCCGAACGCCCTCGCCGCGTTCCTCATCCTGGGCATTCCCTTCATGCTGGGCCAGGGCGTGCACAGCGCGCTGACGCTGACGCGGCGGCTCCGTCAGTGGCGACGGGACCCGGCCGCCCGCCGGCCGGCGTCGTCCCTGACCGTGCTGATAGGCGGCATGGTGACGTGGCTCGTTGTCACGTGCCTGATGGTGTTCCTCTTCGATTTCATCGCCACCTTCGAGTACCCGCTGCCGCCCGGCGCCTGGCGATTGGGGCCGCTGCTGAAGCTACACCAAGGGGCCTACCAGCTTACGGGGGGCGGCCACTTGCTGCCGTGCCTGTTCTTCGAGGTCCTCATTCCGGTCCTGGTCGGGTGCGGTGCGGCCCTCATCCTGCGCCGCTACGGGACGCGGATTTTCGCCGTCGCCCTGAGCGTATGGGTGCTGCCGCCGCTGTTCCTGCTGCAACTGGCGGCGTTGTGGTTCACCTACTCGCGCGGCGGCGTATTGGCCCTCGTGGCCGCCGTCGTCTTCGCGTGCGGCGTCCTTCTGGTGGGACGGGGTCGCCGCAGCATCGGCACGGCGGCCGCCGTGGCCGTCGTGCTGGTCTCGTTCTCGTTGGCGGCGGGCGCGCTGGGCGTTGCGGCCGCGGCCCAAGGCCAGGACACGCCCGCGGACGCCACGCAGCCCCGTCTTCAGGCCCAAGCCCCCGTAGCGCAACCGCGGCCCGCACCGGGGAACGTACCCCTGGCCAAGCGCGTCACCAAGGAGGGGGTCAATCTCACCATGGGGGACCTGGCGAACCCCGCCTCGCTAAGGTTGCGGATCTCCTACTGGCAAACCGGACTGCGCATGGCGCTGGATAACTTCTGGACCGGCGTGGGCTTGGGGAACTTCGGCACGGCCTACCCGAGATACCAGCGGATCGGGGCGGGCGACGTGCAGGCCGCACACAACGACTATCTCCAGGCGCTGTGCGAGACGGGCGTCCTCGGACTGTTGTTCTTCGCCGCTTTCTGGCTGTACTTCGTGGTCTGGGGCGCGCGGCGTCTGTGGGCCGAGACCGATGCGACGGAACGGTGGATGCTGGCCGGGCTCTACACGGGCATTGTGGCGTTCCTCACGCATTCACTGCTGGACTTCAATTTCTTCAATCCGTCGCTTGCGTTTTTCGCTTTTCTGCTGACCGGCGTGTTCTACTCCCGCGCCTCGGCCGCGGCCGGTCCGGCCACCGAGCAAACGTCGCAAGAGGGCCAGGCCCCACAAGGCGCGCGCCGCCAACTGCTGGCGCTGCCGTTGCTGGTGGCAGCGGCGCTTGTTGCGGGCACGGCCTTTCGCGTGTATCTGTCGGACTTCATTGTCGGGGGCGGGAGCGTGTTCAGCGTCGGGAATCACCATGACCTGAATGAGACCTTCGAGGCGGGCCGGTTTCTCTTCCAGCGACCGGACCCCAACAGACGCGCGAAGAAGAACTACCCCGTGAAAGACATCTTGACGATCGCGAGGCTGATCCCCGATCGCAGCGTGCTCACGCGCGTGGGCTCGATCCGGGTGGCGGGGCCGGGCACGGCCGCGGGGCATCGCGCGTTGCGGCCGGAGGAACCCGTACCGAGCGACGCGTTCTTTGTGCTCACGAAGCCCCACAGGGCGCGGGGAGCCGCGTACGAGTACATCGACCTGTGGCTGGCGGAACTGGCCTACGCCGACGCCATCTACCCACACAACCCCGAGTTGGCGGCCTATTTTGTGCGCTGGTACGACATGATGGTCGGCCAGATCGGCAGTGAGGACCTGAAGCGGCGCTATACCGTCGAGATGCTGAAGTGGGCCGAGGCCGCCGTCGAGCGCAGCCCCTGGCACTTCATCTATCACGAATGGCTGGCCAAGGCACTGTGGCTGCGCGGCAACCTCGACACCGGCAAGGCCCGGCGGGACTATTTCGAGAAGGGCCTCGAGGAGTACCGCAAGGCCGCCGAGTTGTATCCCATTCACGTGGGCTCGTGGCGCAAGTACGGGAACGCGCTGATCAAGTACGGCGAGGCGCAACGGAAAGAAGCGGAGTCGCGGGGCGGAGACACGACCAAGGCCCAGGAAGACATCGCGCGGGGCGAGGATGCGTTGCGGCACGCCGGCGAACTCGAACGAAACGGCGCTCGATGAGGGGCCAGAGGAGACGGCCATGAACGTAATCGTACTGCACGGACCGAATCTCAACCTGCTGGGCAAGCGCGAGCCGGACGTCTACGGCCGTGAGACGCTCGAAGCCATTGACGCCATGCTGGCCGAGGAAGCGGCCACGCTCGGCGTCGAGATACGGACGCACCAATCCAACGGCGAGGGGGAGCTGGTCACGGCGATCCAGGAGGCGGCCGACTGGGCGGACGTCCTGATCATCAACCCAGGGGCGTACACGCACACGAGCGTGGCGTTGCGCGACGCCATTGCCGCGGTAGGACTGCCGGCCATCGAGGTCCACTTGTCGAACATCTACAAACGCGAGCCGTTTCGGCATCATTCGTACATCAGCGCCGTCGCCACAGGCCATATCTGCGGTTTCGGCAGCGACAGCTACCGCCTGGCGCTGCACGCCGCCGTACGGCTACCGGACGCGGGCGCGTAGCGCCGGGCCGCCGCACTCAAACGTGGTCGCACCTATGAACCTAGAAACGGCAGTCTGGGCATTCGACAGCATCGTAAGCCATGGACAGTGTGGACCTTATGGACAGTGTGGACATCACCTTTTGGGTGAGTCTTCCTGGTGTCCATTTCGTCCATAAGGTCCACCTCGTCCACAGGTTAGAGTGGCGCCACGACCTCAAGTGCCGTTTCTAGGATGAAATCCAGGACCACGAGATAGAACAGGGAACAACATGGCCATGGCGGACGTGTTTGCCAGGCGACTCGAGGCGCTGCGCAAGAAGCTGGCGGTGGCCGAGGCGGATGGCTTCGTCAGCGCCGCGCCGCCGGACAACGAGTACCTGACGGGGTTCGACGGGACCACGTCCGTGGTCGTCGTGACGGCGCAGGAGGCCCTGTTCCTGTGCGACTCGCGCTACACCGAACAGGCGGGCGAACAGGTTCAGGGGTACGCCGTCGAGGAGGTCAAGGGCGGCCTCATGAAGGCGGCCGGCGAGCGTCTCGAGGGCATGGGTGTCGAGACCGTGGCCTTTGAACCGGCCTGCACGACCGTGGCGCAGGTCAAGGCCGTCGAGGAGGTCTTCCACGGGGCCACGAGGCCCGTGGCCGACATGGTCGCGTCTTTGCGCATGGTCAAGTCCGCGGGCGAGTTGGCACGGATCGAAGCGGCGTCGGCACTGGCCGAAGGCGTGCTGGCCGACCTGCTGGACACGCTCACGCTCGGGGTCACCGAACGGGAGCTTGCGGCCCGCTTCGAGTATGAATTCAAGACGCGCGGGGCCCGAGGCGCCTCTTTCGACACCATCGTCCTGTTCGGCCCCCGCAGTACCCTCCCCCATGGCCAGCCCGGCGACACGCCCCTCGGGCCCGGCCACGCCGTGCTGTTAGACTTCGGCTGCCGCCTCGACGGCTACTGCTCCGACTTGACTCGGACCTATGTGTACGATACGATGCCCGGCGCGTGGTTCGAGGAGGTCTACGAGGTCACCTTGGCCGCGCAGCGGGCCGGGCTCGAGGCGATTCGGGCGGGAGTGGCCTGCCGTGATGTGGACCAAGCCGCCCGCACCGTCATCGCGGAGGCCGGCCATGGCGAGCATTTCGGCCACGGGCTGGGCCATGGCGTCGGCCTCGAAGTCCACGAGGGCCCGCGGCTCAGTTTCGAGTCGGATGCGGTGCTCGAGGCCGGCATGGTGGTGACGGTCGAGCCGGGCGTCTACCTGCCGGGACGGGGCGGGGTCCGGATCGAGGACTTGGTGGTAGTAACGGAGAAGGGGTGCCGGCTGCTGAGCCACAGCCCGAAGGAACTGAAGGTGTTGAAGGGATGATTTCGACCGCGGATTTCAGAAACGGGATGGTGGTGGTGTTCGAGGGCGATCTCATGCAGATCGTCGATTTCCAGCACGTGAAACCGGGCAAAGGCGGCGCCTTTGTGCGGACCAAGTTTAAGAACGTGTTGACCGGCCGCGTCATTGACAAGACGTTCCGGTCGGGAGAGAAGTTCGAGGAGGCGCGCGTCGAGAACCAGGTTTGGCAGTACTTGTATCACGACGGCGACCTCTTTCACTTCATGCACCCCGACTCGTACGAGCAACAGGCCGTGAGCGAGTCGCAGGTCGGCGACGCGGCGCAGTGGCTTAAAGAGAACGGGGACGCTACGCTCCAGTTCTACAACGGGAAGGTGATAGCCGTTCAGGCGCCGCTTTTCGTCGAACTGGAGATCACGAAGTGCGACCCGGCCGTCCAGGGCGACCGCGCCACGGCCGGCACAAAACCGGCCACCCTCGAGACCGGCGCGGCCGTCGCGGTACCTCTGTTTGTTCAAGAAGGCGTCGTTATCAAGGTTGACACCCGCACCGGCGAGTACATCGAGCGGGTCAGTTGAGCCGTCCAACCGCCCCGAAGCGACAGGCCCGGGGCGACCTCACGCCGTCGCGTGGGCAGAAAGGCCGCGTATGAGAACCACACAGATCGTCATCACGAAGCTGCTGTGCATACTCGTATTTCTCCTGGGAATCGCCATTGCCGTGATGTGGTGGCGGCACTCCGCGCTGAGCGCCTTCCTGCACTTCTTTCTCACGGACGTCTGGCGCGTGTGTGGGCTCGCCATCGGCGTCGCGATCGCCTTCATCAGCCTGCCGGCCTTGTTCCCCCTACGCAAGCGGGGCCGGAAGAAGACCATTTCTTTCGCCGGCTCGCAAGGGCAGGTCGCCATCGAACTGGACTCGATCGAGGCCACCTTGGGCCGCGTGGTCGGCAAGATGCCGGAGGTCAAGCGCATCGCCGTCACGGTCGTGCCGTCGGAAGATAGCAAGCGTGCACAGGTCACGGCCGACGTCGTCATCAACAAGGGCTCGGGGCCCGTCGGCGCCCGCGCCATCGCCAATCGGATCAGCGACTATCTGGCCGAGACCGCCGTCGACATCCTCGGCGTGGAAGACGTGACAACCGTGGACCTGAACGTCCGCGGCATCGTGGTCCACGGGGCCAAGGCGAAGCCACGCCCCGAGCCCGAGGCGCCCGTCGAGCTGGAAACGCCGGGGCCGGTACGCGGCGACGTCGCATTCGCGGCGGGCGGGGATGACGCCCGCCGACGGGGAGGCGGCGGGGTCGCCGAAACGCCCGCCGACGGGGAGGCGGCGGGCCCGCCTCGAAAAAGGGGCCTCTGGTCCAGGACCTTCGGCAAGAAGGATGTGGATGAAGCGCAAGAGACGGCGCAGCCTGTGGAAGTGACGGACACCTCCTTCGGGTCCTTGTCGGATACCGAGGACAAGGACGGCGACTCGGGCGCGATTGGCTAGGCGCGGCGCCGGGGGCCGTCCCGGCGCAGACACGGCGAAGGACGGCGATGCTGGCGAAACGCATAATCCCCTGTCTCGACGTGGCCGATGGCCGCGTTGTCAAAGGGGTCAACTTCCTGGGGCTGCGGGACGCGGGGGACCCGGTCGAGATCGCCCGGCGCTATGACGAGGAAGAGGCCGACGAGTTGGTGTTCCTCGACATCCGCGCCTCGACCGACAACCGCGACACCATGCTCGAGGTGGTCCGCAAGACCGCCGAGCAGGTCTTCATGCCGTTGTGCGTGGGCGGCGGCATCCGGACCATCGAGGACATCCGACGCCTGCTGGCCGCCGGCGCCGACAAGGTATCCATCAACACGCCCGCCCTGCTGAATCCCGACTTCATCAACCAATCGGCCCGCCGTTTCGGCTCGCAGTGCATCGTCGTCGCCATCGACGGAAAACGGGCGCCGGACGGCCGCTGCGTGGTCCACAGCCACGGCGGGCGGGACGGGGGCCGGCCCACGGAACGGGAGGTGGTGCCGTGGGCCGTCGAGGCGGAGCAGCGCGGCGCCGGCGAGATCCTCCTTACCAGCATGGACCACGACGGGACCAAGGACGGGTACAACATCGAGTTGACGCGCGCCGTGGCCGACGCCGTCGGCGTGCCGGTGATCGCCAGCGGCGGCGCCGGCAGCCTCGAGCACCTGCGCGCCGCCCTGGTCGAGGGGCGCGCGGATGCGGCGCTCGTGGCCTCGATCTTCCACTTCCAGGAGTACACGATCCACGAGGCCAAGGAATTCCTTGCAAAGCACGGCGTGCCTGTGCGATGCTAGGGGCGATTCCTGCGGGGTCGTGGGGAGACCGGCGCGGGGATAGCGGACAGAGCCGTATCGAGGAGAACGTGCGATGCTGACAACGGCCGACCATAGTCGTCGATGGCGTCGCTCGTCCCACCGCTAGTCTTCAGCGACGGCCGCCCTTCTCTCCTGTCCATATCGTTGAAGCCTCTTCATGTTGCCCGTCAGCACAGCACCAAGGAGTCAGTGACCGTGGAATTGAAAGACATCATCAAGTTCGACGACAAGGGACTCATCGTCGCGGTGGTCCAACACTTCGAGACCGGCCAGGTGTTGATGGTCGGCTACATGAACCCCGAATCGCTCGAGGTAACGTTGCGCGAACGCCGGGCCTGCTTCTGGTCGCGCTCGCGCCGGAAGCTGTGGCTCAAGGGCGAGACGTCGGGGAACTTCTTGCGGGTCCTCGAGGTCCGCACGGATTGCGACGCCGACGCGCTCGTCCTGAAATGCGACCCGGCGGGGCCGACCTGCCACACCAACGAGACCAGTTGCTTCTACCGTCTAGTCGACTTTGATGGAACCATAACGCTTGCCGGCGACGGCGTCGCCACGGAGTAGCCGTGTGAAGGCGCGCCGTTGACCGTGCGGAGGAATAGAAGATGATTCACCCAACTTTGGATGAGTTTCGCAAGCTGGCGGGGCAGGGCACCCTCGTGCCGGTATACAAGGAGATCCTGGCGGACCTCGAGACGCCCGTCTCGGCCTACATCAAGATCGCCAAAGGGCAGCCCTACTCGTTTCTGCTCGAGAGCGTCGAGCAGGCCGACCAGCTCGGCCGCTATTCGTTCATGGGCGCCAACCCGTCGACCGTGTTGAAGTCGAAGGGGGCAAAGGTCACGATCACGCGCGAGGGCCGCGAAGCCCCGCCATACGAGTGCGACGACCCGCTGCACGAGCTGCGCGACCTGATGGCCGTCTACGAGCCGGTCGAGGTCGAGGGCCTGCCGTACTTCTACGGCGGCGCCGTCGGGTACGTCTCCTACGACCAGGCGCGTTTCTTCGAGAAGCTGCCCGACGCCAACCCCGACCCCCTGGACCTGCCGGACCTGTACTTCATGATCACGGACACGTTGCTCATCTTCGACCACGTCAACAACAAGATGCTGATCCTGTCCAATGCCCACGTGCAGGGCAGCGTGGACGCGGCCTACAACGAGGCCATTCGCAAGATCGACGAGCTCGAGCAGAGGCTGCGCGGGCCGCTGGTCGTGACGACCGAGCGGGTCTACGCGGGCGAGAGCGACGGCGCGATCACGTCCAACTTCACGCGCGAGGGTTTCTGCGAGGCGGTGCTCAAGGCCAAGGAGTACATCTGCGCAGGGGACGTCCTCCAGGTGGTGTTGTCGCAGCGGTTCGAGCGGGAGGTGCACGCCAGCCCTATCAACCTGTACCGCGCCCTGCGCTGCATCAACCCGTCGCCTTACATGACGCTGTTCGAGACGCCCGAGCTCGCGCTCGTGGGCTCGAGCCCGGAGGTGATGACCCAGGTCAAGAAAGGCGCCTGCATGGTCCGGCCCATCGCCGGCACGCGGCCCCGCGGCGCCACGCCGGCCGAGGACTACGCCCTCGAGAAGGACTTGCTCGCCGACGAGAAGGAGTTGGCCGAGCACATCATGCTGGTCGACCTCGGCCGCAACGACGTCGGGCGCGTGAGCGTACCGGGCACCGTCGCCCCGGTCGAGGACCGCATGATGGTCATCGAGCGCTACTCGCACGTGATGCACATCGTCAGCGAGGTGGCCGGCACGCTCAAGGAGGGCGAGCACGCCTACTCGGCCCTGGCCGCGACCTTCCCCATGGGCACGGTCAGCGGCGCGCCCAAGATCCGGGCCATGGAGATCATCGACGAGCTCGAACCCAGCCGCCGCGGGCCCTACGCCGGCGGGGCCGGCTATATCAGCTTCTCGGGCGACATGGACACCTGCATCATCATCCGCACGATGGTGGTCAAGGACAACGTCGCCTACCTGCAGGCCGGCGCCGGCATTGTGTACGACAGCGACCCCGACCGGGAGTTCGAGGAGACGGTCAGCAAGGCCATGGCCCTGTTCCGCGCCGTGGACTTCGCGGAGAAAGGACTCGAATCATGATCGTGATGGTCGACAACTACGATTCGTTCACGTACAACCTGGTGCAGTACTTCGGCGAAATCGACCCGGACATCCGCGTATTGCGCAACGACGCCATCGACCCCGCCGGCATCCGCGAACTCAAGCCGGACCGCATCGTCGTCTCTCCGGGCCCGTGCACGCCGAACGAAGCGGGCATCTCGCGCGACGTCATCCGGGAGCTCGGACCCGAGATCCCGCTTCTCGGGGTGTGCCTGGGCCACCAGTGCATCGGCGACGTATTCGGCGGCGACGTCGTGCGCGCCGAACGCATCATGCACGGCAAGGTCAGCCGGATTAACCACTACGGCAACCCGTTGTTCGCCGGGGTCGAGTCGCCGTTCACGGCCACGCGGTACCATTCGCTGATCCTCAAGCGCGAGACCTGCCCCGAGGTGCTCGAAATCACCGCCGAGACCGATGAGGGCGAGATCATGGGCGTGGCGCACAAGGAACACCCCATCTGGGGCGTCCAGTTCCACCCCGAGAGCATCCTCACCGACTGTGGCAAACAGATCATCCGCAACTTCATGGCGCTTTGAAAAAATCCACAGATTGCACAGATGAACGCAGATTGCGGATGGACGTGAGTGCGCCACAGCAGGGCGGCCTCTGTCTGCGAAGCCAGAGGAGGATCGAACATCGAGTGTGCCGGTTTCAACGTCATCGTCTCTCCGTTACCTTCTTGGGAAGAATCCTTGAGTCCTCGGGCCGTTTCCCGCGTCTGTGTGAATCTGTGAAATCTGTGGATAACTGAGTGCGCGTCATCGCCGGCATAGCAAGAGGGACACGGCTCGTCGCCCCGAAGGGGCTCGATGTGCGCCCCACGCTGGACCGGGTGCGCGAGGCCCTGTTCGGCATCCTGGCGCCCCGGCTCGAGGGGGCGCGGTTTCTGGACCTGTTCGCCGGGACGGGCGCCAATGGCGTCGAGGCCCTGAGCCGCGGCGCGGCAGCCGCCGTGTTCGCCGACAGTGACGACCGTTCCCTCGAGGCCATTCGGCGCAACCTCGAGGCGACCCGCTTGGCCGCGCGGGCGCGGGTGGTGCTCCTTGCCCTGCCCAAGGGCCTCTCGACCCTCGCCGCACGGGAGCAGCCGTTTGACATCGTGTTTGCCGACCCGCCCTATGATTTCAGCCAGTACGCCGATCTCTTGGGGGGTATTCGGGCCGAGTCGCTGTTGGCCGCGGACGGGATCCTCGTGGTTGAGCACGCAACGCGAGTCGACTTGGGGGCGGATTGGGGCGGGTTCGCGCGCGGCCGTTGTCGCGCATATGGGGACACGGCCCTGTCATTTTTCTCTTGACACCGCATATGGTATTTGCTAAGGTAGCCCCGACACAAGATGTTGTTGCGCGTCCGTCGCGGCCGATGGACCCTTGTGGTGGAACGCGAGGAACAACGGGTAGGAGCCAGCGATGCGGTGTCCATTTTGTGCTGAAGAGGACGACCGGGTCGTAGATTCACGGACGTCCAAAGAGGGCCAGGCCATTCGGCGGCGTCGCGAATGCCTGAACTGCGGCAAACGGTTCACAACCTACGAGCGCATCGAAGAGGTCGCCCAGATGGTCATCAAGAAGGATGGCCGCCGGGAGCCCTTCGACCGCTGGAAGATGAAGAGCGGCATCCTCAAGGCGATCCAGAAGCGACCTATCGGCATGGACGAGGTCGACGCCATGGTCGACGAGATCGAGCGGGAACTGTTCGGGGGCCCGGAGCATGAGGTGCCCAGCCGCGCCATTGGCGAGGCCATCATGAACCGCCTCAAGAAGATGGACGAGGTGGCGTACGTCCGGTTCGCTTCCGTCTACCGGCAGTTCAAGGACCTCAACGAGTTCATGCGCGAACTCAAGGACATGCTGACGGACGAGCAGAAGCTGCAACGCCGGTAGCGCCGCGGGCCTTGCCCGACGCTGCGGGCCGTGCCCGACGTCACGCCTCTCGCCGTCGCAGGTCTCCCAGCAACAGGGCCAGCATCACGGCCGTACCCGCCAACCCCAGCCATCGCCAGGGCGAACCGGTAGCCGTCCATCCTACGCCGCCCAACTGCACCTGCGGGCCCTGCCCGAGTTGGACGATCCCCGAGTGGTTGACCTCGACCTCGATGAAGGTCTGCGCGTTCACGGTGACCGTCCGGCGGCTGCCGGGGACCAGCCAGCCTGTGACGTTGCCGGCGGCATGCCAGCCGTGGTGGTGCAGCGATTCGCTGAAGTAGTAGAGGTCCACGCCGCCGGGATCCACGCCTTGCGGCACAGGGATTTGCAGGGGAACGGGCTCGAGGAACACGCCCTCGGGCTCGATGCGGTAGGCGGGCGACACGGCCCGGCCCAGGATCGCCGGCAGCAGCGGCAGGCCGTCGGCCATCACCAAGCGCGCATCGGCGTTCTTGGCGGCGTTGGCCGGGGCGCCGACGCGGTAGCTGTGGGACGCCGGCCCGACGCGTTCGCCGTGGACGGTCAGGGCGCCGGCGACAACGCGGAACGCCGAATAGGCCGGCAGCGGCGCGAGGGGAGCGACCACGGCCCAGCCGTCGCGGCCGTCCTCCGGCGCCGTCGGGCGCCACGTCACGGACACGGATGCCCCCGGCGCGCCGGATACATCCGCCCAGACCGAGGCGGGGTCGATGGGCGCATCCGCCATGAGGCGCAAGGCCAGGGCGCCGTTCGGGGAGACGGTCTTGCCCGGCGCGGCCAGCACGCCTGGCGGCAAGGCCGACTCCGCAACCTTGGTGTCCAGCAGCTTCGAGCTGCCGCACAGGCCGCCGTTTCCGTTGTTGCCCGACTTGACGCTGAGCGGGAACGACGGGGCCGCCGTTTTGCCGTCGTTCACGGTCACGCTCTTGGACTTGCTGTCGTAGTCGGTCGCCGAGGCGGTGACGTTGTAGGTGCCGCCGGGCACGCACACAAAGGTATACACCCCGTTCGTGTTCTCCGTGACGGGCGCGAAGGTGCCCAATTGGACGGCCCCGTTCGTGATGGGCGCGCCGCTTTTCGTGTCCCAGACGGTGCAGATGATGGTGGCCGGGACGATGGACGAGCCCTTGGCCAGCGGCGGGTCGAAGTCCACCGCGTCCCCCCCCGTTCCGGAGATCTTCTCTTTGATGAGGTCCGGGTCGTCCGTGTCGGATCCGTAGGGTCCGGGCCAACTGTTGTTCTCCATCTTGAGCGGCTCGGGGCGGTCGTTCACGATGACGTAGCCGTCGATGTTCCGGAAGGCGTTCCAGCCGGAGTTCGCGTCGCTCGTGTCGCCCAGAGAGCCGCCGTCGCCGTCCTTGCCCGCAGTGGCGTGCAGGACGATGGCGTCGCCCCTGATATTCGTGAACAGACAGCGCCGGATAGCCGGTATGCCGCCATAGATCTCGATACCGGACCGGAGCCGGTCGAACAGGCAGTCCGTGATGATGGAAGCGGCGGGGTTCGGCCCCTGCGCCATAATCCCTTTGGACAGGCTGGTCGGGTTGCCCCGCAGGGTGACGCCCCGCAACCGCATCGCCACGCTGTTCATTCGGAGCAGGGCGCCGTTCCCCGTGCCGCCGTCCGGCTCGATGATCTCGAGGTTGCGCAGGACGCACTGCTCAGCGCCGACCACGAAGCCGTTGATCTCCGTCTTGTCCGCACCCTCGCCGACCAGGTGGATCCCGGGCTTGAGGCTAACGTTCTCGACATAGAACCCTTCGAGCGCGAGCAGCGTAACCGGGCTGTTGACGGTGGGGGACACCCGGGCCAGGGCGTAGGAGATGGTGCGCCAAGGGTCCTCGCGGGTCCCGTTCTCGGGCTCGTCCGAGCCATCGACCGCGGAGATGTAATAGGTCGGCGCCGGGTCGAACGGGTCGGTGGGGTCGGAGCGCAGGCGCACTTCCTCGCCGTCCAGGAGCCCGTCGTCATCGGTGTCGGGGTCGTCAGGGTCGGTGCCGATGGTCCTCTCCTCCTCGTCCGTGAGGCCGTCTCCGTCGGTGTCTTCCTCTTCCTCGTCGAAGATCACGGTGACGCCGCGGGCCTCGAGCGACGGGATGTCGTAATTGATGGCGGATTCACCCAGCGGATTGCCAGAGAGATCGACGATGTCCTCCTCTCCTATCCCCTCGTTCGCGACGAGCGGCCCGATATCCGTGATCTGGTTGTTCGGCAGGTTGAGCCACTCGAGTTGTGTGAGCCCGCTGAGCGGCCCAAGGTCCGTGATGCCGTTATCCGGGAGCGTCAGGAGGGCCAAGTTGACGCAGTATTCGATGCCGCTCAGGTCGACGATCTCCCGGTTGGCCGCAACGAGGCCGTACACGTACACAAGATCCTCCGCGCAGATCACCTCTTCCTCGAACTCGAGTTCCTCGCGGATCACATCCTCGAGCGCCGGGTCGGCGAACTCGACCTCTTCACACTGGTCTTCGACGTATTCATAGGCGCCGATGTCGTAGCCGGACCCGTCTCCGGCCTTAGCGGGTTCGCCACGGTAGTTGCCTTCGATGTCGTAGGTCACCCCGCCGAACTCCCCGCTGCTCGTGTCGCGCCCGGCATCGATGCAGGGCGAACCCACCGCGAGGCGGAAGTCTCCCGCCGTCAGATCGAGGAAGCCCGGCGGGAGATTGAAGTTCTCCGTGCCGGCGAAGCCGCCCTGAACGTCGCAGTAGCTGACGGTCGAGTCGCCGGTCTGCTCATCGAAGATGGCGTCGGGCGCGTTGTTCCAGAAGATGCAGTTGGTGACGAGGGCCGCCGCGTCGGGCGCGTTGTACATACCGCCGCCGACCACGGCCGTATTGCGGGCGAAGGTGCAGTTTGTCACCACGGGCGTCGCGTCGCTCTCGCTGAAAAGCGCGCCGCCAAGGCCCGTCACCGTGTTCTGGTCAAACACGCAGTTGACGATGTAGGCATTGACGATGTAGGGCATGCCTTGGCCGGAGGCATAGATCGCGCCGCCGGTCGTGGCCTGGTTCCCGAGGAACCGGCAGCCTTGAAACCAGGCGATGCCGTTGCCGGTGACAACGGCCCCGCCCGAGCCGGCAGCGTTGCCGGAGAACGTGCAGTTCAGGAACGAGGGCATGGCCGTGATGTTGTGAACGGCGCCGCCTGAGGACCCCGCACGGTTGTCGCGGAATACGCAGTTGCTCAAGACGGGCACGACCTCGACGTTCTGCATGCCGCCGCCGTTCTCGGCGTACCCGTTTTGGATAATGAACCGGTCGAGCATGCATGTGGCGCCGATGAGGCACGGGGCCTCGTCGCCGCCGTCGATGATGGTGTCGTGTCCTGCCGGCCGGCGGTCATAGAAGGTGGCCTCATAGCCGCCGGGACCGTTGCCGATGAAGCCGCCCCATAGCCACATCCCGTTAGCCAGAGCAACGGTCTCCGTGTAGGTCCCTTCCCCGACGTAGACCGACGCCATCTCCTCCTCCTGCGCCGCCAACTCTGCGGCCGCTTCAACGCCTTCCTGAATGGTCAGGAACGCGGTCTCCCACGTCTCACCGTCGTGAGACAAACCGGTCGTCTTCACATCGACAAACACCACCGGGCCCAACTGCTTCGCCGGCGCCGCGGCGGCGGTCAGGCTCACGGCCAGCAGCACCGCAGCCAGAAGGCCGGCGGCCATCATCCTTATCCTGAAGGTCTTCATGGTCCACTCCCGCGGGGCCGGCCATGCGGGCGTATCGGGCCGGTTCTCCCGTCCGTCTGAGTTCCATCGACTCCCCGAAGCCGCGAATACACGATAGGGAGATATCGCTCCCTATAGTACCGCACGTGGGCCAGTATGTCACGCTTTCGCCGGCGGTCCGCAGCCGGGAGGGGGCTGTTGGCGCGGGGGCGGCCGGGTTTTGGCAGACCTTGGCCTACGGTGCGCCGTCTCGATTTTGGGCTGCCTGCCCGCGTTATGGTAGGATCGCGCTTCTTCGGGGCGGCCGGCGCAGCCGCCGGGGCACTCAACGGAGGCAGCATGGCCAAGGGAATCACGAAACGCGACCAGGACTACGCGCAGTGGTACATCGACGTGGTCCTCCGATCGGACATGGCGGACTACTCGCCGGTGAAGGGCTGCATGGTGATCAAGCCCAACGGTTACGGCGTGTGGGAGAACATTCAGCGCCACCTGGACCGCATGTTCAAGGAGACGGGCCACGTCAACGCCTATTTCCCCATGTTGATCCCCGAGAGTCTCCTCAAGAAAGAGGCGGAGCACGTCGAGGGGTTTGCGCCGGAATGCGCCGTGGTCACCCACGCCGGGGGCAAGCTGCTCGACGAGCCGCTCGTCATCCGGCCCACCTCGGAGACCATCATCTGGTCGACCTACAAGAACTGGATCAAGTCGTACCGCGACCTGCCGCTGCTCATCAACCAGTGGGCCAACGTGTGCCGGTGGGAGATGCGCACGCGCCTGTTCCTGCGCACGACCGAGTTCCTGTGGCAGGAGGGGCACACCGCCCACGCCACCTTCGACGAGGCCGAGGAGGAGGCGCTCAAGATGGTGCACGTCTACAAGCGGTTCGCCGAGGAGTGCCTGGCCATGCCCTGCTTGGTTGGCCGCAAGACCGACCAGGAGAAGTTCGCCGGCGCGCTGCACACCTACTGCATCGAGGCCCTGATGCAGGACGGCAAGGCGCTGCAGTCGGGCACGTCGCACCACCTCGGACAGAACTTCGGCAAGGCCTTCGACGTGACGTTCCAGGACGCCAACAAGGAAGTGCAGTACGTGTACGGCACGAGTTGGGGCGTCTCGACCCGCCTGATCGGCGCCGTCATCATGAGCCACAGCGACGACAACGGCCTGGTGCTTCCGCCAAAAGTCGCGCCGTTGCCCGTCGTCTTCGTACCCATCTGGCGCAGCGACGAAGAGATGGACCTGGTCCTTGGCCGCGCCCGCGAGATCACCCGCGACTGGGACCCGCTGTTCTTCAAGATCGACGACCGCGACCACTACAAGCCCGGCTACAAATTCGCGGACTGGGAGGTGCGCGGCGTGCCCATCCGCATCGAAATCGGCCCGCGCGACTGCGCGGCCAACCAGGTCGTCGTTGTGCGCCGCGACACGGGCGATAAAACGCCGATGCCGATGGACGGTCTGCGCGAGCGGCTCGAGACCCTCCTGGACGACATCCAGGCGAACCTGTTCGAGCGGGCGCGCAAACGTACCGAAGAGAACACGTTCGTGTGCGACAGCTACGAGGACTACAAGGCCAAGGTCGCCGACGGCGGGCTCTTCAAAGTTCACTGGTGCGGCGGCGACGCCTGCGAGACCCGGCTGCAGGAGGACACCCGATCCTCGATCCGCTGCATCCCCTTCGACGCCCCGGACGAGGACGGCGCGTGCCTCGTGTGCGGGAAACCCTCCAGCCGCCGCGTCATCGCCGCCCAGGCCTACTAGCCAGGCGCCTCCGCGCCCGTTCATGACGACTGTCCCTAGGTTTCCTAGGCGGTACGAGAGCAATTAAGTATTGTGTCCCCGGAATTGCACACAAGCTATAGTGCGCTACCCGCCCAGCGCACCTACGCCAACGCGCGGCTGCTTGATCCAGCCCCCGATCTGCCGCCCGATCTCGTCGATCTGCTTCGCCGCGCACTCATACTGGCGCCCCTGCAGGCACTTCAGGTCCACGCTGAGGCGCGTCAGGGCACGCAGGAGTTCCAGCCCCTCACTCAACTTCTGCAACTGCCCGCGCTTGTCCGAGGGCATACGGGCCTGATGCGCCAGGGCCAGCATGTCCAGCAGCAATCGATCGATGCGGTCGCCCAGCGTCAGGCGCCAGTTCTTCGGGAACCGATTCGTATGCTTCAGGAACCACAGCGTCAGGTCATACAGGCAGATCACAACGCGTGGCTCCCCTTCTCCACTCGAGCTTCCCATCTACACAAATCCCAAAGCAAAAACGCTGGGGGGCGTAGCCCCAGACCCCCCCCAAGGGCCCAAGGATCCAAGCGCCAAGCATCCCCAAGACTAGCGGGCCGAAACGACGCGACACACACGAAAGCCGATGCCGTAGTACGTGAACGGCGGATCGAGCCTGAGGCGATTGGCAGAGCGGCAGTCCCCCGGTTTGTAGAGCCACGAGCCGCCCCGCAAAACGCGCATACGCTCCGAACCCGGGCCCGCGGGATTCCGGCTCGGTGATTTCCCGTAGTAGTCCTCGTAGTACCAGTCCGCACACCACTCCCAGACGTTCCCGTGCATGTCGTGCAAGCCCCAGCGATTGGCCGGGAAGCTGCCCACTGGTGTCGTCTCTTCCCGGTAAACGCCCTTCCGCCCGTTGCCATACGTGAGGTCTCCGTCGTAGTTCGCTTGTTCCGTAGAGATCGTCTCGCCGAAGTGGAACGGCGTCGTGGTGCCCGCGCGGCACGCGTACTCCCATTGCGCCTCCGTAGGCAGAGCGTACCGCACTTGGCCTTTGGCATTCAGCTTCCCAAGGAACTTCTGACAGTCCTCCCATGAGACCTCCTCGACCGGGCGGTCCGCGCCTTTGAAATGCGAGGGGTTGCTACCCATCACCGCCTGCCATTGCGCCTGCGTCACCTCGTACTTGCCCAGCCAGAACCCGTCCAACTCGACCGTATGGACCGGGCCTTCATCACTTTGGTGATTCTCCTCCGACGACGGTGACCCCATCTGGAACGTCCCGGCTGGAATCCAGACCATTTGTAAACTCACCCCGCCGCCCAAGTCTTCGGTGTAGGTCTCGCCCGGCTGCGGCCCTTGCGCGGCCTTGATGCGTTCCGGCGTGAGCCGGACGGCGTCCTCGTAGCTGGCCTTGGCCAGCTTGAACTGCCGTTCGGCCTCGGCGTAGTCGGTTCCGGCGGCCTCGGCTGCGGCCCACGCCGTGTCCCCCACCCCGACTTCCTTCTGCGCGTGCTTCCGCTCGTCCGCGCCGATCTTGTTCCTGGATCCCAGGGCCGCATCCCGCGCCGTCTCCATCGCGGCCTTGGACAGCGCAATGCGCTCTGCTTCGGCCTCTTTCTCAGCCGCGATGCGTTCTTGTTCTGCTTGCTTGCGGCCCGGCGTTACGCCTAGGGCCTCGGCGTACTTCGCCGCCGCCTTTTCGTAGAGGCCCTTGGCCCGCTCATAGTCCGAGCCGGCGGCCTGGGCCTGGTCCATCAGCCCGTCCGCCTGGGCCAACTCGGCCGAGGCGTGGCGCTTCACGTCGTCCGTCTGAGCCCCTTGCTTTGCGTTGGCCGCGGCGCTCCGTGCGGCCGCCACCATGGCCTCGCCGTACTCCTTGGCCTCGGACACGGCGAGCCCGTAGCGTTGCGCGGCTTGATTGAACAGCCCCGCGGCCGTCACGCGGTCCGAGATGCTCAGGGCCGTGCCCGCGTCTTCCTCGAGTTTGGCCGCCTGGTCGTAGCGGACCTTGGCCCACGTCTTGGCCTCGAGGCCGTCGGCCTCTTGCTTGGCCTCGTCCATGGTCGACTGCGCCTTTTCCACGGCCGCGATCTCGGCCGCGATCGCCGCGGCCTGCTGCTCGGCCTTGCCGAACGAGGCTTCGGCCTGGGCGTATTTCGCTATCGCGTCGGCGAAGGCCTCGAGCGTATCGTGCGCCTCGCCTTCTTTGAGGAGCTTGCGGGCGTCTGCCAGGAGCTCGGCCGCGTGTGTGTCCGCGCCCGCGGTCAGCGCGGCTTTTTCTGCCTTTTGGGCGGCGATCTTGGCGGCGCTGGCCTCGGAGGGCGTCGCCATGGGCCGCGACGGCTCGGACGGAGCCTCGCCCTCCCGTTGCGGCTCAGACGGAGCTTCGCCCTCCCGTTCCGGGTCAGACGGAGCTTCGGGCCCTTGCGCAACCACGGCTTCTGGCTCGGGGATCTCTTCCTGTTGTCCCGGCTCCTCAGTCGGTGTTGGCTGCTCATCCGGCACCGGCGGCTGTGCTTCGGTACCGCTTTCGGCCGCCACCGGCCCTGGCGGCTCCATCGGCTCGGGCTGTCCGTAGTGGATCCACAACGACGCCGCGACGGCCACTGCGGTGAGAATGAGGGCCGCCAGCACGGCGGACACGACCGCACGGCGTTTCGGGCGCGCGACGAGGTCGAGGCGGGCGCGGAGCTCGGCGACGGTGTCGTATCGGTCCTTCGGCTGGGGCTCGATGCACTTGAGGGTGACGTCGTCCAACGCCTTGGGTAGGCCGGGGACGACCGCAGACGGCGGTTTGACGCGGCCAAGGGGGATCTGTGCGGTCACCATCTGGTAGAGCATGACGCCCATCGAGTAGATGTCGGCGCGCTGGTCGAGTTCGCTGAGGTGGACGCTCTGTTCGGGGGCCTGGTAGTAGGCGGTGCCGAGGGCCATGCTCGAGCGCGTCATGCGGCCCGGCGACATGAGCTTGGCCAGGCCGAAATCGAGGACCTTGATGCGGCCGTCGGGCTGGACCATGACGTTCTGGGGCTTGAGGTCGCGGTGGATGGTGTGTTGGTGGGCGTACTCGAGGGCGTCGCACAACTGGCACGTGATATCGAGCGCCTCGTCGACGGGCAGCTTGCCGCCGCGCTCTTTGAGTAGGCGGTTGAGCGTCTGGCCCTCGATGTATTCCATCGTGAAGAAGCGGAACCCACGCTCGGGGTCGAGTCCGAGATCGTGGACGCGCACGATGCCGTCGTGGTTCAGCTTCTGCGAGATGCTGACCTCGGACAAAAAGCGCTCGCGCGCGGTGTCGCTGCGCAACAGCGACGGGAGCATCACCTTGAGCGCGCGGTCCTGGCCGTGGAGTTCGCGGTCCTTGACGTGGTAGACGGCCCCCATGCCGCCGAAGCCGAGCAGCTTGATGACCTGGAAGCGGTTGGCGACGAGGTCGCCGCGGCGCAGGTAGACGGCGCTGTGCTCGGCCGCGAGTTCCGGCGGGAGTTCGGTGCCGGGGTCGAGTAGGCGGCGGGCTTCGTCGTCGAAGAGCGTGGGTTTTTCGTCCGAGGGCAGCGAAGGTGCCGAGGGCGGCTCCACGGGCTCGCCGTCGAAGTAGGTCGGGGCGTCGCCGTCGCTGGGCATATCGGGCGGTTCGTTCGTCATAGGGTTCCCCGCTCGCTCGATTCGGAGTATAGCACTCCTCCAAAAGGACACCCAACACGTCCGGGGTATTCGGACCCCGTAGGCCAGGTTTGCCAAACCTGGCCTGGCCGGCCGCCACAAGCCGTCGTCGTCAGGCCGAGGCCGCCGTTGGCAACGGCGGCCTACTGGGGCCAGGCCTGACGCGGGAAGCCGTCGTCGTCAGGGCGAGGCCGCCGTTGGCAACGGCGGCCTACTGGGTCCTGGCCGGCCGCCAGAAGCCGTCGTCGTCAGGGCGAGGCCGCCGTTGGCAACGGCGGCCTACTGGGGCCTGGCCGGCCGCCAGAAGCCGTCGTCGTCAGGGCGAGGCCGCCGTTGGCAACGGCGGCCTACTGGGTCCTGGCCGGCCGGCAGAAGCCGTCGTCAGCCCGGAGGCCGCCGTAGGCCAGGTTTGCCAAACCTGGCCTGGCCCGCCGCCAGCAGCCATCGTCGTCAGGCCGAGGCCGCCGTTGGCAACGGCGGCCTACCGGGACCTCGCCCGCAGCGACAAGCCCGTCGGGGACCGAGCGGTCACAAACAGGCCCTGGCGCGGTGTCGCCGCGTGAGAGGGAGCAAGAACCGGACCAACGGGTCAGCGGCGATGACGGTTTCTGCTGTTCGGCGTGAGCGCGTGCTCGAGGAATCTGGTATCATCCAAGAGGCCGGCGAGCCCCGGCGCGCGGTACGAGGCCGGGAATGGACCGGTCCTCTGCGGCGTTGAGGTGGTTGTTGAGTAGTGCCGGCCAAGGAATCGAGCATCTGTGAGGAACTCGAAACGATATCGCGCGGCCTGCCGGCTGACGGCCATCTTCTTTCTAGGCGCGGGGCCGGCATGGGCGTGCGACATCCCCGTCTACGAATATGCGTTGGACCAGTGGGAAGCGGACCCGTACGAGGTGATCGTCTATCACCGGGGGCCGCTGTCGCCGGAGCATCAGGCGGTCATCGACTCGCTCGAGCCGGATAGGGACCAGCCCTCGGCCGGCGGGTCGGGAGCCGTCCCCAATCTCAGCGTTCGCACGGCCGACGTCTCCGGCGCCCTGGACGCATTGACCCAAAGCGTGTGGGAGGCCCAGGCCTCGCCCGAGCTTCCTTGGATGGTCGTGCGATATCCCTTCTCACCGCCCCAGCGCAAGCCCGTATGGACGGGGCCGCTGACCGCCGACCACGCCGGCCTGATCGCGGACTCGCCCAAGCGAGGCGAAGTGGTCAAGCGGCTGCTGGCGGGCGACATGGCCGTGTGGGTGTTCCTCGAAATCGGCGACCTTGACAAGGATGAGGCCGCGTTCCGCAGGCTTCAAGACGCCCTCGCCGCCGTCGATGAACTCACGCCTGCGACCGCCGCCTACCGGCAGCGCCCGTCAGGGACGGCCGATTCCGAAGAGCGGCGATTCTCGGTCCTGCGCGTCGCCAGGAACGACCCGGCGGAGCAGGCCCTCGTCGCGATGTTGCTGGGCAGCGAGTCCGATTTGCGCGATTACGAGGAGCCCATGGCCTTCCCCGTGTTTGGGCGCGGGCGCGTGCTGTACGCGCTCGTGGGCGCCGGCATCGAGGCCGACAACGTCCGCGACGCCGCCATGTTCCTCGCCACGGCGTGCACGTGCATCGTCAAGCAACAGAATCCGGGCACGGACATCCTGACCACGGCCGACTGGACGAGCCGGCGCGATGACCGGCCCATCCTGCAAATCACCCCCCTCGAGCCGCCCGAGGCCCTGGCCGCCACGCTCGAGGACGACCTCGACAAGGCAGGTTCCCCGCGCGTGCTGCGCCACGTGGTCCTGGCACTGGCCCTGAGCTTCGTCGCCGTGCTCGCGGTCACCGTGGTGCTGGCCCGGCGCCACCGATAGCGCGGCCCGCTCGTGAAGCGCCTTTACGCGATGCCTTGCTGCCGCAGGTCAGCCACCGCCTTCCGGACGGCGTCCTCCATACCCGGCGCCAGCCGCGCGGGTAGGCCGTACTCCCAGTAGCTGACGACCTCGTAACCGCCCTCGGGGAGCATCGCCGTCGTGGGCAGGTAGAGGCCCTGGCCGTCCGTGTAGCCCAGCGGAAACGTCACGCCGCCTGTGTAGAGGTCCTCGAGGAAGTATCCCCAGTCGCCCACGGCCTCGCCCTCGATGCCCAGGATGCGCAGGCCCTTGCCGAGCTGCACGCCGTGGGCCGTGAGCGTCATCGAGGTCGGCAGCGTATCGCCCCGGTCGAGCCGCTCGAGCAGCCTGGCCGCCCACAGGTAGCGCACGCTCTTGGCGCGGTCCTCGGGTTTCGTGTCGGCGACGACGGCCTCGAACTCGGCACGGGGCGGGGTGGCCTCGAGCGCCCACGCCATCTCCGTGGACGCCGTGCGCAGATCCGGCTCGACCGGCTCCAGACCGGCCAGTGCCGCGATTGCCTCCCGCGCCACCATGCCGCCGGCCTCCTCCATGAGGTCCCACGTCCCCGGAATCCAGTGGTCCGATCCGCGTCCGATGACGAGGGGTTTCGCGTCGCCGCCCACGCCCTGGAGGAACAGGCTGGCCGTCTTGCCCAGATGTTCGTCGAGCACCCGCATGGCCGCGCCGGGATACTCGGCCGAGATCTGCCAACCGCTCATCATCGACGGATGGCACGAGATCGAGAACAACAGGCAGACCGGCTCGCCCGCCGCGTCCTCGAGCAGGCACAGGGGAAGCCGGTCATAGGGCCGCTTGTCCGGGTTGGGCCGGTTCTCGATTTGGCCGTTCTCGTTTCTTCTGCGGCGGTTCATGGGCAGGGCCGAGCGCGTCACGCCGGCCGAGAGCGTGACCTCGCGCATGGCCTCGCGCGCCTCGCACGCCGCGCGCACCGTCGCCCGCTCGAGGTCGTTCAGGTACAGCCGGTCCGGCATCTCATACCCCGCCGAGTACCACGTCCCCACCGACGGCCCGACGTGATTGTGCGACGTGTTCATCAGGATCTGCCGCGGCAGCAGGTCCATCACGCGCCCGACGGCCCCCTTGTAGCGGTCCGTCTCCTCCCGGCCGAGGAAGCACAGGTCGAAGCCCATGATGAGGGCCTGTTCCCCGCCATCCTCGAGAAACAACGCCCGAACGTACACGTCGTCGTGAACGCCCTCGCACCCGTGGTCCATGTCCCGCGTGCCGAAGCCCATCATCGTCGTCCCGATGGGCGGCGTGATCTTCACCCGCGCGAATCCCGCTTTCATCGTTTGACTCCTCTTCGGTTCCACAGATGCGGCCGCCCCACCCGCGCCCAGCACGCCCAAACCCGCCGCCGCGGATGCCTTGAAGAAATCGCGCCGTTTCATGGCCAATCCCCTTTGAAGCCCGGAAGCACTACCCCTGACGAACAATTCTACCGTATTGGGCCTTGGGCGGGCCAAAGACGTCCGGCCCCGCGCCTACGGAGCTGTCGTGCCGTTGGCGCGGATGCGCTGTCACGCGGGATCGGGGCGGAACTCGATGACTTGGCCCGGCGTGGTGGTCAACCGCACGAGCCCGTCTTCCCCTTTCGCTGCGGCCGTCCATGCCTGGTCGCCGGTGCGCCATTCGCACGAGGGCCATGGGCTCACCAGCCGTAGCTCGCCGCCGACGGTGCTCTCGATGCGCAGCGCGGTCATGCCGCCCTCGTCTCGCTCCGCGGAGACGAGGAAGCCGCCCTGGGCCCGCAAGCGCTCGAAACGCGCCGGCATGGCCTCGGGCCACGCGGGAAAGACCCTGACGACGTCGCCGACGCTCTGGAGCACGAGTTCGATGATCGGCAGGGCCGCGCCGAACATCTCCGTGTAGTGTCCGAAGTCGTTGAACCCGGCCGGCGGAACCAGCCGGTTGAAGCTGAGGAAGCCATTGCGGCGTTCGCGGCGGTCGAGCTCGGTCCGCAGCCAGTCGTAGGCGTCGGGCAGGCCGAGGCGGGCCCGCGCGACGGCCAGCATGACGGGCGCGTTGTTGCCGTTGTGGCGCAGGTTCTCGATCGTTCGCTCGAAGAGCGCCCGCACGTCCGCCTGTTCTTCACGCGTAATCACGTCCGCGGGAAACACCGGGGTGGTCGGCACGGGGATGTTGTAGGTAATGGGCTGGCCATCCTCGACGTCCACGACCACGTCGCCGTGCGTCGGGTAGTCGGGCAACAGCGCCTTGGCGGCGCGCCAGCGCTCGACGAGATCGGCGTCACACTCGAGGGTCGCGGCGGCCTCGGCCGCGGCCTCGAAGATGAAGTGGGCGTAGGCGATGCAGAAGGCGCAATTGCGGTTGCGGGCGAAACCCCGCGTCCAGCCATGGTGCTCCGGCGACACTGTGGGCGCCAGCACGACCTTATCGCCGTCGCGTTCGCACTGGTCGATGAAGTCGGCGTAGAACAGTGCCACGTCGCGCACGGTGGGATAGGCCGTCTGCTCGAGGAACGCGCGGTCCGGCGCGTACTTGTAGTGCCACCAGAGGGGCTGGACGGTGAAGGCGGAGACGCCCAGCGTGAACCCCCACACGTGGTGGAGGTACTGGCGTCCGCCCGGGCTCTGGCACTGGTCCGGGTCGGGCGGCTCGTAGGCGAACAGGACGTGGGGGAAGAACGCGCCGGAGCAGTCATACACCCGCTTGGCCAGCCAGCGGGCGCGCGGCAAGTACTCGCGGATCAGGCGGTCGTAGGGTTCGGCCAGCTCGGCGTGGTTGGCCGCGTAGGCCGCCCAATACGTCTGCTGGATGTTGTAGTTCGTGTGATAGTCGCCGTGCCAGGCCGGCTTGTCGTCCAGCAGCCCGGTGAACAGGCCCACGCTGACCACGCCCGGCTTGCTCACGCAGCGCAGGAAGTAAAGCTGTCGGTACCAGATGCGCTCGAGCACCTCGTCGGCCACCTCGAGCCCGCTCGCCGACCAAAATTCCTCCCAGATGCCTTGATGCGCTTCTTCCAGGGCTTCAGGGACGCGCTCGGCCGTGGCATGGGCCAAGGCGATGGCCGCCTGCACCGGATCGTCCGCCTCGCGCGACGTCACCACGCTCACCACGGTACGGCCCTCGCGAGATAGGCAGGCCGCGGCAAACGACATGCCCGGCCAGTCCGGGTCGCCCGGTATCTGCTGCGTCACCCACGCGCAGCCCTGGGCGTCCCCGGTCTCGGGCGCGGGGATGTCGTCGGAGACGACCGGTTCGAGCACGACCTGGGCCGACGGCGCGCCGTTGAAGATCAGGACATTCGCGTCGGTGGCGATGAAGGCGCGCGTGGCGCCGCCGTTGGCGTGTACGTCCGCCATGGCGCGGCGAACGTCGAGCTTCGCGACAAGCGGCTGTGCCGCGCCACCCTTGACGCGCACCACGGCGCACGCCCGCGGACACGGGTAGGCGTGCGCATGGTACGAGTCGGGCCCTTCCCAGTCGCACCCTTCAGGCAGTATCCAATTGCGGTCGGGCCATTCTCCGTGGCCAAGTTCCTTCAAACGTTCGAGCGTGGGCAGCGGCGGGTCCAGGGCCGAGTCGAGCCGCGCGTCCCATACGTCGTTCTTCGTGACGCGGACCACCAAGTCGTCCCCCTCGGCGAACAGCAGCCCGTTCAGGTCGCCGTTGCCCAGGACCAGCGCATCGTTGATCGGCTCATCCAGCGTGGCCAGCGTGACCGCCGCCCGCTCGAGCGCCCGAGGGTACGGGACGTCTCCGTCCGCCCCTGCATTCTGTGAAGCAATCGCAACTGTCAACATCATCATCAGCCCAATCCACGGTTTCATGGTTCGTTTCTGCCCCTTCGCTGCTGATTTCTGCGCCGTGAGAACTGGTTGGCGCGCCCGTGGTCAGGCCCGCTACGGGTAAATATTCGTTAAACCCGTGTGTGGTCGAGGGGGAGCGCTAATCGGTCATGCCGAGAGTTTGGCGGAACTGCTTGTGTAGGGGGTAAAGGTAGAT
>Ga0114930_10000448_pt1 | contig 43136 bp, 59 predicted proteins | sample AnhtaG_FD_87300 | JGI IMG/M metagenome (GOLD analysis project Ga0114930, IMG submission 87300) | Deep subsurface microbial communities from Anholt, Denmark to uncover new lineages of life (NeLLi) - Anholt_01485 metaG | ecosystem: Environmental > Aquatic > Marine > Oceanic > Sediment | place... | reverse complement strand
GATAATCAGCAGCTCGAATCTAACCATGGGCGAAGGCAGTTATGGGCTCTACAACATGAACGCTGATGTCGGGGGAACAGTGGATGTTAGGGTAGAAGCCAGGAACAATACTGGCGCGCTCGTATATCATCATGTATATTTGCATATTATTGCCTGCGTGTGGCTCATCGGCTCATCATATAATGAACCTTTTACTCTCACTAACCTGCCCTTCCAAAGTACACTGTATATCGTGATGGAACCACTTTGGCAGAACGAGACCAAAACACTGTATTTGGGTAAACCAAGATTCAAAAGCTATGGCGCAAGCACTGATTACTACGACAGTGATACTGGCGTCGACATCGTCACTTGGAACTATACTTTTCAAACTGTAGATCCTGCGGGCGTCACATTCCTCACCTACACTTCAGGGGTGACAATGCATGGAATGTGTATCAGCCTAGTGGCAGCAGATATGCGCTAGGAGGCTGCGGAGTACATGACAACAGTCAAATTGGACAACAAAGTAATCCGGGTTCGATCCAGAGGCTTCAGGCAAATAATGACCTGGCAACGATCCGAATGGGACAAGTGGGAAAATGAAGCTTACAGCAGCAATGTGACAGCTGTTGGTGCAGTCAAAGGATGGAAGCTGGATTGCTTCGAGGAAGGACTAGGCTGGCCTAGCAGTGTAATCAAACACTTTGAAGACATCATGGACGCTGGCAACTATGTGACTTTTGAAATCACTGACGCTGGCGATCTACACTCAATGAGTGAAGCAGTTTATATCTCGGAGTGCCGATTTGACTTAGACTTGGCGAGTGACACAACCACTCCCCATCGAGGCTACAGCTTAACTTTGAGGCGTAAGTAGTGAAGCAGCGAATCATAAGTCACCTTGGGAAAGAGAATTTTGCTTTCTACGAGAAAATTTATGGTATCATAGATTACCAGGATAAAACAGTCCTAGACCTAGGCGCTGATGTGGGGTCCACAGCTGACTACTTCCTCCAAAAAGGCGCTCTTGTGGTCTTTGCTGTAGAAGCTGACGTTGTGAGGTTTGCTCAGTTAAAAACGAACATACGTGCGATTCTAAAAGACCCTCAGTTCGAAACTGTGAAACCTACCTATGCCACAGTCGACAACGCCGAACTGCTGGCCGGTTACTTTTTCCTGATGAGGCCTGACGTGGTCAAATATGATTTGGATGCACCAGGTGGTAAATATTTTGAGAGGCTTCTCCTAGAGCTTCCAGAGAACTGCCTGCGCCTGGTTCCTGAGTACTTGGTTGAAATCCACACTCGACCGATGGCTAGGAAACTTTTTGACTACTTCAAAATATATGGCTTCAAACTTGTCAAAGATAATTTGTGGGCTTACCCTAACACGAGTGTCGCCTACTTCAAGCGAATAGACGTTGACCCCTTAGAGGTAGCTGCGTCAAAGCTGGCTTAGATAAACCTTATCGCAAGTTCTGCGAAACTCCATCATTCTTAAACTAGCCTAGTGATTGTTTTGCTAGATCTACCTGAGAACCAAATTTTATGCGGCGCTGCACAGGAAGTGCTCAATCACTTTCCACTTGACAGCATTGACGTTATCATGACGTCGCCTCCGTATTGGGCTCTCAGAAACTATGGTCATGAAACAATCAAGCTCTGGAATGGTGACCTTGACTGTGAACACGTGTGGACTCGAGATCTAAGCGATGGTCATACTGACAGGTTTAGGTTTCGAGCTGGCAAAAACAGCGACGTAGGCAACCACTTGAAGAAAGCACTGTTCAAGAAGCCTGCCCAAGGATTGTTCTGCGAGGAATGTGGCGGCTGGATTGGGCAACTTGGTCTTGAGCCTCACCCTCGAATGTACATGAACCATCTGGTGCAGGTGTTTCAATCCTTCAAGCGCGTGCTCAAACCCACCGGCACATTCTGGTTAGTGATGGGTGACACATTTTTCGGCGGTGGCAGGGGTCAGAAATTCAAGAATCCCTGTAAGCAAATGACTAGCAAAGGCGCATTAAACTACGCTGGAATCCCACCCCAAAAGAGTGATGGCAGCCAGTGGCTGAGACCTAAACAATTAATGCTTATACCTACCCGGCTAGCGGCTTTGATGCAGGACGACGGGTGGCTACTCCGGAACAAAATTATCTGGTACAAGCACAATCACATGCCCTCCAGCGTGAAAGACCGGTTCACCTGCGCATACGAGGAAGTTTTCATGTTCAGCAAAGGCCGGCGCTACTTCTTTGACCTGGACAATGTCCGGATGCCTCACACGAGCCTCAAAGACATCGGCCGCAAAAGACACGACACCCCCACACCAAAACACGACACCGGCGCGCGTGAGCAAGACTTGAATCCCGGCGGCTACATTGGGCAGCACCCGCTTGGCAAAAACCCTGGCGATGTCGTGACAGCAGAACAGCTTTCTCGTGGTCCACTGGCTATGCCAATTGACCGATCGAGAGATGTAATGCGTCTAGGCCACACAGGACATGCATTGGGTAAGAACCCTGGGGACGTGGTGGCCACTTACAAAAGCAAGTTTAAACCTGGCAAACATGGTCAGACACTGCAGGCTTTTGTCCGGGTGCAATCCACAGCTCAACGACGTGCGATCTCGAGGCGCATAGCCCGTCAGCTTTTCCCCGGTGACGTGGAAACCCAGAAGAAATATATCGCTTACATTCACGACCATGATGGCCATCCGCTAGGCAAGAATCCCGGTGACGTATTCCTTAACGCTGTATTCCTCCTGCCTCCAACCAAGCATGACCAAGCAGTCGACCGAGTTGGTAAAGGCGCTTATGATGATCCACTGCACAATAAATCTCATCACCCGTTGGGCAAGAACCCTAGTGACGTAGTGATACCTGGCTCGAAGCGGAAGTATGGCGGGCATTCTGAATTTAACACCAGAGGCATTGAGGCTGGAACTAGCGAGCAATATCACCCACTTGGCAAGAACCCAGGTGACCTTTGGCGAATCAACACCAAGCCCTTTAAGGGTGCTCACTTTGCGACGTTTCCCCCCGCGCTCGTTGAGCTCGTGTTGAAAGCTGGATGTCCTGAGCAAGTATGCGTCAAATGTGGCAGGCCACGTGTCCGAGTAACGAAGGTCATAGGTGATTCGAGCGCTAGCCTTGTGACTAAACTCAGGAAAAAGGTTGAGTGGCAGAGCTGTAAGTGCGATGCAGGTTTTCAGCCAGGTGTCCTTTTAGATCCATTCGCAGGCGCCGGGACATCCTGCCTCATGGCGAGGGACTTAGGCTTCCGCTACATAGGTGTGGACCTGAACCCCACGTATGTCCAACTGGCTCAGCAACGCTTGAGCGCATAGACTTTTTTTAGGGCATCTAAAACCGGTCAGCGCTAGCCATCTTAAAATTATGCGCGCGCGCAAGTGACGTTTTACCGGTGGTCCTTCAACCACACGTGTGTGGGGTCCAGATCTGCCGCATTTCGGACACCGTGTGTTCCGGTTGTTCCTGACACGTTGAAACGAGCGAGCGCAGTAACTACAGACTAGCTCTTTCCTCTTGCTCATTTTTTAAGCCCTTCCCAACTACCATTCGGGTAAATCGTCATATTCCAACCAATCAGTGTATAATGATGAAAGCGTGTTATGGTTACACTGAGCCATTCAGGATGAATCTTTCCGTTAGTCCTCATTTTTTAAGCACCTTTAGTATTTTGAAGTTGTCAAATCTAATCTTGTCAATAGGAATCGTTTTTCTGAGAATCACTGTTTCTCCAACAATTAACTCAATTCTTATAGATAGCCTCATTTTTTAAGCACCTCCTATCTTGGATGGAGATATGAGTCTATGTCGCATTTGTCACATTCTTGACCTTGGTCACAATCAGCAATACACCAAGCATAACCTTTCGGGCACAACTCTAATCCCTCGCGCGCGCGCTTAGTCATTTTCCTTTCAGTCACGCCATTGCGCGCGCAGTTAGGGCAGTTCATTAGATCCCCCTTCATTCCACTTTGCGACGGTGTTTGATATGTCCGCTTCGCATTCTGGGCAGGTATATTTCTCAATTTGAAAATCCAGTTGCTTCATTGAGGTTAAGCAGGGTAAAACCACATCATCAACAGCGCTGTAGTGCTCGTTCACTCGTTTAAGGCGTTTTCCGCAGTCAGGGTTTGGGCAAAAAAACATCTGGTTGTTCCTGGTGACTTTCTCAATTAGCTCTTGCCAATTCATTAGGCTTCCTCCAGGACGATTGTGTTCGTTGTCCAATCCACGTGCGTCACCTTATCCTTATGATGCTCTAGCGCTCGCACAGTCGCCAGGTAACTTGAGCAGATTACTTTGGTCAGTATCGCCACTTCCTTGCTTCAACGCGTGCTCGTATGAGCAACCACGTCTTTCGGTTTAGTTCTTTCTCAGTCATTGCTAGTTCTCGCTGGGTTTGTTCCAGTTCCATCTTTGCCCTGTCAGCTCTATACTCAGTCGCGTGGGCTCGTCCGCGTCTAAATTCTTCGAAAGTGCTAAAGATGAGTTTTGAGCCACAGCTTTCACACATTAACTCGTTTAGTTTGAGCTCAGGGTTTCGTATATAGCGACTCTTCTTACATCGCCAGCAGGGTCCTTGCTCAATGTTGTCTTGCTCCCAGCGAGCCAGCTTTTCTGTGTAGCGTCCCATTTTCTCGGCTACTGTCAGTTTCACGCGCGTCATTTAGTTCAACTCCAGCAGTTTGGCTATGTCCTTGTTTATCCACCAGGTTTCGCCGCAGCCTGGTCTTGGGTAGTCTTCCCATCCTAGTGTTTTCGGCGAGTAGCTTCTAATTATGTACCATCCGCTTTCGTGTGTTGGCTCGCCTTCCTTGGCCTTCACTAAAACTAGACAGGTTGTTTCACTGATTCTAACTATGACGCTTCCATTGTCGTTCCGCTTTAATATTTCAGGGTTCTTCAGCTTGGTTTCCTCGTTCTGTCAGATGCTGAGAGCCTTATTTAAACGCCCTCTTCGCGCGCTTCGGGAATGTCGACTACTTGGATTCTGCCTGTTTCTTATGCGCGCGCGCTTCTCATTTTGATTTCCCCCGGCGACTTAGCGGATTAAATCTCCCCCCGGTTCGCTGGAAAAATATTTGTTGATAACCTCTCATCTCTTTAATTGTGTACATCAAAACCTCATATTTGCTTTTCAACCTACTGACACGCGCTCGGACGGTGTCACCTGAGAGCTTTAGTTTACTGGCTGACAGCATGTAAATGCGTGATTTGTCCCTTTCCCCCTTCTTAACAAGACTAACCATCATGTCCAGTAGCTCAATCTCCTTATCGCTCAGCTTTGCGAGTTTAGTCAATTATTTAGACCCCCTTACCCATTGCTCTCAAATCTAAGGCTATGCTATAGTTACGTCACGCCATAAGGATTGCTTTCCAATACATAGTATGTAACTACGTAACGATGACTTTCGACACACCTTTAATCTAGGGTATTTGTGAAAAAAAAGAGGTTTTAGTGGCTGGCTGCCTGTTTTCATCATGGGGATTCTTGAACAACCCAGTGCATCAACTTGTCAATGTGGCTTTGGCAAATTTTGATTTCAGCCCTGATTTGCCTGTTGACTAAGTCGACGCATCGTCTAACAGACGCGTGTTGTTTAGCCATCTGGTTGTTGACGTTGATCGCCGCCATATACCCCACTTTTATGCGCTGCAGCTTCTGAAATTCCAGCCAGTTCTTTGGCGTCATAGTTGGGACTTTGTCAGTGCTCATTGAATCTTAGCTCCTTCTCTGGCTAGTGCATCTTTGATAAAGCGTTCAACATCTTTAGGTTCATTGTCGCCATAGATGTCGATTACGATCGGCGCTTGTTTTCGCTTGTTGTTATAGATCCTGATTGTCACAGAAGGCTTGCCACTCATCACATACATTCCACTCAAGTAAACACCTCCAAACCTTTCTGTGCTTTTCTAAAGTCCTCGATGAAAATGTGGACACCTCGAGTTCTGTTCTTCCGGCCTTCCAGGCAATCCCTGATGCGAGCCACGTGCTTCAAAAAGGCGGGTTGCAGGTCTACCTTTTTTCTGATCGGTGAGGCTGTTCCGCAATGCATTTGACAGCCTTTGCAGATTGTGTCGATGCTATACCATGGCTCAGTGAAGTGTCCTGCTGGCTCTTCTTTAGCCACAGTGATATAAGCCTCACAGGATTTTAGATCCCCCCAGTTTCTAGGTGTACGACGTATTTTCCTAGCCAAAAAAATCTAGGTCTCCTTTCCCCCTAAGCCTGCCTATTTTCTAGCGTGTGCAATCTCAGCGATCTTCACTTCTTTGTCGCAGTTCAGCTTCTTCATAATGATTCCGATAAAGCCTATGATGCCGCCTGCAGTGGCGAGTATCGCACAAGTCCCTAGAACAGCTTCAAGCATCAGGTGTCACCTCCTTCGGCAGGTAATATTCCACATACCATTTGTAGGCTCTTGCTTTAGCTACTCGTCGTTTCGCAAATTTGACGGCTTTCACTAGCTTGCGACTGCCATCTTTGTAGATCCTATATTTCAGTGCCCAGTAGGCTTTCACATCGTGGATGGTTTGTTTCCAGGGAGTATATCCAAATCGGTAGACTGTGCCTGTCCAGCCCTTGGGGGTGAACCAATAAATATATCTGGATTTCTGTTTGGGTGCTTGGGGACGTTTTCCCCCTGTCATCATAGCGCGCGCCCATGTATTGAGTGCAGCCACTGCGTCACGTGCTTCATCGCTCATTTGATGTGCACCTTCTTGACTTTCTTGTTCCAGCTATTAAACACGAGCTTGTAGCGCTTGCCATCTTCCTCAATGATGGTGTTGAAGTAAAAGTCGCTGCCTATCACTGACATTTCTTAGCCGCCTTTCTTTTACACCATTCTATATGGTCTTGGAAAGTTCTGAGGTCGTAGCACTCTATTGTTTCGTTGCATACCGGGCAGATGTGTTTCTTCGGTAGGTATCCAGCCCAATGCCTCGATGCTAGTGCGTTCAAATCAGATCGCCTCCTTTCATCAGGTTAGCGCTTGTGTTGTTGAGGCTACGTGCTAGCATGGTCAGGTGATCGTGCATTGTGAATGTGGTTTCAACTTTGCCAATCCACACGCCGTCTTTGTCCTGTGTAAAGCGTATGGTGCCAATTGTAGGCCAATAATATCTTTTCACAGGGTCTGGGTTACGCTCAAAAAGCCCTTTGATTACTTCTCTAAAGTTAATGTTGTCAGCCAGGTGAGCTATGTCGTCTTCCATCTTAATTGTGGGGGTCTCGGTTGTTTCCAACGCTTGGTTTCCTCGACGTCTCAGATGCAATGTGAGTCTTATAAATCATGTGCATCCAACGTCTAGGAACGTTTTTAAACCTGTTTCCATCGTTGTCCTTCATGCGGTGAGTGTCGCACCGGCGCTCTTTTCGGAGAGCTTGGTTTCCTCAAAACCCCGGGGCACACTCACCCAGCCCTGCGACTTGAAAATATAGGTTTTTGTTCTAGACTAATGTTCTAGTCTAATCAACCCGTCCCATGAACCACATATCTATTTATTAAACGAAGAGTCTCAACAAATATTTAGGGAACAGGAGCAACTTGGGAAAGCGACTTACAGGGGGTCTAATTGTTGCGGCTGTTGGCGTCGTAATAATCACCTGGGTAGTCCTATCCGGACTGACAGAGCCCTCAGTTTTCAGCCGGAAGGTTGCCGAGTTAGAAGAAGAGGGCTTTGTGACTCAGGCTTACGAGAACTCTTTCAGTGATGCCCAATCATCCCGTCCCGGCATCATTTTCAAGCAAACAACCGAATGGTCCATCTTTAAACAGCAAGTGGCAACGGTGAAAATGAACTTAGGCTTTGTCACCGTGTGGACACATGAAAATGAGGGCGTTTTGTGGGTTGCGAGCTCTGAAACGACCTACTATTACTGGCAGGGTTAATGTATCAACCTTGTAAGGTTTTATATACATGAAGCGCGTTTTAAAATCGGAAGACGGTCAACTGGAAAGCGCGCGCAGTGATTTAATGTTCACGGTACAAAGTGAAATAACTTTCCCTCAAATGTTCTATAACCCAAGTCAAGATAGCCCTTTATGGAACTTTTACCATAAATACCCATCAGCTCGGCAACCTTCAGTCAATGCGTTCACAACACCTGTCTCTCTACCAACGCGATGTCCCAGTGCTCACATAAGGCTTTATCCGCTGAGCGCATTGGTGCATCAGGAGATTCTGTCAGGGGAGAAGGACTAGGTGACAGCAGTTCCTTATCAGCAGTCAGGCGAGCCCATCATAATCCGAAGGGCCGACATTGAAAGCCTCCTGGCTTTTCCGAAGAGGAACCGTGATCAGCTAGTTCTAAGCTTGCCTGCGCTGATGGGATTCCGAGTCAGCGAGGTCAGGTTGCTCAGGAAGCGCCAGGTCGACATTGAAAACGGGTGCATCTACGTTGAAGACAGCAAGAAAGCTAAGATGTTTCCTGTGCCTATGCCCTATGACATCGCTAAGCTCATTGAGAAATGCTTGGACCCGGATCACAGCCTGGTTGTGCGAAGGCTACCTCACACTCGTGGACACAGCTGCAGCATTGAAGAGCCTTTAACCCGCGAAGAAATTTATCACATGACCAAACGCTACGCGTCTCGCACTGGAATTCCCAACTGGCATCAAATCAACACCACGTTGCTAAGGCACTTTTTCGCTGCTAACTGGATCTACAAGCATCATGGCAGTGTTGAAACCCTCAGGCGAATCATGCGCCATAAGAGCCTAGCGTACACGCAGATCTATCTCGGTAGGCTTGTGTTCTTTGAGGACTTGAAGCGCGAAGTTGACCGTCTAACATCAATCCCCAACTTGAACGAGGAAAAAAAAATGTTAGACCCCAACTATGTGGAATCACCATTCTATGAGAAATGGTGCGCCAAATGTAGTCACCGGCAGGTGTGTAAATTCATCCCCGAAGCCTGTGACTCTTCCCCCTGGAGTAGTGGTTGCCGAAGGTTTTCGGCGTTGAAAGTGGAGGTGTCGCCAACTGTCCAAGACTGAGGAACTGCCTGTGCATTTCAATAGCCCAAAGAAGCTTCTGCATGATTTTGACGATGCTTGGCAGGAAAGTGGTCGTTTTAAGAACAGGACGGACGCCTTCATTTTCCTAATGCGCGAGTTCACTCGGAAGCATGGAGGTACAACTTGAGGGGCTGGCTCTGTTGGCTACTCAACAGATGGTTGAGAAACCTAAACAGCCTCCGCGGGAACCTATCCAAAACATCTACGAGCAAGCGATACAGTACTGGGGACGTAAACGCCAATCATTGAAGCTGATTGAGGAATGTGGCGAGCTCATCACTGCTGTAGCTAAAATACATAATCAAGTCGGGTCAGAACGTGACGTTGTTGGCGAAGTCATAGACGTCGAGCTCATGTGCAAGCAGATGAGGTATCTTATCCAGAACCCTGAGCTCTGGCGTGAAATCTACAATAAGAAAATTCTGCGACTGCATAGAATTCTAAAAGGGGAAAGGATCCCCCCAAAATGACTGTAGCTGTTCAACTCAAAAAAGACACACCAAAATCGTATGAAGTTCAATGCTGCACGTGTCCTCAAGTAATTCCCTGGGGTCAACACGTCCGGATAGAAAGCCGTCGACCTGTAGTGGCTATTAACTCGCTTGACCAACCATGTGAATCCACTGGACCCTTCTGCATTGAATGCGCTGACCGGCTGATGTCACTTGTTCGCTTGGGCGTTTGGCTCATGAATCCTAATCACAAACCCAAGACGCCTGGTGATCGAGATTGAAGTGGCCTAGTAACCCGTTCAAGCGCCAGCACGCGCGCGCCCTGTCTGAAATCAAATACTCAGTTCTCAAACAGGATGGAAGCTACAAAGGCACTAGCATGTACCTGGAAGTGAAAGGCGCCACTGACACCAGCGCTATGGTGAACTTCAAACTAGCTTTGGGCACAGTCACTAACCCTAAGAAGATTCAAGCAGCAGCCAAACTAGCGGCAAAACTGAGGAAGGGTGAATGAATGGCCTTATGTCGATGTTGTGGCAGAAACGTGACAGTGCGAAGGTCAGAAGACCCCGAGGAAGTACTCCGCAGACACCTAAAAACCGACCATCGCTGCCGGGACTGTGTGGACCGGAACGACCGATGTCCATACCCCAAGGAAGCTCGAGGTGAATAAAATGGCTGATTGGGCTGTTAAAAAGCTAAGTTGGAAGGGCGACCTGGACGAGAAATTCATTGAGCTAATGCGACGCATCAGCACGGGACAAGTCAAACTTTACAAAACGGAACTTGCACAAACATCTGGGTCACCCAGCGTTTTGACAATTGAATACATTACACTGCCTCGCTCCGGAGGTGTTGTGCACACAAAAACAAAGCGACCTCTAAAAGCACGCATTGAACTTTTACGCAAGCAAATTGCCGATGAACAAGCTAGGCTGAAAGAGATGGAATGGGAACAACACTGTATCAACACACTGCACGCGGGAGGTAATGATTGATGGCTAGGCAGAAGCGGAAACGACGGGAAATAGGATTCAACGCCTGCCCTGTAATCGAGCTTGACCAGGAGGAGCAAAAATGACGCCGGAAGATATCATCACCATTAGCTTCTCAAAAGATGGCGTCACATTGATTCAAGACGTTACTTGGGGTCCACTAGGCGTTGGAAGCGCAGACAAGTTTCTAAAATATGGTGAAATCGAAGATAAACTCTTAGCCTTTCAACTTCTCAAAGTCAAACCTGTAATACTTGGAAATGTGCTCACTCATTTGAAGCTGACCTGTAAAATACTGCCTGATGAGCCTAATGCGCGTGCACCCGAAAAACCAAAACCAAACATCAAATTAAGCACTAAACCTAAACAAAAACGTGACAGCGTGGTGTCGCAGAAAGTTCTACGAAGGCTCGTTGCCAAAGGCGTCATTATGCATGTGGGCAAAGTTCCCTTCTTACGTTCACCTAGTAAATATACTAATATTCTATATGACTCCACGCGGCAAGCTTTTCTCTATGAATCAGCCAGCAGACATAAAATGATTGTAATCTTATTTGGTACTCTATTTCGAAGTTGGAAAACACTTAATCTGCATGTTCTTACTGGAAAAGATTGGCAAGCTTACACTACCTGTCAGAACCAATATATAGGGTTAATGAAAGCAGGGGACTGCACTTTCTCGTTATTAATCCCAATCCTGAGATTTTTAGGCGTTATACAAACTGAGTTGCGCCATCACCCTAACACTGACCATGTAGAGCGAAGACGGCACCCTTATACCGCCGTGAGATGGAACGGAAAAGACGTTCACAAAGCTGTTCGAGACTTTTGTTCTGAACACGCTGACGACCGAAATATACCCGGCAAGGACTCAACAAAATGACTGCTCACAGTGAGGATCGTGAGCCTCAAAGCATGCGTAAACGCATCTGGGCAAAACTAGACAAGAATCCATTACTCAAACCAAAAGACCTATGCAAGCTCTTAGGACTCCGCCATAGCGACTATAAAGGCTATGTGACCAATCAACGCAGTCTCTGGAAAGCTCACACGAAAAAACAACAGGGCTTAAAGTTTAGAATGCATGCGTGGCGTGGGTGGATTCAGGACGTGCCTAAAGTTGTTTTGGCGGGTCGTGTTGGGGCTGTGAAGGCGGGTTGGCGGAAGACGAAGAGTCGGAATAGGTGGTTTTTGTGGAAGGATAAGCTCGGTCGGTTGATGTGGTTTGAGACTGGTAGGATTAACTTGTATGTCCGTGCGCCGGCGACGAAGGGTAAGACGTTCCAGCTTGTGTGTAATGCTTTCAGCTTTACCGGTTTGGTGACTGATATGGATGTACTCCGCACGATGCTTCAAAATGTCCGGTTTAAGGGGGCGCACTACGTGTTTCCAACTGGCCATCGGATGCCTCTCATGACTATTGACTTGTTCAGCAAGAGCAATGGCGTTATCATTAAGGTGGGTGACTTGAGCGATCCCTCGAGTATTGAGGTTCAAGCTCAATATCCTGATTGGGGTGAGCAAAACGAGCGCTTGAGTCGTGACCTGCAGAAGCTTCTTACTAGAATCCAACTGGGGATATCCCCCCCTGACAACGGTAGCACAGAGAAGGATGGTGACCGGTTTTATGTGTCCTAAGAATCCTGACCCTGAGATGACGCAAATCCGCAAAGACCTTAAACTACTCGTGAAGGACTTTGAGCGACTGAAGAAGGGGGATCTGCCTGAGCCAGCGCCTCGAGGGAAAATGGCGTCTCTACAATTTCAAGTCGACGATTTAAAACAGCGTCTTGAGGCGAAGGAGGAAGTAAAGAACTGGATCATCGCAGCGGTTGAGGAACGAGCTCGGCAGGCTGAAGATGACTACAAGTATCTGGTCGACCGGCTACGATTGTTCTTTCAAGGCCCTACCCCTGTAGAAGTGAGACAACGCTTCCGAGTATTCCAAGGCTGGCTCATGGCTGAGTTTGCTGGACCAAAGAACATGGCTGAGGTTAAAGGTGCACTAACTTGCTTAGAATCTGATATCATGGGCATGTTTGACTCGCAAAGGTCTACTGACCTGCTTGACGGACTAAGAAATACAATCGCCCAGCTTGTTGCTCAAGGGGAGAAGATTACTCGTATCCGGCTGAGTAAATTAAAACATGATGAAATTGCTAGGTTCTTCGCCAAGACAACACCTGACCAGAAGCCAGTTCAAGTCTCACACCTTCTAGGTCTGCCTGTAGTCATCGACTCTAGCCTAAAGCCTGGCACGTGGTTCATCGAGCTATTAACCCCTCCTACTGTCTCAGATGAGGCTGCTAGTGACGCGCGTGGAAAATGATAGATCCTAATGTGAGTCAGGCGATTGTACTTGTGGCTGAGATTCTCGGCGACTTGCATAAGCACACTTTTGAAGGCTACCGGGCTTCTGGGCAGATCGTTCTTAACGCTGGCTACGAAAAGGGCAAGTGGCATAGTCAGGCTCGGCGCCAGGCGCTTGCTATGTGGGGGGTCTCGCAGAGAACTTTCAGTAATATTATTCAGCTGGGTGAAATGTCAGATATGGAATTTAGCAACACCGTTGCTAACTTTCAATCACTCCACACTTGGGCGACTAGTCGGCTACGTCGTAAGGAACGACCCCTCCCAGAGCTGTCTGAGGGAAAATACCGGTGTGTGGTGGTTGATCCGCCTTGGCCTATGAAGAAGATTCTAAGGCGCCAGCGACTGATGCAGACCGAGCCATTGCCATATAGCACGTTGAGTTTGAAGCAGATTAAAGCATTGCCTGTCCAAGACCTGATGGCAGACGGATGTCACATCTACCTGTGGGTGACTCAACGCTTCCTCCCGGCTGGCTTAGAGATTCTGAAGGCTTGGAAAGTGAAGTATCAATGTGTCCTCACATGGGTGAAGAATGTTGGTTTTACACCATACTCGTGGATGTACTCAACTGAACACGTGTTGTTTGGCAGGCGTGGCTCGTTGCCACTCATGAAGTTGGGTGAGCGATTAGACTTCCACGCTAAGACATCAGGTCACTCCAGGAAGCCTGATGTGTTCTATGAGCTTGTGACACGTGTCAGCCCTCTGCCTCGCATAAACCTGTTTGCCAGGGAACATCGACCGGGCTTTGTGTCCTGGGGAAACGAGGTGAGCCAATGAGTTACGATGATGACCGGGAAATAGAAACCAAGTTCACAGCTGACATCAAAATCATACTGGCAAAGCACTTCCTGCGTAAAGACGAGGCGAAGGACATGACGGAAGGCCAAGACTTTGCAGTGTACCACCTCAAGCCTTTCAGCGTAGGTGCGCGCCTGCGTCGCTGGAAATACTACGAGAAATATCGACATCAGTTCACTTTACGCTGGAAAAGGCTCTCCGGCGTCTTCACCGAGATCGATAAGGTCCGCATGGGCAAAGTGAATTATATCCTGTATGGCTGGCTTGATTACTCTGGCGAGAAAATAATCCAGTACCTCCTAGGTGACTTCCGATACTTCACTGACCCCGAGCCAATTGCCATCATCCAGAACACTGACCCTCGAGCTAGCTCAATGGCGGCTTACAACGTGAGCCAGTTCCCCCCCGATTTCATCAAAGTCTACTGGAATGGTGCACCTCACACACGAGCGCCCAGCATTCACCCTAGTCTGGAAACACACAGTCAGTTCATGGCTGACGCAAAGAGAGAACTACTGGAGGTGATTGCTTGACTAAGGAGAAGATGGATCTTGTCTGTGAAGTGCCTTGCCCCCATTGTGGTAAGTCTCTTCTCGTGATTAAGAAAACAGTTGTGCTTGAGGAAGCTGTGAAAGCTGAGCGAGAAGTCAATTACTACACTAGTAAAGTATCACAACAGAAACTAGGAGAGGAGGCGAACCGAGAATGACTTGTAAACTCTGCGGTGGCAAAACAATCTTTGACACGCGTAGACATAGAGATGAGCATGAAGCGTTAGTGTTAGAATACGTGGAGAAGATGAAGGATATCCCCTGCGCTGAGTTGGTTCGCATCATTACTCGCACATCCATGTCTTTCATCTATGCGGCAGGTGAGCGAATATTAAGTGAAAGGGGACATGAAGCGCCCGCGCAAACCAAGGGTGAGACCGTAATATTTGAGGAGGTGAAAAAAGAATGACAACTGCTGAACGATGTTTGAAATGCGATGGGAGTCCACTGCGCACAGGGGAATGCGATTCTAGAGCTTGCACCAAGATTTTCCTCAATCTGCTTATCTCTCCCAGCGCTCAGCACGAACGATGCTGTTGGTGTGGCACTAATGTAGTTCATCATGCTTGCACCGGCGAGGAAGAGCACGCTGTTGCCTGTAAGAAACTGGGTGAATGTGATTTAACTCATTGTACAGGTTATGTTGCTGGAAGTCTCGCTGTGGCTTTTCCATCTTTGAAGAAAGAAATAACTGATACACGCGCGCAAATGAAGACCTGAAAAAGAGGAGATAAGTCAAAGTGGATAGTCGAATCATCGGCAAATATGTGCGTGCAACACTCTGGGGCAAGTCAGCATCAGGCATAACAGAAATCTGGGTAATCACTGGAAGTGGTGATGTGGTGCTTGGGCATGTGAAATGGTATGCCCCCTGGCGAATGTATTGTTTCCTTCCCGAGCGCGGGTATGATACTGTTTTTTCGCCTGACTGCCTAGACTCTATCTCCACGTTTGCTCGAGACCTGACTAAAGCGCATGTTTTCAAACGTATAGGTGCTCTCACACGCGTGGACATCGCGAAACGAAAAAGGAAAAAACGGAGGTGAAGACAGATGCCTTTTAGGCCGAAAGTTACTGCGGAAAGCGTGTATCCTTACCGGGTGACCTTCAAAGGACCCGGTCCGCTGCCCAGGCGTGTTTATGATCGGAAGGAAGCAGCTGTCAAATTCATCTATTACATGACACTCAAAGAGGCTGAAAAGTTACATCGCAAACTAGCGTCTCCAGATGGACTAGAAGTCATGGTGATTCCCCTGACAATTAGTCAAAGACAGTGGCTGCGCAAGATTCTTGACGTAAGCATCCAGTGTGTGAAAGATCACATCGCCTACAACACAGAGAAGCCGATTGAAGATAGATCCCTGGAGGAACGCACGTCTTGATGTGCCCAAACTGCAAAGAAGAATACACGACGCCTGGTTATGACATCGCCAGTGGTGAAGAAGTATGTCCTCACTGTGGGCTTCTTCTCCCTCAGCCCTCCTATATTTTCCCTAAAAGAACACACGTGGAACTTGGACGCATATCCTTTGATCGCAAAGGCGACTCGCCTTCCGGAAAAACCCAATTATGGATGGTCGTGGGAAGCGATGAATCAACTCTCGGAATTGTGAAGTGGTATGCGCCTTGGCGACAATACTGTTTCCTCCCCTTGCTCCTCGTCGACTACTTGGTTTTCAGCTCTTCATGTCTGATAAATCTCGCCAAGTTCATGCGCGACTTAACGGAGAGACATAAGAAAAAGCGCACATTTTGAAAGGTTCAGCAATTATATTTTACCTCGAGCGATTTTTTAATGGTGTTTTACCATGAAAACTAAAACCCTCGAGAGAATAGATACTTCGTCCGTGACCGACGAGGTATGGTAAAAGGGTAGGGGGGGGTATGTTTTCAGCGCTAGAATCTCCCATGGAAATGTGATTTAATAATTCAAATCCCCATACTATTCTCGTATAGTGCGACACAATAAACTTTTATCTGAGAAAAACAAGGTGATTAATGTTCTTGCCGCCGCTGTGAGGAAGCCTGATTATTTTCTGTTTTTGAGCGGATGGAATAGGGAGGCTCAGCCATTTATGGTGAAGAGTCATCGAAATTTTAAACGTGATCAAACCAGAGCTCGCTTGTACTATTTGCGTCAGCGAGAACGCCGTCAAATCCTGTCTGAAAGTTGGTGGGATAAATCAGCAGCTGAACTTGTTTCAATGCATGACTATTATCATCACAGGGTAGACCCGGGTGATGTGCTGTTCGACCAACGAGGCTACGTTCACCCTGATCTGGAACTCTACTCGCACATGGAGGTAATGGCTTGAGCATCTTGGACACTGGCTTCTTATTGCCAATGGGCAGGTTTTTCCGCTTCATGGGTGGCAAATTCTTTTTGATGAAACGTCTTCTGCCCTTAGTGCCTCCACACAGGATTTATGTTGAAGCCTTCGGGGGCTCAGCAGAGTTTCTATTCAGCAAACAACCTGTGGAAATCGAGGTCTATAACGACATTGACAATAGCCTGGTGAACCTCTTCGAGGTCGTGCGGTCACGTCTCCCGGAGTTCCAGAAGAAAATTAAGTTTCTAGTCTACAGTCGAGAGTTAAAAAACCGGTGGGAGATATCTCCCCCCCCCGAGTGTCCAGTGGAATGGGCTGTCCGGACTTTTTACTGTTACATGAGTGCGTTTGCTGGCAAGAGGGGGATTGGTTGGGCTTATGGACGAGTCAGTAAAAGTGAGCCGATGGTCTTCCAGAGGAAAATTGAGTCTCTGACAAAGATCCATGAGCGCTTGAAGAAAGTGTATATTGAACACAGGGATTTCCAAACCTGCATCAAAACATGGGACAACCCTGACACCTTCTTCTTTTTAGATCCACCCTACCGAAACGTCAGTCAAGCTAATCACATAAAAATGAGCGACAGCGACTACCATGTTTTAAAAAATATCTGCGAAACGATCCAGGGGAAGTTCCTTCTCACTATCGGCTTAGACGATTTCACTAAAGACCTGTTCACGCGGAAGGGCTGGGTGACAAACGTGCTGAGTTCTTTCAGAGCCTCCAGGGGTGTGACTCGTACCTCCAAAGGACCGCGAGGCTCGTACAAACATCTCCTTGTCAGGAACTACGTTAAGCCTCGAGGACAAAATATTGTCAAGAAACGATGAAGTTTGGATGAAGCCTTTCCTGCGGGTTTCCACAAGGCGAATGTTGTGGCGGTCACTTCTAACTGCTCTCATTGTGTTCTGCACTATGATGGCGGCCGGTCTAAGTAGCCAGCCTGAGCTAGTGTGGCAAGTCACCTTGTACAGCTCTCTCCTGAGTGCGCTAGCAGCCTTCTTACAAACAATCAGGGAGTTTCTATCTAAAAATGGTAAATCCACCAAATGTTCCAACAGTTAAATTCGGTTTGCTGAGTGAGGCGCATTTTGTCACCGACTACATCCAGGTGAATAACCCTCACCTGAGAGAAGTGGCTGATAAAATTAAAGGACGTTCACACGACGATGTGATTGGCAAATGTGCTCTCTATGTTGCCCGGCACGTCAAATATGCTGTCGGCCAAGATAACAATCCATGCGCAAGCAGACACGTGCAGATCTTCAAGTATCGTGGGCCGCTCTACCTGGTCGACCATGAATGCCAGTATGGGTGGCTGATGCCTAACCAACTCCTGAAAACAGGTTATGGCATCTGCTTTGACAGCGCTGTCCTATGCTGCACATTAATGCGGTTGAAAGAACTGAACGCCTGTGTAGTCTTAGGCGCTGTGCTCACACCGAAAAGACGAAATCTGAAAGGCTTTCATGCATGGGTTGAAGTCATAGATGTTAATAATCGAGTGCTCGTGGTGGAAACTACAAGTCCGAAGAAACCAAGTCTCTTCCTGGACAAGGATGTTTACGGACCCAAGGGCACTCTGCCTCACCTGTATGATCCTGTTTGCAGATTCAACGAGTCAACCTGGCAAGAAGATACTTTGAAAAGTCAGGCTTATGTGGAGTTAGCTTTAAATGCCCTCAAAAGGAAAGGACCATTCATCCTCAGACAGTGAAAGCGTGTTTCTAGGCGCTCTTCCAAACTTTTGGCCTTTGGAACAGATTAAGCAGCGAGCTGTCCTGCAGAATCTTGGTGTGTCAAAAGATGTCCGGGAGGAAGCGAGCGCAATACGTAAGGAAATCAGTGTCCGAGACCTGAAACCTACAAAGCAAGAGCTCGTAAACACACGGCGCTTCATGAAGCGAATCAAAGGATTAGAAGTGCCTGTTGTGCACACTCAGCGAGAGCGTCAGAAAAGCATCAAACAACTGAGGAAACTCATAGCGGTCTGTATGAAGCATGCGAAGGCTGCTAACACCGTCCCCCACAAACTCAAATGGTATCGGATATCTGGTTATGTTTTCCAAGTGTTGAATAGCTATCTTGCGGGGTTCGACAAACATCAAATCACAAAAGACCTGGAGGAATTGAAGAGGCTTGTCAGCGCCGAGTTGGCAAAACGCGATAAGGAGGACAAAGCGCGATTTCGAGAGGCTAGTTCTGCCAGAGCTCAAAGTACCTAAGAAGCCTCTGGACTTCTGGTATGAAGTTCTCCAAGTCAAAAAGCTGTATCCTCACCAAATACTAGCCATCGAAGACACTCATCCGATGAAATTGTTTCGATGGTGTAGGCGAGCGGGTAAAACTTTTGTCATGAGCGGTGAAGACCTCCGGTTTGCTATGCAGCACCCCAGCACGACTACGATTGTGACCATGCCCAAGTTTACCCAGATAAAAGAGATTTATTTCCAAAGCAACGCTGGGCTTCATTCACATATTGCTCGGATGAGAGAAGATTTCCGGGACGCTTACATTGGCGAGCAACTGCAAACCATTATCCGGACGAAAACCCGGTCAGCTATTGTGGCTGAAACACCTGAGCCCTTCACGATTCGTGGGCATGGGCCTGATCGTATAAACATTGACGAGTTTAACTTCATTCGCCAGGACGAGGACTTGTGGCTCAGCGCATTACTGCCCATGACCTTGACCAAGCGCGTTGATATCAGCATCGCCAGCACGCCTTGGTCGAAAGGCAGTGTCTATCATAAAATGTGCACGAGTAAGGAATTCGATATCTTTCACGGTAACGACTTTAATGAGCATAACCACCAGTACTTCAGGCGATGGGATCAGGTTATACAACCTAAAGGTCCGCTTCTAAGGTCTCAAGTCGACCTGATGAGGAAGCAGTATAAAGGTGACCCCTGGCGATGGAAGCGTGAGATGGAACAGGCTTTCATCGACGATGAAACTAGCTTCCTACCGAGTAGCCTCATAATCAAATGCCAAAACAGCGAGCTCAGCTTCACACCCTTTGAGGCAAGCCCCCATGGAATGTTTTTCATAGGATGGGACTTGGGGAAAACTGTGGACCCTGCCTGTGTAACTGTTGTCCAGCTTGACGAGGATGTTAGGCGCCTAGTCCACTGCAAAGTGTTCAAGCTAGGTGTGCCTCACACCACTGTCATGGGCTACATCAAAAGTATCTGCGACAGATGGGACTATGTCACGAGCGTCCTATACGACCGGACTGGGACGAAAGGCGTTGAAGAGCAAATCGAGCGCTTAGGTTTTCCCCGGCTGGAAGGCGTGTGGTTCAGTAAGCCCAGCAAACATGGTATGGCCACGTTCTTCAAAGACCTGATGATGAGCAAGCGGGACGAAGACCGTGAGCTTCTCACAAAGGACGCGCGTAGGAAATTTGAGATGCCTTTCGACATGGATGTTCAAGGTGAATATAACGTGGTCCAGTGGGAGCAGTCACCGGGTAGCGAGCACTACTCGTTTAGTCATCCTAAAGGTAGCCATGACGACAGGTTCTGGGCTACTGCGATTTGCCTTAAGGGCACAGCTAGTTTTGGAACTAGCCAAATGGAAGTTGAAACCGGACGAGTGAACCGGTAAATGCACCAGTGAACCCCGACCCCCAGGGGGATGTGGTCTTTCTATGTTCAACATAGATGTTCAACACGTTGTGCGCAAGCATGTTCATCTTGTCTTCTTATGGTGAATTGGCTTTGCCGAGAAAATCCATGGATTTTGAGCTAGACCTAGTCATTGAGCGAATCGAGTTTCTAGGCGATCCACTTGATGTTGAGAGGTTGAGACATCGTGTCCTCACACAAAAAGAAAACCCTGAAGAAACCCCTAAAGAAAGTCGAAGAGAAGCCTGTGCGACGTAAGCGCGAGCGCGCGCGTAAACGCAGGCGAAAGCCTCGCATGGAAATTTTATCTGGACCGGGGATGTTGAGTTAAAATGAACGTCCGAAAATCAGCTGTAAACTTTCTGTTGCGCACAGGTATCCTTGAACGTCCTAAGCAGGCTGAGTCAGGTAGTCGACACATGCCTCCAGAGCGGAAAGGGGTAGTAATCCAAGTAGGCTCACTGTCTTATGATGATGTTTGGCCTCACCCATCCGATCTGGCTGACTACAAGAAATATTATGATGAGGATGGCGCTGTCAGCAGTGGCATTAACGTCATAACTGCCATGAGTGTGGGCATTGGCTTCTACACGGAATCAGAGAACGATAAAGCTAAGGAAATAATTGACAAGTGGTGCGCTGACGTGAAGCTCGATCAGCTGCTTCAAAACGCTTGTCGAACTTATCTCAGAAGCGGATTCGTGCCCATTGAACGATGGCTCGTACCTGGTCCCCCACCTGGCAAGTTATGTTTGAAGATGCTTCCCCCTGAAAGCATGAAATATCGGTCGACTAAAAAGGGAAAACACCTCGGGTTCAAACAGGACTGGTTTGATTCAACTCACTTATTCAGACCCCAAGACATCATCTGGGCTGTTCATCAGCAAATTGGCTTAGACCCTTATGGCACAAGTAAAGTCCAGAGTGTCCTATCGCTCGTGAAGGCTAAGGCTTCAATCAATGCGGATATGGCGTTAATCTTCAAACGCTATGCCTCACCCATGACAGTTTGGAAGAGCCGGACAAGCATCAAGCCAGTGAAGAAAGCTGTCACTGAGCGCGAGTCCGACCACGATTTGTTCCTAGGGAACGTCACGCCTGACGACGTGGATTTTAAAGTTGTTGAAATCGATCCAAGAGCCCGGTTCACAGAGTATATCCGGGAGATGAACGACCAGATTCTTGAAGGCTTACAAGCGCCTCTACTTCACTACCTGCGAAACGCCACTCAAGCCTCAGCCGGTAAAATGCTTGAAGTCATAGACGCACAGAACCAAGGGATTCAACGCTACTGGAAACGAGTAATCGAGCAGGATATGTTCGAGATAGTGCTTGCTCATTATGGCATCACTGATAAAGTCACGTTGAATTGGGGTGCTGAGAAAACAGGTATCGAAGACGTAGACCTCGCAGGACTAGCTGATCTTGTTGATTCACGGGTTCTCACACCAACCCAAGCAGTTGACTTGTTGAAGAAAATGGGGATCCCCGTTGAGGATGTGAAGTCGGACGATCCTGATAAAGACCGGCCTCCCCTTGACCAAGAGCCTGAGCCTGGCAAAGATAAAGAGCCTCCTGGACCGCCACCTCGAAAGAACGGTGACGATGAGAAGAGGTTCGAATATATTCTAAAGGTGACCTAGATGACTAGACATAAAGATTTTAAGAAAATCCGAAGGCAGTTCATGAGACGATACTGCAAGAGTGAAGACAACGTCTGTCAACTTGGCGTCAGCGCCTACACAAAGTTCCTGACAGTCTATGGACTCGATGACACTAAACCCTACGATTACAGGCAACTTGGAAGCCTCGAAGCAATGGGATTATTCCCCCCAGTGCGCATGATATCGATCGATGCTGAAACCCCTCGGGAAAGCACCTCGTGGATTCCACAGTGGAAACTGGATAACATCAAACAGGACACTGAGAACAAATGGTATCTCGTAGAAGCCTGTTTGCCTCTCATAAGCATGAATAGTAATTACTACAGCAAAGGCGAACTTATCCAAGCGACCAGAACCCTTGTCGGCAAGCGATGCAACATTGACCACTACCGATCTCTGGTTCTCCACAGTGAGTATGTGGAAATAGACGACGCCCAGTATGCTCGCATCGAATGTATGCGCGTGCCTCGAGAGGGAAAAGACGACGATCTCTTCTATTATGGTGTGGCTGAATGCCTCATCCGAGTCCACAGGAAAGCTGGCGAGCAGTATGACTTAAACCTCAACAATATGTTGTTATCAACTCCCCCGGAAATCTACAGTGTCAGCATTGAAGCTAGGTGTAAGCGGGGATCTAAACGAGTTGACAATGGCTATGCTTGCTTGGGATTGAATTTTATGGGATTAGCTTTCTTAAGACGCAAATTTGCATTGCCAGGGATTCCCCTGACAGTAATTACTCATCTGAAGGGGGCTGAGTTAGGATCCCCTGAGAAAATCAGACCCGAATCACAGTTCCAAGGAGAACAAAAAGAAATGAATAAATCTGAAACCCAGCAGCCTGTCAAGCCTCCTGCTACAAAACAGGAATCGAGGGCAAAACTGGAATTAGCCATCAGCGAAATGAAACGCCTCAACAGGGACCAGGAAGAACAAATAGATATGCAAACTGCTGAGATCAAACACAACCAGGACGAGCTAGAAATCAAAGACGTGAGGATTCGCAAACTTGAACTTGAGCAGAAGCAAGTTGAGGAACGTCACATCGATACTAACTCACGCCTTGAGGAACTACGGACCACACATGAAACCACTGACAATAAAGTCGGTGACCTCATAGCTGAAAACACAAAGCTCGAAGCAAAGAATATCAGCCTCAAGAACTCGCAAAAACTAACTGATGATACCCTAGAGGACATTCGTAAGCGCGTTGAGCTTGCGGAGGACAAAACCCATCTCACGATGGAAGACAACCTCAAACTCACCACAAAGCTGACCAAGCGAAACAATGAGAACATTGCTCTCAGACTTGAGGTTGAAGGCCTCAAGAAACGTGTAGCTAAGGCTCGACGTATCGCGCGCGTGCAATTGAACATATAACAGTCCTTTTGTGACACATCGACTTGGGGGGCTGGATGACGCCCCTCGGCTGACACAACTTAGGTCCATGCAGTCGTCAACGCACTGAGCGTATTACGGACCATTTTTGACAGGTGATGTATTTTGTCATCATTAGAAAAAGATGAGAATCCTAAGAATGTCAGTCCTCCCCCTGCTCCCGACCCTGCAGGTGCAACGCTGAAGCCAGTGGCAGCCAAACAACCAGGCGAGCAAGAGCAAGACAAGCCAGTGGAAATCAGCATCGACACCTCCAAAATCCGGGCAGAAATGAGGGAAGAGATGAAGGGCATTCTTGAGGCTCATAAAAAAACTTTGGACTTAGAACGCGTAGAGGGTCAGGGCACGGTTGCACCTGAACTTCTCGAATACAAAAAGATGGTTGAGGAAACAGCTGCTCGTTTGAAGGAGAATCCTATGAAAGAGCAGTGGATGGTTCCGATGCCTGGCTTAACCACAAAAGAACTCACAGGGCATCTTAGAGATTTCTGCTTCACTACTCTAATCACCAAAGGCAAAGCCGGTGACGTTGTAAACGTCCCATACGTCAAAGACTTTGACTTTGAAATCCTAGCTTCGGTCGGCGCTGCTTTCTCTGATTCCCTGGGCGATGTGTTCGGGACAACAGTCACTGCACTCCAGGAAGCTGGAGGCTGGACTAGAATCGCCTACAAAGACATTGAGAAAATCAACTCGGACTTGCTATCCCAAATCAACAATGCGTTTAAAACAGCTGCGTTGCGCGCTGAGGACGAGATAATCCTCGAAGCGCTTGACGACGCCACCACAAACCTACTGGCTGGCGCCATCAACAGATCTACTGAATCGACGGGCACAGGTAAAATCTCAGCGACTGACATTCCCCAAGCAATTGGGAAACTGTTAATCGCTGGGAAAGCTGTTGAGCCTGGGCAATGTTGTGCCTACTTAACTGGAGGCGCATACGCTGGACTTCTTGAAGATATAGCAGCTAACCAACCCTTTGCTTACACAAGTCCTCAATACTTGCAGACTGGTAAAATCACTGAGCTCATGGGTGTGCACATAGTGGTCGGTGCGCCTTGGGCTATTGGACCACCCCGAATGGGGGCAACTGGAACATGCTATGCTTGCTATATTGGCCGCTGGAAACGTGGTGTAATTCTAGCTCCTAAACGTGAGCTATTGCTGGAAACTGAGAAAGACACTGTGGGCAGAACCCAAACATTGACAGGAAGCCATACCATCGGACTCAAAATCCTCGACCCCAAAGAATTCTGCAGAATCAACACAAGCCAACTAGTCGCTTAGTCCTACCCATAAATTCTTATCTCTTATCCCACTAAAGCCTTCTTAATACTCAAGACACGCGCGCGCAGGCACTGCGAGCATTGCCGGGCTAAGAGATATTCCCTCCCCGTTTCTAGATGAAATTTAGGAAAACAGTCACTTTAAGGGAAAATGGGAATGTTCGCAATTATCAAAGTCTACAACGACGTTCAATTCATTGTGGCAGCTGTAGAAAGCATCAAGCGTTTTGTTGAAGGCATCATCGTAGGCGATGGCGCATACGAGCTCTATTATGAGGTCTATAAGAAACATTTCAAACATGCTAAAGTGACGAGCACTGATGGCAGTATCGAGGTTTTGAAGCATCTAGGTGACTTGCCTGATATCCAGTTCCTCCGGGTTCCCCCCAAAGGCTGGAAAAACCAAGTTGAGAAAATGAACGCCTTGCTCCAGGCTGTTCCAGAAGACGCATGGTTTCTTGATTTAAACGCTGACGAGATGCTTGTCGGCGATGTCGCAAAGGGATTCAGAGAGATTACCGAGAGCGGTTGTATCACAGGACGAGTTCCCCTGGTGAACTTGGGATGTGACATAGATCGCCTGCATTATTTTTGGCATCCACGCATCTGGAAAAACATCCCTGGGACTCATTTTGAAGGAACGCACTGGCAAATCCGCGATAAATATGGCAGGATAATTGAAAGCGACTATCCTGTTTGGTGGACTCAAGATATGGTGATGTGCCACTTCAAACCTTTGAAGCCTCGAGTTCGACTCCAGCCTCACCTCGAGTATATGGCTGTGCTGCGTGACCGAGGCTGGCAGGAACCTCACCGTGAGGAAATAGATGATTATTTAGGAAAGGGAAAAGGTAAAGATGAAAGACAAACAACGGAGAAAGAAAGCTCTTAAAATTATCCACATAGGCGCACATGACACCGGCGGCAGTGGGTTCTTCTCGTCACAAGCTGTCAACAACCATTCACATCACCTTTCTGTAAACATCAGGTTTGTGAATGATTGGGCTCGGATTCCAGCGTATATTTGGGCTAACAGGTATCCTCGAGAAGCTGTGCGCAATATGCTTTACAAGGCTGATGTGATCCACTTCCAAATTCACACCAAGCCTTTCTTCACTTCACTAGGTTTAGACCCGAAAATAATTCAGAAGAAGAAAACACTCGTATGGTACCATGGGACACTGCTAAGAACCCAACACAGACAGCTACTTGCAGACGCTAAAGAGTATCTGCCTGACCATGTGGCTTGTGTTAGTACTCCTGATTTATTCGCTCACATTGAACAGGATCGTGAAGCCTACTGGCTGCCTGTGCCTCGTGACTTCAATGCGATAATCCGTAACTATGGATTCAACGCTAAAGAGGAAATGGCTCGCCACGTGTTTGGCAAGAAGAAAGTCATAACAATAGGGCACCCCTCGAGTAGCGTCGGGAAAAAAGGCAGTAAGTTCTTCTTTGCTGTTCTCACTGACATTATGCGCTTCAACAAAAACTTGCGGAGTACAATCGTGATAAACACTCCCTGGGACGCTTGCATGCGAAAATACAGTGAGTTTGACATGGTTCTAGGCGCTGCGGCTGGCGCTGGAACATACGGGCTCACTTGTGTGGAGGCTGCCGCCTTTAAGATCCCCGCAATCACCCTGATGACTGAAACCACTGTCAGCATGTATAAGAAGCTAGTCGGGGAATCGCCTCCGATCGTCATGTGGCACGATATGAAAGACCTGTTCCATAAGCTCCAGGAGATGAGCAGTGACCTGGCGCTCAGGACTGAACTAGGCCAGTCGCTGTATGATTGGATGAAGCCACTTCATGACTATCCTGAGTTCGCGCGGAATTACTTGAACATAATCACCCGGAAGAAGTAATAGGTAAAGGGAGAGGTAACTTTTTTGACCTACATAACTGTAAAAAAGGCTCGTACACTTGCACAGATGAAAATGGAAGACTTGGAGTTCGACACCGACAGCGAGTATGAAGCCACAGTCAACGACCTTATTGTGCATGCCCAATCAATCATTGACAACTTCTGCGACGTGCCTACTGGCTTCTTTGAAGCTGGCGGTGTCACCCTCACCGATGAGTATCACGATTTGAAGCGGACGAACAGTTATGTGAGCTTACGCTATAAACCTGTAATCAGCATCACAACTGCCTCAGTAGACACGGCTCAGTATGGCTCTGCATCTTCATGGTCTGTTGTGGCTGAGGCAAACAGGAGAGTTGACCTGGTTTCAGGCGCATTATACTTCTACAATCTAACTTTCTATGTGATCCAACAAAATATCAAAGTCACCTATGTGGCTGGCTACGCTGCCACGCCCGGTGACATCACCTACGTAGCTGGGCAGCTTGTCGCAAACGCGTTGCATGACGCCTTACAGCGAAAAGTGGCGCCAGTGGTCCGGATTGATGATTGGGCTGTCCGCATGTCAGGATCTAAAATTTTCACGAAAGAACTGCAGGACATGCTCAGACGCTACAAGCAAATCGAGGCCAGCTTTGGATAAGCTAACCTGTTTTTAACGCTCACAGCTTAGAGGAGGTGAATGGCCTGAATAATCGAAATCGTCTGTTGATTCCGCTCATCGCATTTATGATCTTCTTCGCCGTCACAGTGGCAGTTCGAGGCGTAGTGGCTGACATGGCGACTGCCGCTGACTACAGTACACCCGTGACAGATTTTCTGTCTCAAATTGGTTCAGTGATTCCCCCCGCCTTCATCATAGCCTTCATGCACTGCATGCTTGGATATATCAAGCAAAACCCTCCTCAAGACTTTGAGCTCGTTAAGTTTCTCACTACACTCTGCCTATCTATGCTTGTAGGCTGGATCAGCGTTGTCACAGGTTGGGACTATACACAAGGTCTTACCTGGCTAGCAAATGGGAACATCACAATCTGGATGTATTGGCTCATCAAAATCATCGCAATCAAAGTGGGATGGGTAACTGTCATCGAACCACCTGTAGGGTAGCTGAGCAAGCAGTAAAATAATAATCTAAACCCCTTTTTTAGCCCAAATATTTACCTCGAGGAAACCAAGCAAATGAACCCTCCAACTAAAAACCAAATGTATGGACTGATCGCGTTATCGATAGCCATCACACTAGTTGTCGCCGGGGCTTTGTATGCTTACAGGCGAATCGGCAGTGTGGGTAAAATCAGGAAGATAGATGTGGAAGTCTACCTTTACGCTAACACAAATCAGACAGTAGACTTCATTGATTGGGGATGGATGTCCCCTGGCGAAACCAAACCCTTCGGCTGCTACGTTTTCAACCCTAGCCCAACTTTACCCATTAACATCACTGTGTGGGCAGAGAACTGGATTCCAAGCAACATCTCCCAGTACATGAATCTCACAGCTATAACTCAGCAACCCTACAATCTAATGCCAGGCGAGTTCACAGCGATGTATCTGATTCTAACTGTTGACCCTGACTTACCCAGTGGATTCGACGATTTCTCATTGGACATCGTGGTGCAAGGAAAATACGATCCACCTGAACCCTAGCGTGGGTTTGAACCCCACCCCTTTTTTTCTAATTTTGGTGCACCCTCGGGCAATCCGGTGCACCTGCTCTTTTAAAGAGCCGGGCAGTCCACTGCCCTAATCACAGTAAATATAGGAGAATGAAAAAATGCAAAGACCAGAAATTGGCTTAGACACCCTGCGCGTCAACAATGAGACTAGACAATACCTCACCGAGCATTTCAGCAAGCAACGTGACATGAGCCCTAATACAATGGGAATCCTAGACATCATGGAAATCAAAGTCCGGGACAAGAGTGGCCGAATCAAAGACCAACGCAAAGTCATTGACATAATCACCAACACTGGACTCGCTGAAGTCGCTGGCCTAATCCTACTTGATGTCGCTGGCTTGACAGCCTTTGACGTCATCGGGATTGGAACAGGCGACTTTATAGCTGAAGCAACAAACACAGGCCTAGAATTCGAGATCAAACGCAAAGAGGGCACTGGAACTCGAATAACCACAACCACGACAAACGATACAGCTCAGCTTATTTCGACCTTCAGTAGCAGCGACGGTCTCAGCGGAACCTGCTCTGTGAAAGAAGCTATTGTCGCCAACATGACAACCACAGGCATCACATTATGCAGACAAGTATTTGCAGGTCTAGCTGTTGATTGGGACGCAGGCGACTCAGTGGAAATCACTGAGAAAATTGTCTTAAGCGGCGCCTAGCCACCCCCCAAAATACTTCGTCCCCTGGAGGTCAGGGCTGATGAAGATATCATGGCGTGAGCTCTGGCGATATCTACACCCGAAAAGTTACTATGATCGCAAATACCCCCATGCATCCATTTTCTACCACGCGCGTTTCCTGCCTCGAGTGGGCAAGATACCCCTGGACGTCCGTGAGTTCTTCACAAACCCCAACTCCTACTTATTTGAGCAACTGCGCTACGAGAAGCGCCAGGGCAAAATCATCAAGGCTATTGGGTCTGATAGCGAATTGGTTATTTGGGCTCTAGAGTTTGTCCGGAAATCAATCAAGTATTATTCTGACAAAGGGCAGTTTGGTGTTGACGAGCTCTGGTTGATGCCTCATGAAACTTCTGAGCTTGCTCGAGGCGACTGTGAAGATGGCGCTATCTTACTTGCCAATATCCTGGTGAACCTGGGGATACCTGCCTGGCGTGTCCGATTGTCCTACATGGCTCATCACCTGTATGTGCTCTATTACAGTGATTTGACTATGCGATGGTTGAAGCTGGACTGGACTAACATAAGCGATCAGCAGCCTAAAGCCTGCCCTTTGGAAACAGCCATGTTCAGTTGGACTCGTGACCAAGCATACACACACGTCCCCCTACCGGAAAATACGGACCGTATCTCCGTCAAAGATGGAAAGATTTCCTTTGAGTCAAACACCTAAGTGGCTTGAAAGTCTCATCTTAATATTCATACTATTAGCAGGCGCTATCCTCGGCTTCACTTTCCTAGTTGAGCAGCCTCCACACACTCCCCTGTATCCTGATGTGCCTTCTGCAGAGTCTGGTTGGCTAACCGGGTTCCTTTATAGGAAAAGTGGATGGTTCAAAGATACAACTGGTGCTCTTTCATTTTTCCCTGTCACGTTTGTGGTTCATTATGGTGATGGAACTGATGGCACTGACGTAGTGTATCTTGATAGCAAATGTCAAAGTGACTTTGATGATATACGCTTCACAGACAGTACCGGGAGCGCTGAGTTTGATTACTGGCTGGACCCCGACTTCACCTACGACGGTGACAACGTCACAGTATGGGTTGAATCTGTCAATTCAATGGCGGGCACGGATATTGCTTTCTATATCTATTATGGGAACGATACGACATCCACAACTAGCAGCGCATCTGATGTTTTCACTATCTATGATGATTTTAACCGGGCTAATAACGCCACTGTGGGAAATGGATGGACTGAAGATGAGGGGCCAACAGGCGGCGCACTCGCAATCAGCAGCAACACATTGAAAATCACACAGTACCAGAACTATTTCTGCCACGTTCAAAAATCAAGCGTCCAATTTTACAACCATGAAGTAATTGTAAAATATAAGCAACTGGATAATGGCGCATCCTGGACATCTGCTGTAGTCTCTTGGTGGGAGGACGGTGATTGGTATCGGCTCGGTCAGTATGGTACTGGCAAAATCAGCGCTGAGGAAAGAATAGATTCTGCCCTCACCTCCACTCAAACAGGCATACTGACGGAGGACATTTGGTACTACCTCAAGGTGAATACGAATAGCAGCCACGTGCGTTATTATTATGCTACAGTCCTAGGCAGTTGGACGTTACTGCGGACTGCCACGAAAGGAGGCGATTGGACTGGACCTTTCTATTTCCTCCTTGGCAAAGGAAATGACTCGCCCGCGTACGGAACTGGGTCCGAATTCAACAATAATTATACTGCTGCAGGTCTCCTCAAGTACTCTTATTTTGATTGGGTGCGTCTACGGAAAATCACGACAACCGGTGAGAAAGTTGTTGTCTATAATTGGGGGGGTCAAGAGCCAATTCCTGACACTGTGAGTCCTTACCTGCCTGTTGCTTCAGGTGACAAAACTGAGTGGAATGCCAGCGGCGTGAATGATAATTGGGAATATGTTGATGAGGGCTATCCAAGCGATGGTGACAGTGGTTACATCCGCACAAACTATGATGGCGAGAGCTTTGTAATAGATCTCTACAACATCGAGCCTGTTAGTGTCAGGGCTGGCATGGACGTTGAGAAAATAATCCTAACTGCCTATTCACGTTACACGATCCGCACCGGACCCCAACTGTACCTGATGGTTTCAGTTGAAGGCAATGAGTATCTCAGCAGCGCCATCGCTATGACTACTGCATGGGGGTATGACAGCTACACGTGGACTGTTAATCCTGATGATACAGATTTCAGGTGGAATCAAACAAGCTTCAACAGTCTCCAGGTAGGCGTGAAAGGACGCACTGATTACTTCATATCTTACAGTGTGATTCGAGTCTCAGCCATCTGGATGTTTGTCTATTACAAACCCGATCCTACCCTTACTCTCAACGCCAGTGTAGCAAATGAAATCTGCAACTTCACAGCTGATTGGCTGGAACGTGATGGTGAGATGGATGCTTACATTTTCGGTCACAATAAAACTGGCACTTTCGTGAATAGCAGCGAAACCGCGTTCAGCGCCGGGTCTTCCACATCCACCGAACATTTGAACCTCACCGACCCCACCACACCCCTGGGGGGCTGGCTGCTTGAGTATCAGTTCTGGGCTAAGAACAACGGGTCTGTATGGAACACAACCGGACTCGGAAAACTATGGGTTTGGCTAATTTCCCAGGATGCAAGTGAACGCATCTTCGGAATCAGCCAGGGGTCTTCGAGATGGGGCGGCGCCTTTTACTACAATGGCTCAGCCACTGGAGGCGCTGACGCTATTTATGTGGCCTATTGTAACAGTACGCTGACAACTTGGCGTTTGAATGCGCGAGCCTTCAGCGTCAGTACTGAGGTGTGGACAGACTATCACGACCTTGGAATAGCAATGGGCAATGATGCTCACTGGAATCCTTCGATCACCAGGCTGCCAAATGGTAGTCTCTGCATGGTATATGGCTACTTTGGATCCCCCTACAGCATAAAATACCGGGTGGGTAAACAGAATATTAGCACAGTCAGTAATCTTAACACAATCATCAGCGATTGGAACAGTGAGTATGCTGTTGAAAGCAATCACTTTGATTATCCTCAGCCCTTAGCCTGGGACGACTGGGTTGTGGTCTTCGGCAGATCAGGCGCAGGCAGTGACGAAGGTAACTGGTCTCGTCGCCAGTGGAATGGCACTCACTTCGATAATGAAACCACGCTCATCTACATGGACGCTGGCTATTATGATGACGAAACGCTGTATGCAAACGTGAACCAGGATGGCAACAATATCTATCTTGGTTTCAGCCGGTACAACATCACCAAAGGCGCCGACGAAAACCTGTACATGATCTATAGCACCGACAGGGGAATGAATTGGCGACACTGGAACGGAACAACCTTAACACTGCCTATTTGGGGGGAAAATGCTCTAGTTGCTGAAATGCCCACTAGGATAAGGGCAGGTGCACCCTTCCTCGATGAAAACGGGACTTTCTGTTTCCCCTACTTTTACCGTTATCTCGATCGAGGCTATGGATGGCCTGGGCTCGCTCAATACTCAACCACACCCGGCTCTGTAGGCACATGGACCACTGGCAACCTCACTGACTCAGATGGAAATCAGATAATGGGTTGGTGCACTGTTCTCTACAATGACAACTTCTACGGTCGACCCTCAGGGTGGGGTGGAATCAGCACAGTAAATGACCACTTGGGGAAAATGGTTCGGGAATGGAATGAAACTCGCGTCTTCAGAGTAGTGCTCGAGGACACTGACTACGGTAAAGTGCACGTCATTGAATACGGAGGTATCGGCGTCGTCAGAAATACACCAGGTCTCTTTGAGGCGCTTCTCCAGGAACGCGCAGAAGACGCTTTAAGTTACTATCCGCAAGGTGCAAACAAACAAGTATTGAATTCCACCACTCTCTACGCTGTCAAAATAGTGGCGAATCGCACTATCGACTTAACTACTGTGCAAATCTGCATGGATGTAAACGACCCATCTGACAAGGTCTTCTTCGCCCTCTACAACTCCACAGGACACTGGCTGGCTGAAAGCCAGGGTAAAGACGTGGACTCTACAATCGTCGACCCTGTGTGGGCTCTTCCAGTTACTTGGAACCTTCAAACAGGCTCAGCCAACATCGTGGCGGGGGAAACATACTATATTGCCCTTAAGGTTGATGGCGATGGAATAGGCGCATGGTACTATGATGACACTGGGGGAACTGAAAACTTCAGTATGTGGGCGGACAACGGCTGGCTAGTTTCATATCCTGATGTCCTAAGCGACATCGAGGAAACCTGGAACAATTACACGCGCATAGCCAGTACCCGGAGTTGGAGTAGCCAGCTTGTTATGAGAGGGACAGGTGTCAGGCCACCCACAAACTTAGCGGTGGGCTGGAACCAAGTGGCTGCGTGGGGACGAGATTTAACACATACTCTAGCTGAGGTCAACGCTAGCTTGAACAGTGAATCAATTAGCTGGACTGTGATTGTCCTGGAATATGCGAATGGAAGCGAGTATGGATTCATCTACGGGTATCACATTGATGATACTTCCCACGTCGTAAATGCTATGAATGATTACGTATGGCTCTTCATCAATGTGGTTGACACGTGGAATCATGAATACTAGGTTGAGGATTGATTGACCGCGCTCACTCATCCTTGGCCTGTGTGGGGAAAACTGCTCAGAGATGGCAGCCCAGCTAACAACATTGAAGTCAAGGTCGAAGACGTCACTCAAGTATTTGAGAAAACTGTCTACACCAATTCCTATGGCGAGTACCAGGTTACACTAACCAATGAGGGCACAGTTCACAATGGTGACTCGATTAAGGCAACTGCTGTAGGCTGGGGGAACGCCTATCAAATTGACACAGCCACAGAAGGCGAATCAGGTAGCCTCCTAGATTTTGATCAGCTTGTCAAAAGCCAGCAGGAAACATTGAATCTGACGGGCGCTCTGATCAAAGCCCCCTCTATATTTATCTCAGATATCTTGCAGCTAGGCGACACAGTTGAGCGCAAAATCACCTATCATAAAACCCTGCAGGACACACTTTTACTCACCGATGTCTTCTCCAGGACTTGGGTAGCTAAACGTCAACTATCAAGCACCCTGCAGTTAGTTGACGTCCGGACTGCTTTCAGATTAGTTCACAAGACGGTTACTGATACACTGCAACTGCAGGACGCTCTGGTTAAAGCACCATCCATATTCATCTCAGACAATCTGCAGCTAGGCGATATCGCCTCACGCCATATCCATTATCATAAGACTGTCCAGGACACTTTACAACTCGCAGATGCCTTTTCCAAAATATATGATGCTCATCGCCAACTATCTGACAGCTTACAACTAGCAGATATTCAAACTGCCTCCCGGACAATTCACAAAACTTATTCCGACACGATTGTGATGGCTGACAGTCGGACACACCGAATTTTCAAGTCCAAGACCATGACTGAAACATTGAGCCTAGTGGACTCAGTCATCAAAGCCGCTGGCATAGTGCTGTCAGATGAGTTACAGTTCCAAGATAGCCTGGTCAAATCAACTAGGCGAACCTTCACCAATAATCTGCAGCTGGCAGACTCTTACATTAAATCCAGGGCAATTCACAAAACATATTCGGAAACACTGAACCTCAACGATGATGAGGCGCACAGGCTTTTCAAAGGCAAACAACTGACCGAAACATTGTACTTCGGTGACAGCATCCTCAAAGCATCTAGCATAGTGGAAACTGAAAACCTTCAACTCCAAGACACCATCATCAAAGCAACTGCGAGAGCCTTCTCAGAAGCACTACAGCTCGCTGACTCTTACGCTGCCTCACGAGTAATCCACAGGACTTTTTCAGACACATTGAACCTGGCTGATATCCACACAGGACGAATCTTCAAAGGCAGGACACTGACGGAAACCCTTCAGCTAGGTGATGCTTTTTCCAGGACTTGGGATGCTAGAAGACAACTGGCTGAGCAATTACAGATGAGCGATGTGTTTGCTCGTGATTGGACTGCTAAAAGGCAATTACAGGAAAGCATGGTCTTCTCTGACAATGTAATCCGCAGACAAACCCTGCTCAGAACATTATCAGAATCCCTGAACGTGAATGACCTAGCGCCGACTGTGACACTGCACTATGGTCTAATCACCCATGGCGAAACCGATTACCTGACCATAACGGACAGCGTGATCAAGAAGGTGGGTAAAATACTCACTGAGAACATCAGCCTTCAAGACCTGTGGTCCAGAGGCGCTATGGTTTGGCACAAGCACCTGACCACTCAGATGCAGATGGCTGATACAGTTGCGCGCGCGCATGCGATCCGAAGGTCTTTAACTGATACTCTTCAGCTGCTGGATTCAGTGTCTCGAGTCCGGGTGCTAACACGATCGCTCCAGGACACTTTGACGCTAACTCATCCTCAACCTGTTTTTTCAATATCCAAATACATAACTGACCAACTTCTACTCACAGATGCAAGTGCACATGCGTGGGCTTCTCACCGGACATTTTCTGAGGCACTCCAACTAGCCGATCTAGTCAGCGCGTCGATGTTTGGTCCGTTTTTTGGAACACTCACTCAGATAGTGCTAGCGAAGACTTTGACGCTCAGTGAGCTCTTAACAGTGCTCGAGGTCGACAAGCTACTTGCCTCAACAACACAAGTCAGCCTCGTAAAAGACTTAGATCTAGCGAAACTCCTAGCCACACTTACGCTGGAAGAGGAGTAATTATTTATCTCTGAAATACAGAGTAAGAAAACACTGCATCTAGAACGCAAACACCAGAACCAAGAAATCAGTTCCAAGCATTAGAGTGGGAATTTGAGGCTTCACTCGGCAAGGATGGGTGTCGTGTTGGTGCCTCAGTTTTCCCCCCCAGATCCCATTTCCCCCCTCACTATATCACGATGCCACACCAAGGCGCCACGTCACCGACAGTTGAGGACTATGTGTGTGACAGGCTAGGCCGGGCTACTGCCATCCACGTTGCGGAGGCAACCTGGAAAGTGTAGCTTCATACATAGGCAACCCAACGAGCTTGGTTGACCCCTCCACCTCTTCCATTACGATCGGGGGGGTTCCTGAGAAACCGGTTAGACGAGCGCCGCTTATATTACCTCATGGTACTGTCTCGACATCAGTACACCCAGAGTCGTACATAACCTGGAAGGGGGTTTTTCACTTTCCCCCTTCCTCCCAGTGCATTATGCGAAAGCATAACCACGTGGGTGAGCTAGAACCGTTGAAAGAGACGGTGATGCTCACCCCCTTCCCAGTGATTATTTTTGTCGAGTAAAGGTATGAATAGAACCTGCCCTAATTGTGGCAGACTATTTGATGTAAACCAGAACAAATGTCCATCCTGCGGACATAGTTACTGGACTGGCTCTCACAGGAGAAAATGAAAGAATGGTCTATTTAGGTGAAACAATCCGGTATAAATGTCAGTTCAAAGACTTTGACGACGCAATTGTAGAGCCGACAAGCAACTCGATAGTTGTCACCAACGCTGCTGGCGTTTCAATCTTCACAGATGACGACCCCACGTGGGACGATGCTGATGAGCTTTTCTATACTGATTTCACAATACCTGCAGAAGGCGTAGCTGGTAACTATAAGATTGTGTGGACAGCTGTTCTCGGCGCCAACACTTGGGTAATCAGCCGGGAATTTGCTGTAATAGCAACCTGACCGGATGGATGTGTCAGTTCCAATTTCTTCTCCTTTCTCTTCAGGCGACCAAGCAGAAGATGGCTGACACACCTTCCCACTCACAATGACTAATCATCTTAGAATCAGGAACCCCTTTGATCGTACGGAAGACTTTCAGCGTTATGACCTCATGTATGGCTGTGTCGACTACCGTAAGAAAGTAGTGCTGGACATAGGCGCTGACGTGGGATCTACAGCTGACTTTTTTCTCCAGAAAGGCGCTCGTAAAGTCTTCGCAGTTGAATCCGAGCCCAAAATATACGATCAACTCGTCAAAAACGTGGACACTATCCTGGGGGCTGGAAAGGTTGTGCCTATTCACATGGCTGTGCAAACACCCGAGCATTTCGAGCAACTACTCACACGCGCTAATCCTGACATCACCAAACTAGACGTCAATGGTAAAGGACGAGAGTGTTCGCATGTTGAACATCTCCTTTGTAAAGTAGATCCCCACCGCCTCAAATGCTGCAATGAATGGCTCATCGAGATGCATGGCAACACGTTGAAAGACATAACTATGACTTGTATGGGGTCTATTGGCTTTCACATGCGACGTCTAGCTCAGCGAGTGGGTTATTTCAAACTTGAGTGATAGTATGATATCAGTGGTAATAGAGCAAACAGGAACACACGTGTCGCTTTGGCCTGACAAAGTCAACCGGAAACTGATGGAACTAGTCAACTTAACTGGCGACTTCGCCCACAGGACAATGGTTAAGAAAGCGCCTAAGCGCACAGGTCGAATGGCTAGAAGCATCCTGAAGCTAGTTACTGGCTTTCACTGTCTAATTGGGCCCACAGTCGACTATGCAATATTCGTTGAGGAAGGAACAATGCCTCACCTTATTGAGCCTGTAGCTGCTCAAGCACTACGCTTCGAGATAGGCGGCCGAGTGGTTTTCGCAAAGTATGTGCATCATCCTGGAACAAAGCCTCAACCTTTTGTCCGGCAAACAGCAGAAGCCACGAGAAGAGAGATCCCTCGATTTTGGCGAATGGTTTGGAGAACTGACTAATGCCCTACAACACAGCTTATGAAGCGATCGTGACTAAGATGGTTGCGTTACTGGAAGGTATTTCAACTATCAAGAAGGTGTTCGCGGGTAAAACATCCAGCTTCAGACTCTCAAAGCTTCCCCTGGCAATAATTGAGCCTCCCGAGGAAGAAGCCACAAAGATATCTTTAGATCAATTCCTCCTCGTGGGCACGTTTGACGTATATATCATTATCCGGGAGACTGTGCCAGCGAATTGGTTCTCAGATATCTCTGCTCTCACCGGAGCTGTGATTGATGCTGTGATGGCTGACCGGACCCTCACTGGCTCAGTGAAAGACATACACTGGACTTTTCATTCACCTGGGCAAATCACCGTAAGCAACAAGCTGTTTTATGGTGGAATAATCCGGTTCAAAACACAAAGATTCTATGATGCTTAATGTATCAACTGACCGGAAAATAGGGGTCTATCATGTATCAAATAGCACCTCGAGATGCATCGTTTACAAAAATTCTAGCGCGAAAAACATACCCCCCCCTATGTTTTACCATACATGACTTCCCCGTTTGGAAGCTTCCAAACCATTAGTTGTGAAATAACTATCCATGAAACTCTTCAAATCGTATAGTTATTGGATCAAAAAAAACCTATTTTTGCGTACATAGTGGCGCGCGCGCCATTAAACTATTCACAAATCACGTGGACGGCCTGTTTTGCATGCTCTGCATGTGGCGCAGGCTGTACTAACCTAAAGGAGATAAAAACACAATTGGTATTTGACCTTCCGAATATAGGGTCCGTCGCAAAAGTCAAGAAAGGCGGTAGCGTCCTCGCTAAATGCCAGGGCGTTACAGTCGGCATGGATGCTGTTCTCGTCAAAGAATACGAAATTGGCTCAGCCGATCCTGCTATGATAAAAATAGGACACAAGACATATCCAATCCACATCGACAGGTTGTTCACTGACTACGCGCTAGTCAATGACTTGATTGGTGGACTAACATTTGCACTTGACGTGCATCCTTCTGGAACAGCTGCGGGTGAACCATCAATCACATACTCGCTTTGCCGAATCAACACGTGGGAACTAGGTTTCGACGCTGATGGTCCTGTCTTGGAATCTTGCGATGGTGAAGCCGAAAGCATCGCCACTGGCACTGTAGCGGCTTAGTCTAAACCTCTAACGGGTTTAGACCTTTAGGGATTGAGGGATTTTATGGAAAGTATCAAGGAAAAGAACAAGGATGTTTTCTTGAACTTAGGCTTAATCGCCTATGGAACTCTCCGGGACATCGAGAAACTACAGACTATGATACACGACAGCGCTGACTCGCTGAAAATAGTTTACATGACTGTCTCCGGTGAGCGATTACGTTTAGTTAAAAGAGGTGAAAAGATTGGAAAAAGGAAAGAGCCAGAGCGAGATCGATCGGGAACGTGAAAAGAAACTAGACGATCGCATGCGCAACTACACTGCCAAAGAGAAACAAGATGCTGAACTCTTCAAAGTAAGCGACTTCCTAACCGATAACGCAGCCAGTGAAGTGCAATACATTGAAATCAAGGGCAAAGTCAAACGAGTAGAGTTTGGACGCTTAAACCTCGGGGACTATATTATCATCAACAAAATACCTGACACCTATGAGCGAGCTGTCCACATCTTATGGATGATGCTCAAGAAAGTAGACAAGGAACTCAAACTGGAAGACCTGAAGAACCTCGGCGACAAAGTAGCTACACAACTCCTAGACGCATTGACCAAGGACACCCCTTTAGAAACCCCGAAACAATCAAGCGCTGGATCAAGAGAAGCGGACAAGCACAGTTCTTAGGACTCCTGGTTTTTCAAGCTGGATTCGACTTCACACAAATCAGTAAGTTGACTGACCCTCAGCTTGCTTTTCTCCAAGCCTGGTGGTCTTGGTGGAATCGACCTAGAGGAAAAAAGCCACCAAAAAAGTAAATTTTGGGAAAATACTTGGTGCAATATCAACTTAGTCTGCTCGTGAAAGCTGTCGACATGGCTAGCGGTGTTCTCAGAAAAGTTGGGAATGCCGGTAGTGAACTGTCAGGTAAGATGAAAGGCTTAGGTACAGCTGCGTCAGTCGCTGGGGGGATCCTGATGGCTGACATGGTTCGTGGCGCAAGTCGCTTCATGCAGGAAGCCATTCAGTTAGGAGGCACAGTTGAAACCTTAACAAACAGCTTCAACAAACTAACTGCATCTGCAGGTGTCACACAACTCACATTACAGAGCCTTCGAGACGCCACCCAAGGCACCGTGGCTGACATAGACTTGTTGAAAGCAGCTAACCAAGCGCTCTTGCTAAATATCCCAGTTGAAGAATTTGACCAGCTAGCTGCAGCTGCTGTGAACCTGGGACATGCAATGGGTATCGATGCGCGGAACGCTATCGAATCTCTTACTACCGGTGTCGGTCGCCAAAGCAAACTTATACTGGACAACTTAGGCGTTGTCTTCCAGGCATCGGAAGCTTATGATTGGTATGCTGAGACACTGGGGAAAACAAGTAATCAACTTGATGAATCTGAGAAGCGCTTAGGATGGCAAACCTACGCCATCGAGCAAATAATGAAGAAATCTGAAGAGCTCGGTGACATCACAAGTGAGACTCAACTCGCACAGGAACGCTGGAATGCTGGACTCAAAAACCTCAGCACCTCCATGGGTAACTTCCTCAAAATATTCCAGCCTATTCTCCCAGCCATAAGCGCATTAATGCCCATGTTCGGAACCCTCGCAGGTATTCTACTTCCTAAACTAATCACGAAAACCAACCTCCTGGCTATGTCCAGCAAGCTTCTAGCATTGAGCAAGGCGCTTGTGAGCAAGTCCACATACATCACTATCGCAGGGCACCTGAAGGAAATCGGCGCCATGGTAGCAAACACTGCTGCGACCATAGCCCATAAAATTGCGACTTGGGCTTTGAACGCTGCTTTAACTGTGAAAATTGGGTTACTTACACTCGGCATTGGACTTGTAGCCACCACCATAGCAGTCACGAGTGCGATGGCTAAGGTTACTGAAGCTGCGGCAGAGGCTGAAGGCGACCTATCCACTAGCCTGGTATCTTCTACGTCAGCGAGTAAAAAGAACGCTGAGCAGATGCAACACTTGAATGATGTAGTGGATGAATCTGGGCATTCATGGTACACTACAGCCCGGTTCATCGACTCCAAAATAGTTGACCTTAAGGAAAAACATCGCCTGCTAGCGATCGAGGTAACTAGCGACATGGAAGCTATTGCCTTAAGCTATGAGGATGCGTGGCAAAGAGGACGCTTCAGGGAAGCTGCAACTATCATTACTACTTTTGCTGAGTTGCATAATCTCACATTCGAAAACGCTGAGGCTATCATCACAAAATACACGAAGAAAGTTATAGGCATGGTCATATTGGTATCTAAAGCCGCTGAGGTGCTAGCGGACGAGTGGAATATTACAGCTGCTAAAAGTAGCATGGCTCTGAGAGTAATCACAAAAGAGTTCTCAGACGCCTTTGAAGCAAAACGGTTCACTGATGCTGCACAGGTCATAGGGGACTTTGCGGAAGCTACTGGAATCAGCTTTGAAGCTGCTGAACATATCATCCGAGACTATGCTGCAGCAATGAAGGAGGTCTTAAGTGAACACGAGCAAATACTGGCCACAATCAAAGCGGCTGAGTCATCTTTTCTAAGTAACCAGGAACAAGTGGCTCAAAGTGAAAAGGCGTTCACTGATGCTCTGGAAACTGAGTGGCACACTATTAACGCAGCAGCCGACATCTATCTGCCCGGGTTTGCCGAAGCCTTCGAGGATGCTTTCTCAGCTAAAAGATGGACTAGTGCCTCAGCCGCCATAAGTGCTTTTGCGGGTAAACATCAAATTAGCTTTGAAACAGCGCGTATTATTATTGACGAGTATCTCACAAGTCTCAACCAAGTTGGGGTCGCAGTCAACGCGGTTCTTGGTCCTATTTCAATTCTAGCTCGTGAGCTCGAGGATCAGAGTAACATTATGGATGCTTCAGCCAGTGACGTTTTACCTGATATCAGCGCGCAGTTCAAAGACGCTTTTGAATCTGGTCGCTTCGAAGATGCAGCACAGACAGTAAGTGACTTTGCAGATTCCTTCAGCATTGATATTAACCGCGCTCATGATGTCATCACAGGTTTTCTAGTTGACTTGGAAAACGCTGATGCCAGCGCCTTCCAAGACCTAGTGGACGACCTACAGCTCGCCTTAGACTTGGACGATGTGGATACTGACACTTTTGAAGACCTCGTGCGAGAACTGACCGGCTCTTTAGACCTGTCCAGTATTGACACTGATATCTTTCAAGACCTAGTGGATCAACTCAGCAAGCCTTTAGAGTCCGGCGCTGTGGCTATGACTTCACTCGTTGATGAAATCAACTCTCTTATTCAACGAGGGCTCATCGGCGACGCGCAAAGTAAGATTGCGGAATTCGTAGAGTGCAGTACTGGCAAACAGTTTGACATGGTCGACCAAATCGCAGGATACCTAGACGACCTGGTGAAAGAATACGATAAGAACGCTGCTGAAATAGCGTGGCTTGAGAAAACAGGGCTCGCGAAGGAAACAGGGATGCTCCGAGCTAGGAACGAAGCCTTAGCTGACCAAATGCGCCAGTTGAAAGCATGGCGTGGTCTAGCAATGGCTGAGATGCCAGCTTTCCCCAGTGCTGTCGCAACCCCCACACAAAATATGCCCAGCATATACGGTGGGCAAAGTGCCCAGCCTATCAACTTCACTTTTCAAGGTCCAGTGGTTCAAATCCAGGGCTCAGCAGACCAGGCAACTGCGGAAGAAGCAGCTCGTCTAGTTACTGAGAACCTGAAGAAAGTAGTGGTTGAAGCCACTAGCACTGGCACAAATGTAATCACTAGCAGAATCCGTTTATCGAGGCTTTAAAATGTTATATTCCGAGCAAGTCCGACTACTCCAAGACGAGAACAATGAAGTAGATAACAACACCACGTACAATGTCAATAGCATCCAGGACTTTGCGACTGTCAGGCAGGAAACCATCACCTTAGCCAAGGAATCCTTCATCTACATACACTTCACTGCAGTAGCTGATTCCGGAACTCGAGGCGCTGCCAAAGTCACAATTAACGCAGGTAACTTCGTGGTCACTTCTGGTGAGGTAGCTGCTGCAACACTGAATCGCACTTGCATCATCAGGCGAGCCGCTGGCGCTGTAACCTTCAACTTCCAAATCGCCTGCTTCGAGCGCACAACTAACGATATGAAAATCACAGCTATCGATATCGGGGTCTTCAACTTCCCCGACGCATCCTTCGCTTCCTATTATAACTATCAACAAATCGCTAACGGTGTCACTGATACAGTGCTGAGTGAAACCTTCACTTTGCCCACAGAGCGAACCCTACCTTTTGGCGTCACAAAATCCTGCAACATCATTATGACTTTTCTGCCCAGCGTCACGAATGTCCGTGGCAGCCAAATGCAGGATAATGAAGCAGTACCCACCAGTGGCTGGAGTGGATGGCGACTTTACATCAACGATACGCAGGTTCCCTGGTCTGAGAGTAGACATGACCGGATAATCAGCAGCTCGAATCTAACCATGGGCGAAGGCAGTTATGGGCTCTACAACATGAACGCTGATGTCGGGGGAACAGTGGATGTTAGGGTAGAAGCCAGGAACAATACTGGCGCGCTCGT
>Ga0114930_10000445_pt1 | contig 43247 bp, 39 predicted proteins | sample AnhtaG_FD_87300 | JGI IMG/M metagenome (GOLD analysis project Ga0114930, IMG submission 87300) | Deep subsurface microbial communities from Anholt, Denmark to uncover new lineages of life (NeLLi) - Anholt_01485 metaG | ecosystem: Environmental > Aquatic > Marine > Oceanic > Sediment | place... | reverse complement strand
TTTCATAACTCTGGATTAACGAGTGAGTAACACTGAGTTCAAGGCCTCCTTTATAATTTCCGCCTTTAGCGGTATGTGTATCTGTAATTTTTTCTTCCATTATTGTAAATATTCTACAGACTAGTCTTTTTTCCATCTCTGGTTTTTCTTCCCACGATTCTTTACTATAAGCAATAATATATTTTTTCTCATCGTCTATTTCTACTACTCCTTCAATATCAAAATTTTTGGAGAAAAACCTAGTTTTAGCTTGATATTTGAGTTGTTGATGTATTCCAAGTTCTTCATCGTGCAGTCTTGTACGCCAGAAATTAACTTTCATTTTTTTATAAACAGCTTTCTTAGGTTTTGGTGCCTCTTTAGGAGCATCTGCCTTTTTAGTTGCTTTAGTCGTTTTTTGAGGTTTCTTTTTTGTTGGTTTTGCTCTTGCTGTAGCTCGTGGTTTAGCCTTTTTTGCCATCTCTTCTAATTCTTCTACCGGATCTTCTTCCGACATTCAAAATCACATTCAAAATTTGTATTATAAATAATATTGTATTAAATTTATTTTCATTAAGATACCTTATAATTTTTACCTTAAATTATAATTAAGGATTAAAACTGTTGTGGATATCTTGACATCACATTAAAATTCTTCTTAACTATTGGACTCTAAAAGAAATTAATTCATTAATATTCTAATTTAATCTAAAGAACTAACAATAAAAGAGTCTAAAAAAATGAGCAAAGCATTAATTTGGCAATATGATGGTTTTATACAATCAAGAAAAGAAAAATTAACTAATATGCTTATTAGCGAGATTATATTTTTAAATACTAAGCTAAGAAAAAGCAAGGATGTAGGTGAGATAAATCACCTGAAATATGGACTGGATAAATTAGAATATCTCTTAAATAAGTTAAAGAAATATGGTTCAGATATGCCCGAAAAAGATTTTGATAAAATTCTAATGTTAATTTATCAAATTTTTAAAGATATTGCATTGAATTTAGAAAAATTATTAAGGAATTCTCAGAATTATTCTATTTCTTGCTAAAATCAATAGATACTTCACAGACTCCATCCGCATCACAGAATTTAACCCCAATTGCTCTATCTTTTGTCTCATCTAAAAATAAAGGCTTAGTATTTGCACTCATTTCTTCATATTGTTCTTTAGTTATTTCTTCATAGGGTGCTTGCTTATAGCCGTGTTCTTTAATTGGTAGAAAACTTGCACTTTTAAGCTTATCTTCACAAAATTGTAGAACATGTTTAATTTGATCTGCTTCTTCTGATTTAAAAGTTATTGTAATACTTACCTGGTTATCAGACCATAATCGTTGGTAATCGATTGCGTTAGCTGCTTGTTCCCAAATTGACACTTCATTTTTGGAACGATTGAAATATTTTTCATGAATTGGGAACTCCGCCACTACAGTGTTTGGTGAATATGAATCATCCTCAATCTTATAACCAGCATTCTTTATATGTTCAATTAAATCTGAATTTTTTGAGAGTCTAATTCTCCTTATATAATATTCTGAATGGGGATAATGAATTCCAGGAGGTACTCCGGGTAGTAGGCTCACTGTGCCGCTAGGTTTGACAGTTGTGATTTTAATAGATTTTGGTATGCAGAGCCAATTTGAATACTGCTCGTCCAACTCTCTCAAATATTTATAAGCTTTATCACACCATTCTAATATTCTCCTTCTCCCCTGCTTAACGAAGGCTTCTATTATTCCAGTCTGCGAAATTCCCATTCGCCTGTTCTTAAGCATGACTGCGTTAGTTTCTTGCCAATGTGTGTTTACTAACGTAACAGATTTAGAATATAAATAAGCATACTTTAGTGTTTCTTCAAATTCTTCATAACTTTCATGACGAGAAGGGAAGGTTTCCACAAGACACTGGTATGTAAGAACATTTCCAAAGATCCCCATATGGTTTATAGGTTCATTAAAACAGTAAACTAGTTGGAGTTCTTTTAATTTTTCGACTTTTGTAATTTTTTGTTTACGAGCCCTATCAATCATCTCTCCATCTGGATGACGATTATTGATAGCATATCGTGGACCGATTCGTACGGCTTTTTTAATTCTAGTAGGTATTTCCCCACACTCATATGAAGGAATATATAAACAATATATCGTATAATTCCTGGTTCCATAATTTGTTTCTTCTCCAGCATCACCAGCAGAATAAATAGTGGAGTGATTGATCCCGATTCTTCGCAATAGAATTTGAAGATCTCTAATTTTTTCTACATTTCCAAATATTCGATAATTATCAGTAGTTACTTGATGACATAAATTTCCATCAGTCTCGATTAATCCTGCTGTAAATTCAAGGATGGATTCTTGATCCCAACTAAAAACGATATCAGGAAGACCTCGCGATTTATCATTTAAATGTTTAGCAAGTTTTAGATCAATAACATCTTTAAGATTAAGTCGGTTATATGGTTCACTATATCCTTCTTTTATTTGTTCTTTATACCAAGTCCCCTTAACATCCAATTCCTTTAATTTTGATTTTTCTCCACATATGGAAACCATTGGATAATTTTTATCAATATACCCATCACCTGAAAAAAGTCCATATTCGAATGCATTTGGTTCATAAATCCCTCCAAATTCTTTGTCAATTTCAAATGGTACAACATAATCTCCCAATTTAAGATCTTTGGTTTCAACAGAACGAAAAACTCGAGCTGTTGATGGACGGATATGCCAGTTATGATCTGAAGTGCAATCTAAATAAGATCCATCTGAAATATATACACGATGTATTTCTTTATCTTTAGCTGCGAGGAAAGGTTTAACTCTAGACCATTGATCTCCATTCCAGACTTCTACTTCTTTATCAACTATATCTGCTATTCGAGGAGCTCCATTTCTAGTTTGAATTCTTGTATCTCCTGTCACGCAACAGAGTTCGAAGGATTCGAGGGATTGTTCTCCACAAGGATTGACACCCGCAACTTTTTTGTCTTTATAATCAGGAACATCACCCATTCGTGAGTAGTTGCGAGCATTTTCTAGCCAAAAGATTCCTGGTTCTCCGTTTACAGCTATTTGATCTGCAATAAATGAATAATCCAGCCCCTTTACGGCAAAAACGGAATTATTACTAGCCCATCTATGCGAGTATAATGCTTCTTCGTCTTGTTTGCAAGTTATAAAGTCTAAATCAGTAGGGTCTCCTAAAGCAATTTCTGCACTGTTATGAACAAGAAATCCTTCACATATAAATTCATGATTATCCTCCACTTCGATATCATAAGTTTGTTTCTCAGTAGATACTTCTATTTCTAAAATTTCAATAGGCATCCAATCTGGATTTACTAAGTTATTTTCTATTAATGTGTCAAAATTAGCATCTCTATAGACACTTTTTCGACTTTGAGAGTCTCTAATTAGACCTGAGCTTATGGGATCAAAATCTAAACTATTTCTTATTTCTAATATGAATTGATATGGAATTGAAAGACCATTCTTTTTATTTTTTCTTAATTCAACAAACCATCTTTGAGCATGAGGTTCAATTAATTCTTTAGCACGCTTTTGTGATTGTAATCCTCGTATCTTTAAATAATGGCTTCCTTCATATAACTTATCTCTTCCCTTTATTTTCCTTTTTGGTCTAATATTAATATTAGAAACAATTCCTAATGAAAGTGCAATTTTTTGGATCTTCTTTAGAAAAGATGGATATTTTGAATAAACTAAATCGTTTCTCGTTCCCCCATCTGCATCTGCTAATCCAGCCAGAAATGCAGATCTTATCTCAGTATTTCCATTCCATATAAAATCTGGTATTAATTGTTCCTCTTTAGGTTTTTTAAATTTCAGCATTTCTAAAGCTAATTCTTTACTATAAACTTTAATACGTCCAATATTTTTCTCAATATATGATTTAGGACTGAAACCAAGTGAAATTAAAATTTCTTTGCACTTCATTCCAAGATCCCCTTCTAATCGATCTTTAGTCATAGTAAATATAATTTCACCCCCATAGTCCTTTCTAATATAAGCACTACCATCTCCTATATAAAAACCAATCAACCAAGCATAACTAGGAGAAATGCTATTTTTTCCCTCGAAATGTGGAATAGTAATTAAGCGATCAGTTTTAGTAAGGTCTGCAGCCATCTTCCATTCAAAAGATTGTAGACTACTATAAACTGCTATACGATGATTGGGGGTACATTCTAATTCCCCATGAGGTGTAATAATTTTTATGGTAGATTGTACCCCTTGATCAAATTTATTAATAATTTTTCTATACTTCCCATCAGAAGTGAGGACTGTGTCTCCAATTTTGATATCTTTTATTGGGATTAATCCACTTTTACTACAAATTTTAGATTCCGCAGAAATACACCGTCTGACGTTTCCAGCCACAACACACTTACCGACGTAATTCATAATGTCTACAATATCAACGGATGTAATTGTTTTTCCTATACGTGCCTCTAGAATTTTCTGAATGTCTTCTAACATCTCTCTTAATGGTTTGGGACCCGAGGCGATACCACCAAATCCTCTAATTGGTGTACCAGCTAGCCGAATCTTGTTAAAATCAAATGTTGGGGTTTGTTTTCCCAAAAAATAGGCTTCAAGAATAAGTTTTAAGGATTCAACCCATCCTTCTCTAGAATCTTCTATCTCAAAGTTAAAAGTACCTTCTGTAGGTTTTTGTATTTTTAACTTCCCTGCGCCCTTAGTGTCAAATCCAACGCCTACACCTAACATTAAAGCATCCATGACGAATTCAAATGCTTTTGAATATTTTAGGTTTATATCCTCCGTTGATGCGAACCCACAATTATTAAGTGACATTGATCCATGACGGGCAATAAATTCAGTACCCATCATCCATAAACCGCGCCCAGGAGGTGAAAATTTAAAATTCCAAATCTTTTCAAACATTACTTGGGCTGATTTTTGAGCTTTTTGGTCAGACCAAGGTAAACTTAATTTAATACAATGCTCTTTCTGAATTGAATAACAACCTTCCACAACTCGTCTAAGTGTCTCCCAAAACTCTTCCTTACGGTTTTCGCCTTCAACTATTCTAGCATAAGTCCTTTTATATGTAATATATCCTATAGGACCCCAATCGGGTTGCTTACTTTTGTATTGATTGATAAATTCATCATCGATTTTGAACCCAATACTTTCTAAATTAATAGCTCTAGCAAACAGATTTCTATATTTATTTAGTCCGCGTTGAGTCAATTCAACACAAACTAACTCGCGTATATAATTTGTAGTAATTTCATCTATTCCTAGGCCTATTATTGTACGAATAACATCCTCAGCAACTTTTTCAGCAATTTGCATATCCAACCCCGTTTCCTTGTTTAATATTTTCGCAATACTGTTTTCATCGAACTTTTTCTTCTCTCCCTTTGCATTAATTACATGCTTCGGATACAAATCTACTAACGAAAACGAATTATCGGTCATGTTATTCATCCATTATTGTTTGTAAAGTTAAAATAATAATTTTATCGGCTTGAGTATTAAATTGCAAATTTTATTGCCTTAACCTACCTATAATTTTATTATTTATTCTAATATAAAATTATTGATGGGTTTTTATTAAGCTATTGATTAACCACTCTACTTTTTGTTTATTAACAATTATGTAAATCTATGGAATATATACAAATTTGTAAATTTAATTTTAATGATTTTATTCTAAAACTTCATTATTCTTTTTTGTCGATGTTTTGTGCAATCTTTTAATAAATCAAAAGAGATCGTTTTATTTAAATAAAAAATGAGATTAGAATTAATAAATTCTAAAAAAAGCATAATTTAATTTTAAAACCCCTTATTATCTTGATTTAAATTAGATGGGCATAAAAAGTTATTAGACTGTATATCTATATTTATAATTAGTTAATTATGAAACTGAAATAATACTTGTAAATTATGATGGAACGAGAAAGGCATAGGATAATATCGATAACTGAGCTGGAAAAGATAATAAATATTGTGTTTAATAATCGAGATGAAGTTCTATTGTGTTATTTATATGGTTCTTATGTATCAGGTAACAGATCTGAATTTAGTGATATAGATCTTGGAATCCTATTGGATAGTACATATAAAAAACATTATTTATATCAAGTAGATTTAAGTTTGGAAATAGAGAAGGAATTTGGAAACAAAATTGAAATAGATTTATGTATTTTGAATGATGCCACACCTCGATTTTTATATAACGTTATAAAAAGAGGGCGCATTATCCACTCCAAAGATGAGACGTTTCAGCATGAGTTTGAAATAAAAGTTTTATACGATTATTTAGAGATTAAACCGCTACTTGATATTTATGATAAAATGACTATGATGGATGTGCTTAAGGATTAAAGTAAATCGGGATTTAATTTTAACTAGATTTAATAAATTAGACCAATTGTTGGAAAACTTACGCGAACTTAAGGAGATAGGAAAAGAAGAATTCCTATCCAATTATAAAAATTACTTTACAACGCAGAGGGCACTAGAAATTTCTATAAATATATGTATTGACATTGGAAATCATATAGTGACTCTCAATAATAAAGAAAAACCTGAAACATTTACAGATATAATAAAAATCTTAGCCAAGCATGAAATCATAAGCGATGAATTAGAAACTCAATTTACTAAAATGGTAAGATTTCGTAATTTATTGGGGCATTTTTATTTAGAAATTAATAACGAGATTATCTACGATATCTTACAGAACAATTTGAAAGATTTTCATTCTTTTAAAGAAGCAATTTTGAGGAAGTTCAAAGAAGATTTAATAGGAGATTCGAATCATAAAAATACCACTTAGTCGTTTATCTTTTTAAATTTAGAGGAGAAATATATGTTGTATGATAATGATATTCTTTTAAAAGATTTAGGCTTAACAAATGAAGAAAAGGAAAATCTCATTAAAGAATTAAGAGAGGAATTTCCCTAAGATGACTTGCTCTTTGAATAACCCCTCTATCGTATGACCTAATTCTTAAAAAAAGAAAGACTTAACAAATAGATATTAAATGATGATGTTTCTGATTTTCTTAAATATAAAAATACAATCTTAATGAGCTATTAAATTCTTTTTCAATATAATTCCACTTACCCTATGATTTTTTTCTCAATTCTTTTTGGTCGGGTCTTTCTAAATTAATCATTAGAGTTACTCAACAAATTTAAATAAAAAATGAGAATAAATTTTTAAATTTGTAGTTAAATCAATGACATAAATAATATAAATTAAAAAAAAGATTTGTTTTCATTTATATTTCTTTTTATAGAAAACAAATATAATTAGACTAATTGTTCCAATAATTATTAAGATGTTGTAACCAGGGATCACTGAACTTGGTGTAGATTCTGAAGGTGTATCCTCTAAATTTACTAAAATTGAGTACTCCGTTTCTTCATTGCCGACCTCATCAATGGAATAATATGAAATTAAATAATCACCAGCAGAATATGCTGAAAGACTGAAAGGATTAGTATATTCCATCCAAACAGAATCATTTATTTTATACCATCTCATTAATACTCCAGATCCTGATCCATCATCTGAGGTCAATGTGAAATTAGTTGATCTATTTACAATATTGGTCCCACTATGAGGAGTAAAGGAGATTATACTTGAAGGAGGATCTATGTCTTTATTAATCATTACTTCTGCATAGCTTTCGAATCCAAAACTATCATTTGCATAAAATCTTATAGTTACTGGTTCATTTCCTTTCTTACCCCACTCTGTTTGATTTATTGTTCCTGAAAGACCATTAAATGTGATATTGATATTACCATTATCAATAGTATACCATGTAGAATTTATATTTAGTTCATTTATAGATAAATCAAAGTCAGGCGCTGAAACACCAAAAAACTCACTATCACTAGGTGATTTTATTGTAATCTCAGGTGGACTAGTATCAATTGAAAAATATATCAGATCAGATTCATAATTATTACCAGAAGAGTCATTGCCAAATAATTGAATATTGTGTATACCATCTTCTGGAAATGGAATCGTATAATTTCCGTTAATTGTGGTATTTTGTTGATAGTCTAATGAAAAAGCTTCCCAATCTAGATTGATATTAGTTTCATAGGATATCAATAATCCTTCTTTGAGGTTATCTCCTATATTATAATTAGCATCCCATGAATAACCTACAGCATCAAAATATGCATCATAACTCACTCCATAGCTATATGTATGTAGATGTAATTCATCTAGTGGTTCATCAAAACTAAATAGATATGGACCATATTGAACTCCATCTATATAAACGAAGTATTCATTTTTACCAAGCCCTTGATATCCCCCTGTAGTATGTTCAAAGTCAATTCGGACATGATACCAAGTGTTTGTAAAAGGAGTCGGTGCCCCGACTATATCGATGTCTGTCCCATTATCTCTTACCTGCCATTTAGATGGACTTCCACCTACCATCTTGACTAGAATTATTTGATTATCATTTCCCCGACCTGAAATCTGTCCTCGACGTCCATCAGTTCCTAAATAATCTAGCAGTATCCATGATTCAACCGTTCCATTATCTTTAGAGCTAAAACTATTATGTACTCTTGATGGATCTACGGTAGAGAAATCTCCTAATCTAAGTACTTTTTTATGGTTATATAACTCTGGTATAACTTCAATAATAGTAGATTCTGCATCGATTACCCAACTTTTAGGATCTTGACCATCCTCATCGTTTTCGAACCCAAATGTAGCGGGGTAATATCCAGTCATCGGTGTTGAGTATGATTTATTCTCAGGTGTAGTTAAATTTAGATACATAATTTCTTCTTCCCATAAAAATATTGCGACTTCATCATCATTTTCATTTAAAAGGACTATATCATTATATCCATCATTATTAGCATCTGCGATTGATACGTCTGATGGATGATCTCCTGTAGATATTGTTGTCTGTGGCTCCCAATCAATAATAGTATTATTCCATAAGAGTATAGACATATTATCATCATATGTGTTAGTAGTAATAATATCATTATAACCATCATTATTCGCATCTCCAATAAATACACTTAAAGGACCATTTCCTGCTGATTTTGTTATCTGCGGTTCCCAATCAATAATAGTACTATTCCATAAAAATATAGAAATGTTATCATCAACAGCATTAGTAACAATTATATCATTATATCCGTCATTATTCGAATCTCCAATAAAAACATCTTCAGGGCCATATCCTACTGATTTTATGACTTCAGGATCCCAATCTTTAACTGTATTATTCCATAGATGTATTGAAGTTGTATTTGCTAGCCAATTCGCAGTAATCATATCGTTGTATCCGTCATTGTTAGCATCTCCTATAAATATAGTTTCCGGGGAATTTCCTGTAGATTTACTTATCGTTGAATTCCAGTCCCCTGTATTATTATTCCAAAAGATTATTGATATATCATTATCATTTCTATTGGAAGTGACAACATCATTAAATCCATCGTTATTTACATCTCCGATGGATACAGATTGAGGAGACCGCCCTATTGATATTAAGATTTGTGGTTCCCAATCGCTAATTGTGTTATTCCACAATATAATTGAAAGGGTATCATCATTTGAATTACAAGTTACAATATCATTAAAACCATCGTTGTTTGAATCTCCTATAAATACACCCGTAGGATACAATCTTATCGTTCTTTTGAATTCTGGATTCCAATCGTTAATCGTATTATGAACATTATTACAAGCAACAATATCGTTATACCCATCATTATTTGCATCCCCGACAGCTACCCCTACGGGATAACTTCCCACAGATTTTGTTAGCATCGGTGCCCAATTACCAGACGCATGATTTAAATTTGTTATATATTCGTTTTCTAAAGTCTCTGTATTATTTATTTGTTCTATGTATAGGTTATTTTTCATAACGGAAAATATCGAAATGCATATTATTATTATAAAGAACACTAATTTAGATTTTAATTTCTTATTCATGTTAAATTCGCCATAAATAATTTTGTGACATGTATGTTAGATAGATATATAAGTTTTTTCAAAAAAGCAAATGCAATGATTAGCAGTGCACCTATGCTATTCTTAGGTATTACACTTTTATATTTTATAAGTATACATTTTTGTAAAATAGAATATTTTTGAAAACTAAGAAGAGAGATAACAAAAATAATTCGAGAAAAAAAGCGAATTAATATATTGTCCTTTAGACATGTTTGTCAGTAGAATCATATAATAAATTAAAATTAGTAATATAATAGGTCATTCTTTTTTTCCACTTATCCGATGATTTTTAATCTGAAAATTTTTAAATACTCTCAAGTATATAAAAAAAAGAAACAGCAAGAAAATAGAAGAAATTTGAAAGCATTTACTTAAAAGGGAAAAATCGTGGTGGAAACAAAAGAAACTGAAAAAGAAACCGTAGATCCTGCTAATAATCTTATTAAAGAAGAGATTAATTTACAATTGCATTGGTATTTACCTGTATTTTTTGTCATTTATTTTGGCTCTTTCCTAGTACCAGCTATAATTTTCATGATGTTTATAATGTTATTTTATCTACCCTTTTTCTTAGAAGTAAGGAATTTTATCTCTATATTTACCAATTTGCCTTCTCTAATTGCTTCTTTATGCCTACCTCTTATAATTATCGTATGCTACTTAATACATCTATTTTTTGTAGCATTAATTACCCGATGGTTTTGGGGCATCTCAGAAAAGCGATCCCCTTCAAAATCAGGGATTATTCCAAGAAATATTCCTAGTAAAACTTTAAATTTTTATCATTTTCGTAGTTTTACGATTAAATATCCGAAAAATGCTTTTTCACGAGGACCATTTCCATGGCTATTAAAATGGATGTTTAATTTTACACGGACTAATAAAATAGGAAAAGGAACGGTTATAGAAGAACAACTTGCTGGTGATCGATTTATAGAAATTGGAGAAAATAGTTACCTTGGAACAAATCAAGGTATAACTTCACATGCTGTAGAAGGGATTTTCGGAAATATTTCTTTTGCAAAAGTAAAAATTGGTAATAATGTTACTTCAGCTGGATTCAATTGTTTTGGTCCTGGTGTAGAAACTGGTAATAATTCTTGGTGGTTACCAATGACAGGAGCAACTAAATATAATATTTTGAAAGGAAATAATTTCTATTTTGGAACTCCTTTAAGGAAAATTTTTAAGAGAAGGGTAATGGATTACTTGCAGGTGACAGAAGAAGATTTAAAAAAGGCTGAAGAACTAAACAATATCTTAGGTATATCAAAAAGCAACAAAAAGAATAAGAAAGAGACATCATTCAATGACTGAAAATATAGAAGAGGATAAAAAAAAGACTGATAAAGCTGATTATACAATTGATTTTGTAACCAGTAGTGCAATCAGCAGAATCGGTATTAAATTTCTAATTTTTTACATCCCAATCTTATGGATTTCAGGCTATATGGCGGCGGCTGTATTTTTCGATGTTTCACAAATAATTAATAATTGGATAATTACTACATTTCTATTGCCATTTTGGTTATTTATTTTGTATTTTATTTTCATTTTTGGTGTAGCAATTTTTACAAAAGCATTCCTTCTAATGATTAATATGATACATAAGCCTAAAGAGGGTGTGTTCATCGCTAGAGAGGGTGATCAGGATTATGAGTTCTGGAGATTGCGAGTGGAGCTAAAGAAATTAGTCTTCTGGTTGATGAATAATGGACCATTGCCATGGGTTGTAATGTGGGGCTTCAAATGGCTAGGTATAAGGGTAGATTTCTCTAGTCATATGCAAGATGCTTGGTCAGATGGTGAATTTATTGAATTTGGCCGAAACGTCACGGTAGGACAAGGGGCTATTGTAATGAGCTCAATGATTGTAGGAAAATATTTGATAATCAAAAAGGTTATCATAGGAGATCATACTGTTATCGGTGGTGTATCAAACGTTTCTCCTGGCACTATATTGGGTAAAGAATCAGTTTTAGGTGCTTTTAGTACTACTGTCCCCAATCAAATTATTGAACCCGCATGGATTTACTTAGGACCGCAATTCGCACGAAAATTGAAACCAAATAAATACGCAGAGCAACGACGAGATGTAATCTATAGAAAACACGTAGATGAAGAGATCAAATATGAAGTTCAGCAAGAAGTTAATATTGATGAAGATAAGAAAAAATTACTCGATAATAATTTGGAGGATTGAAAATAATGTCTGTGCCATCAAGTTTAAAAGTAGGACCAAATACCACTCTCGTTTTAGCAAAAAAGAGGTATTTAATAATTTATATTTTTCTCATATGGATTAGTATTTTCTCGATTCAATTTGAATTTTGGGTGATTTGGTTTGTTTATAAAATACCTAAATATGTACAATTCTATTTCTTTTTGCCGCCTGTTGTTTTATTAATGTATTTAACAGCTATCTTTGTATCTCTGTTTTTTGCTAAAATACTTTTAGTTATTGTTAATCTTTTTCATAAACCAAGAGAAGGAGTAATTCTTAGGCACAAATCTGATAAAGATTATAAATATTGGAGTTTGAGAAGTGTGATTAAGAAATGGCCCTTGTGGCTTGCTCATAAATTTCCATTTCCATTTATGGATAATATATGTTTGAAAATGTTTGGAGTAAGAACAAAATATGCCAATTCTCTTTTTGAAGGATTTGTTGACACAGAATTCTTGGATTTCGGCAAAAATATTGTTATTGGACAGAGTGCTATTGTTCAGTCAGCTGTTATTGTTGGAAACCTATTTATTATAAGAAAAACAATTATTGATGATAATGTTGTAATTGGTGCTCATAGCATCGTTATGCCTGGAGCTCATTTAAAGAGAGATTCCATATTAGCAGGGAGCTCTATGACAACTGTTGGACAGGTATTAGAAGAGGGTTGGGTTTATTTAGGAGCCCCAGCGAAAAAACATAAAAAAAATGTATTCTTTGAAAATGATCTAGAAAACGTTATTGCGGCTCAGATGGAAAAGGAAGCTATATCAGATATAAGATCTGAAGATTTATATACAATGAGAAAAGATAAAGAAACTAAATTATAAGGATTCGTAAAGGAAATGAAAATATGTTATATTCAAACAAATCCCATTTTTGGCGAGAAGGAGCAAAATTTTAATGAAATTGAGAAATTAATTGCTAATTTGAAAGCTGATTTAATAGTATTGCCAGAGTTATTTGCAACAGGTTATACTTTCTTATCAAAAGAAGAGGCATTATCTTTAGCTGAAGATCTCGATGGAAAGACTTCTCAGTTCTTAATAGAGGTTGCTAAAAATACAGGTGCTGTGGTTATTGGAGGATTTGTTGAAAAAGAAGGAGAAAAAATATATAATTCAGCAATGATCGTATCTGGTGAAGAAATACTTGGCATTTATAGAAAAATTCATTTATATTATAAAGAAAAATTATGGTTTTCTCCAGGAGATAAACCCTTAAAAGTATATAAGACAAAAAGTATCAATATTGGGATAATGATATGCTTTGATTGGATTTTCCCTGAAACAGCGAGGACTCTTGCTCTTTTAGGCGCGGATATAATTGCTCATCCTGCAAATTTGGTCTTACCATACTGTCAAAAGGCAATGGTGACTCGGTGTTTAGAAAATCGAATTTATGCCATTACAGCTAATAGAGTTGGGGAAGAAATCAGAGGGGAGGATAGTTTTAAATTTACAGGAGCTAGCCAGATTACTTCTTATGATGGAAAAGTTCTCTCCTCAGCACCGGTTAATAAGAGTCATTTGGATTTTGTAGAAGTCGATATTGAAAAAGCAAGAGATAAAAAACTCAATAAGTTCAATGATGTCTTCGGAGATAGAAGGAAGAATTTTTATACAAATTAATTCTCTCAAGCTAAACCTTAAAATTAAAATAATTCTCTACTACCAAGATCTTAGTAGTAAATTGAATATTTCTTTAAATTTTTTGTCTTTAGAGTAAATAATGTCCGTATTGTGCTTTTTACAAGTCATAGCAATGATTTCATCATGCAATTCGTGACTTTCAGTATTTTTTAACATCAATTTAATGATTTCCAAATTAAAATCATCGATAATGATATTTTCTGAGTTTTCCCATCGATTGAGAGCCTCCTCAAATGCATCTGTTTTTCCAGCTCTTCTCATTTTCCAAAATAATTCTGCGATTGCAATTGTAGGGAGGATTACTGTTATTTCTCCATTTATCACTTTTTTTTTCAGTTGTTGGAGAATTAATGGAATTTTTTGATAGTCATAATGGAAATAAAATAGGACCTGAGCATCAATTACTACTTTTTCTGTCATTTTATATCAAAAACCACTAATTTTTTGTTTATTTCTCACTAGGGAATAACGATTTTTTTGCTTCATCTAACTCTTCTTCTGTAAACGGAGCTACTCCTTTAAATAAATTATCCTCTATCTCAAGCGGATGTATTTTTTTTTTGATTAAAATAGTTTTATCATCCTTCAGTTCCATCTCAACCTCATTTTTATCATCAATAGCTAACTTGTCTCTCCATTTTTTTGGTATGACAATCCTTCCATTTGATGAGACTTTTTGAATTATTTTTTCAGTCATTTGCATCTTCATTTTTTCAATTGTCATTATAATATAGTAAATGACAGTTATTATATCTTTTCAATACTAGCATATTTTCTTTCTAAATTATAGGTAAAACGTTCAGGATATGAAAGCTGCTGTATTTGACGAAGAAAATTTAATTGTAAAATCTGTTAATAAACCTCGAATTAATGACACTCAAGACTTTAGAATAAAATAAAAAAAAATATTTTAATATTTAAAAAATGTCATATGAAACAAATTACACTACATCAAAATGGAATTGTACCTACTAATGTCTGAATGATAAGCAACCTATTATCAAAAAATATAGACCCCGTCCCTGAAACTGTTCTTACTTGTATACCAATATTATGCGATCCAGTGCTTAAGTCCACAATTCTTTCAAAATGAAATGTGTCATAATCTGATGTGTGAGTAACTCTCGTGACTAGACCAATTTGGCTCTCAGAAATTTGACCAGGATTATCAAAAAAAGCATAATAAAAATCTGTGTCTGGAATTCCATAAACGTAACAAGTGAATGTCAAATGCACGGACTCTCCTGGCTCCACATAAATATTTACAGAAAAACTCCCAGTATCTTCAAAAACATTATGCCAGGTCGTTGTTAATCCTATCCACGAAAATGGACTTGTTTCACTCCAATAAATTGTCCAATTATAACCAGGAGCGAGACTGTTATCTACGTATACAATTGCTTCATCACTAGTACTATTATTAGATTCTATATCTGTGATCTTCACAGTGATATTATACCAACCTTTAGATTCGAGGGTTGTATCCCATACCAATGGTAAAGATGTTCCAATTTCAGTTCCATCTCGTAATACTGAGACAGAATAATTCCAAGTGCCATAGATTATAGCCCTTATTATAATAACGCCTTGAATTGTTTCTCCATGATCTGGTTCTAAAATCCCAATAATAAGTCCACCTGGGGCATCCTCACCATCCATTCCATCAACTCCATCTGTACCATCGTCTCCTGGTATCCCTTCTGGCCCTTCAACAACCTGAAAATTCACAAACGAAAAGGCTCCAAGCCCTAATCCAGAGGCTCCGATAATAATTGCTATAATCCCAAATAACGAACCTTTATTTTCAACCATAAATTTCACACCTCTATTTTATAAATTTAAGTAATTATACAATATTTAGACGCTAGTATATATAAATATAATAGGACTGAAATTACAAATTCATTACATTCAAAAGATACAGTTTTTGTTAATTCAAGGTATATATCGACACAAAGGTAGAAAATTGTCTATACAATATCACAAAACCACCAATTTCCCTAGTATACGGATGAGTTGGAGGAAATGTTAAAGAAAAATTCATCACCATAATCTAATTACTATCTGTTAAATGGTTTTTGTCGGGATAACCAATAAAGGAGAAGTTCACTTTTTGTTAAAACCGACACCCCCCTTGAGATTTATTATGATTCAGCAAATATTTGAAATGCTAATTTAATTATTTGTTTTTACAAAAAAATATTTCAAACGACAATTTTATGAAAACCTACAATAGAATTCAAAACCACGGAACTTCTATAAATGGAAAACTAGACCAAATTGCAAATTTCTCATATAATTTTAACAAAATACCACCAATTATTGGTATGATAATTGCCGATCAATTTGGAAATACAATCATGGTTCTTGAATATGAAATTAAGCCAGAAGGAAATTACGGCTCAATAAAATCGTATTTGTCTGAAGATAATAAGAGTTTATTAGAAATCGATCTAATTTCAATGTATTTTAGTTCATTCAAAACATTTGCTGGGCAAACTAACATCCAAAACTTATCAAATCTTGAAATTCATGGATCTAACATTAAAGTCCAGTTGTATTTTCTGTTTGATAAATATATGGTAATTATTTTTCTAAACTCTAAAGTTGATTTGAACTTAAAAGAAAAGGAACAAATTATTCAGTACTTTAAAGAAATTTTAATTAGGTACGAATATGAGTTTCAGTATTTTAATGATTCAAATTCCAGAAGGACTCTTAAAATTTTAGAGAATAAAGGAAAGATATGGTTAAAGAAATTAAATAAAACCTATATACAGGCATTTCAAAACAACTATTTAAAGAAGCATGAAATTCTTGAGATAGTTATTAATAAAATTTCTCCTACAATTGAAAAAGTATTAGGTGAATATTTAGAGAGTATTCCAGAGGATTTTATGAATGATATATCAAGGGAATTAAAGAACAAGATTCACGATAAAATTTGTGAATTCAATTTTAATCTGGATTAAATGAAACAACTGTAGAAGATCTAAATAACACTTCATTATTAATATAGAAATTTTTGCGAAGGATATAAGCATAACTATAAAAAGCTCTAATTTTTTAATGTTTTATTTCCGAGTAATCCAAGCAAAAATTACAGATTTTTTTGATACCCAACTTAATTCAATAAGTCTAAATCCAAATTTCTTTCGAAATTTCCTAAAAAAATGGCGGAAGAAGAACCATTTAGATAAAGATGAATGTATCAATATCTTTTAATTGTTCAATTTTTTCTAGAGATAAAAGTGGAATTTTGATTTTTTTAATAATTTGTATTCAAATTTAAAAGATAAAACAGTTATATATTTATTAAGATAATGAATCCTTAAAGCAAGGTGTTAGATAATCGCTAATTTCTGTCCCGTATGTGGGAAGCCTTTACAAAATACAATGAAGTTTTGCCCTTATTGTGGGCATGCCATCGGTATTAGACTTAAAGAGCCGGGAAGACCTGTTTATGAATCACAAGAGCAAGGAATCACTCTTAGAATGGAAAGTGAAGGAAGAAGAAGATTAACAAAAAACCAAAAAAGAGCAATTATAATAGGGACTATTGTCGTACTTGCAGCAATTATCATCCCTACTGTAAGCATTGCCATTTATGAATCTAAATTTATACAGAAAAAAGTTAGCTTCTATGTAAATAATGGGTTAAATCCTAGCTCTTATACAGTTAAGACGTCAAATGCGAATCTTAATTATTATAAAGACAAGTCTCACCCCTCTCACTTTTCTTTTGATCCAAATTACACGGCATCGGTCGTAGAGTCTTATTGTACTCCTAATGATGAAAAAATTATTCAAATTGCTGAATCTGTCCGCTCAAAATGCATAGATCCATATGATTCCGAGGAAATTATCAATGGTCTCTTAAGTTTCACTCAAGCAATCACATATAAATATGATACTGTAGATTTAGCACAATATCCTCTTGAGACTATCTTCGAACAAGGAGATTGTGAAGATCTATCTATTTTATTTGGCTCCTTAGTAGAAGCTCTAGGATATGCAGCAATCATCATGGTTATTGAAGCTTATGATGAAGTCGAAGAAGAGTGGCTGGGACATGCATGTGTCGGTGTCTATTTAAGCTATGCCCCAACAGCTCATTTCAATTACCCACCAAGCTATTATTATCCTATCGATGGTTATGAATATTGGATTTGCGAGACTACATCACAAGGTTATATGATAGGTCACTTGCCAGCTTCTGATCCTAGTTATTTTCTATTAGCAGGATACGCATTTATTAATTAATAGATTAATAATGTTAAAGGATTAAAGTAGCATAAATAGTAAACATTGATGACCATTACTTTCAATTTTTAATTTAAATTTGATGAAATAGTAAAATGAATAACCTCATCATCTATCGCGATTAATAGCTTCGTTTAGAAAAAATAAAATAGCACACTCACTTGAATTTAATAATTCGATTCATTTTTAATGACATTTTCAAAAACTTCATAGGGTTGAGCACCGATCACGAATTGGGCCCCAATTAAAAATGTCGGTACGCCATTAATCCCGCGCCTTCCTAATTCAAACATGTTTTTCTTTAACCGATTGGCGGGTTCATCACTTATTATATAAGCCATTATATCTTCCTTGTTCAATCCGACTGATTCTGCAAGCTCTATCAGTAGAGAAAGATCTCCAATATCCTTCCCTTCTTTCCAATAAGCCTCAAATACTAATATGTGAAACTTGTTAAACACTCCTTTTGTTCTCGCAAATTCAGAGACAAATAATGCTAATTGCGAATTCGGTAAAGTTTTGGTAAACTTTAACGTAAGACCCTCCTCATCTGCTAACCTTTTTACATTTGCCATAACCATCTCTAAATAATCTCTAGGGAAAGATAATTAAAATCTCCATAAACACCTAATTACTTGTTAGAAAAAAAAGTAAAAAAAATAAATAAATTATTGTGGTTGTAAAATACCTCCAAATGCTAACCATGCCAACATTGATTTAGCTACCAAACTCAATATTATATAAACGCGTTCACCAAAAAGATAATCTCTCCATGGTCCGACTGCTTTATATTGAAGCACCATATTAATTGCAAAAATATTAAATAACACTAGATAAGTATAAAAAATCCCATATACAAAATCGGGTGGCCCCTCAGTGTTTGAAGTAACCCCATAAAAATAACCAAGAATTACGATCCAAGGAAGTGCCCCAGATATACATCCCATTATAAAAGGTTTCCAATTAGTTTTTTCCGTATATTGATTAACTAATTCCATTACATAACCGAACATAATCATTGTAGCATTTAACACAAATATCATAACCAGCGACCAAAAATCCCAAACACCAAACAGTAATGCAATAAAGCTCATCATGATCGAACTAGATAAGGCATACTCGTACCAGCGATAGGGATTAAATCCTTTTTGCAAATTAGCATTATATCTTTTATTTAATGGATAGGCAATCAACAAATGTGCTACAGCAGACATTAATAGAAATGATGCTAAAATAGCTCCTACGTATGAAAATGTAAATAATACATCAGGATTGGGATTGATCTCGAATACTCCAGGAGATATTTCTATAAAATTTAAATAAAATGTATAAATATCTCTAGAGAATTCTAAAATAAGCCCTACTGTAAGCATTAATATTCCTTGTATTAAATGTAGAATTCCCATATTTCTATTAAATTTCTGCAAATAATCAAAAGATATTTCTGACTTTGAAATAATTTCTTGTCGTTCTCTGTAATTCATTTTAACCAATTTTTTTTTTTTTAAAATTAGATTTTATAATATTAATTATCCAAATAAAGAACTTAAATAATGGTTTTAAAAATTATTTAAATTCTCCAAATATTAGTTATAGATTTAATGAGTTTATAGTGAAGTCTTAATATTTAATTAATTAATGAAATTTTTATAATCTATATAAATAAAGATTAAATTGGAATATAGAATATGAAGGCTAAATTTAACTCTTAAATACTCAAAAAAAAATTATTTTTGATAAGTATGGCTTTAGAAATCAATTGGTTGGCTGTTATTATTGTTTCAATAATATATTTTGTTATCCTTTTCTTTTGGTATTTTCCCTCTGCTTTCGGGAATATGTGGTTAAAATTGGTAGGCAAGGAAAGTGAACCAAAATCTAAAATTATAAGAGATACAATCATTATGATTCCATCAAGTTTTTTCACTGTGCTTATAATTGACATCATAATGATTCTAGCAGGCGCCACAGATATAGGTCCCGCCCTTTTGTTAAACATATTACTTTGGGTAGGATTTGTTGGAATTATAGGGATTAATCAGTCTAATTTTAACGATAGAGGAATAAAACTATTTCTTATAGAATATGTCCCTTACTTAGTTTGTTTTTTAATCGCAGGAATTATTTTAGCTGTCTGGAAATGAATTTTTAAATTAAAATTTTTTTTATTTTTGTCTTCTTATATTAGTACTCTATAGTGGTTCAACAATATATAAAGGCCATTTCTTAAGAATGCCTTTTGGTACTTTGCCGTTTCTTACTTGAGTTAAAATTTCCTCTCGAGTTGATAAGAAATTGACGGGTTGTTCTTCTATAATTTGAATATTAATCTTTTTATTAAGTATTGCTCGGCTTAGCTCTCCTGCTTTTTGATATTTTAATAATAATTCTCTTACTTGATCTTCTGTTATACAGTCTTTATTTTTACTAGAAGGAAGAATTAATCTCCATTTAATAATGTCATTTTCATTAGATTTAATAAGTAATAAAGAATCGTTTAAATATTGACATTTTTCTTTTAAATAAAGTAATAGATTTCGTGGTTCTATGATCTCAAAATCATTTAGTGAGAAGAAATCACCTGTATAAGTTTTGTAATTTGATTTAATTTTAATCTGATTTGAAATTTTAATGGGATACTTTAATTGAAACTGATTCCTTAAAATTTTTCCTTCAATTTGAGGAAGACCCTCTTGATCTTTAACAGAAATAATATCACCTATATTGATATTAATTAGAGCATCCGAATTATTAAGGCGTGAAACATAAAGTCTACCAAATTTATTTTTAGTTCTTGAAATTACTTCCCTTTTTCCTTGATATTCTATTACAGGAAGAGTTAGAGGGAAAATATACATTCTGTTTAAGCGTGAAATTTCATAGTCTCCTTTATTTATACTTGCTGCAAATGGACCTACCTCAGAAGCTACATAAAGATTAGTAAACCTTTCTTTACCCCGTTCCCATTTCATGAATTTCCGAATTAAATCCCAATCAGATACTGAGAGAGAACTAATACTAAATATTATAGTTGTCTTTGCAAATTTTTCTGATAATTCACTTTGTATTTTTCTGGCAGTTCTTTCTAATCCTTTTCTTTTAATTTCTAATAAAAGCTGCTCAAGTTTTGAATTCTGAGTTTGATTTATTAAATCAATTGATTTTTTTATACCAATTTTAAGTCTGTTGATATCTGCCCATCCTAAAATGGTAATAGCAGGAGCCGAAATCACTGAAATGTTATCCATTGTTAAAATTTCAGAAATAATTTCAAGATTCTTGGAACATTTATACTCATAAAACAGATAATATTTTGGTTTTACAATTGATAACATAATTCTTTGAGAAAATTCCGAGGAGTAAAGTGAAATATATTTCTTATTTCCATGTTTTTGAATCCCATCAAATTTAAGCCTTGAAGGAACAAAAATTATTGCGGATGAATTTGAATCTAGACCACTCGATTCGAAAATCGCTTGCATGCCAGGTGCCCATTGTCTTTTAATAATGTCTCTTGCCATAAAGAACCATTTTAACTCCGCTAAATTACTGTTAGTCGTACCTGATGTATGACAAAAAACTAAGGAATTAGTATCATGATATTTATCCAAAAAATCATTTAAATCTATTGAAAAGCTTCTTGAATCTGTCGTTTCAACTTTTATCCTATCCATAATATTATCAATAGAAGAGAGCCCTGATAGTTTTAAAGCCAGTTCTTCATATTCTTCTTTAGAATCAATTTCAAGCCAATCATGCCAATTTATAGTTTTAATATTGTAAAAATATTCATTGAATTCATCTTGAACTTTTCTATCAAAATCAAATGACTTCAAAATATCCTCCTAAGGCATAATTTTTAATCTAAATAATACTTCAATTGTAAAAATAATAAATTTCAAAATCTAATAGAATATATAAAGAAAAAATGAATTAAATTATTGTTTTATTTATACTATCTACTTCCAATAATATTAAAAAATACCATAAAGCCCGCTTTCAGAGTCTTGGAAAATTGGTAAGTGTGGTGGTAAATAGGTAAATAATATCAAAGATAATCCCATTCCTATAATAACTATCCATGAAACAATGCGTATCCATTTCTGAAGTTCATTTAAGCTAATGATCTTATAGCTAACTAATTGACCAATAATTACTCCAACAAAAAAACTCATTATGTCTATAAATAGAATTTCAGTACCAAGAATTGCCGTATATGAATAAAAGGTAATTAATATGGTACCAATGCTTATTAACATGGCAATAGCCTTTCCAATAATAAAATTCTTTATATCCTCTTTTATGTAATTATATTCAATAAAAGAAAATATTATTAAGGGCCAGTATGGAAGCTTTAAATGTTCCCAAACACTTTCATTAACAGCAGCAATTGCACCAATAGGGGGCCAAGAATAAAGCCATTCAAATAAGAAATGCAATAATGTTCCAACGATAATAACGAAAATAATACCTATAACTTCCCATTGTAATATTTTATTCTTCATTTATTCACCTGTAGGTATTTAAGGATGCATTTTATTTAATTTCTATACAAAAAAAGAAAAGAAATTAAAATTCTTGAGTTCTAAACTTATAAACAGAATAGGCTAAAAAACTTTTTTGCTTAGAATCTATAAAGAGTTTCAAAATCTTAGTTTATTTTATTTAGATCTAGTAGTAATTATATTATAATTTTTAAATATCGATAACTTTTCTATTAATCCTATAATTATTAAAAATATTATTAAATTATCATATGGAGCGGAAAATGAAAGCTGCTGTATTTGATGGAAATGAATTGAAAATAAAAACAGTTTCTGATCCAAAAATTGGTGATTCTCAAGTTTTAGTTCACATTAAAGCAGTAGGTATATGTGGAACAGATTTAGCAATAGTGAAAGGAGATTTATCTACACCTACTCCAATTATTCTCGGTCATGAATTTGTCGGGGAAGTAATCGAAGTAGGAAAAAGCGTGAACAAGTCTTGGCTAAATAAAAGAATCACCTCAGAAATTAATAGTAATATTGATTTTAATTGTTATTTTTGCAAACGAGAATTATATACACAATGCATATCTCGAAAAGCAATTGGTATAGATATTGATGGTGCTCTTGCTGAATTTATCGCTGTAGAATCTTATTTACTTCATGAAATACCTGATTCTATTTCATATGATGATGCTACATTTATCGAACCATTAGCGGCTGCTTACCAAACCTTCGAAACCATGCCAATTGATAAAGATGACAAGATTATAGCGATATTTGGTCTTGGAAAGTTGGGATTATTACTTACACAAGTGGCATTATCAAAAGGTTTAACATTAATAGTAATAGATAGTTCAGATAAAAAACTCAATCTCGCTAAAGAATTTGGTGCTCAGAATTTAATCAATAGATTAATATGTAAGGATGTGCCCAGTGAAATTAGAAGTTTAACTAATGGATTAGGTGCAGATGTTGTAATAGACGCTACAGGTAATCCAAATGCCCTCCGGGAAATCATAGCTTCTTGCAGAACTCGAGGAAAGATTCATATAAAAAGTACGCATGGAGTTGAAGCTCCAATTAACTTGACAGATATGGTCGTCCGTGAGTTAACAATGTACAGTAGTAGATGTGGCTCTTTTGATAAAGCTATTGAGGGATTAGAATCCGGAAAAATCAAAGTTAATAAATTAATTTCTAAGAAATTTGGATTAAAAGACATTAAAGAAGCTTTAGATTATTATAGAATAAGCCAAGACCACATCAAATCAATTATACATATATAATTCACATAAATACATAATCCTAAACAAATTTCTTAATATTTACACAATGGTTAAATATTCTAAGGAGGTAATTAATGAAAAAATTATATTTATTATAATCCTTATATTCCAGAGTATCATAAATAATATTAAAGACAAAAAAATAGATAAAAATCATTTTAAATTATTATGAAACAATTGAATAAGAGAACGCGAGAACGGAAAATATACACATTAGTAATCGTTTTAACTATGATATTTTGTTTGTTGAATCCCGAGTTCTATACGTTGAATAGTAAAAACAAAAAGAAGGAAGTTGAGTTTTTTGAAAACAAAATAGGCTTAAAAAATTCCATAATTTCGGGTAAAATTTACATAAATAATTGGTCTAGTGCTGTAGAAGCTGGAATTTGTACAGGTTCTGGAACCTTCTCAGATCCATACGTAGTTAAAGATTTAATAATCGATGGAGAGGGCACAGGAACAGGTATTTTAATTGAGCATTCAAAAAACTTCTATTTCAGAATCGAAAACTGTACAATTTTTAACTGTGAGACTGGAATTAGTTTAACACTTGTAAATAATGGGACGTTATATCGTAATAATTGTTCATTTAATACTAATGGAATATATCTAGACTTCCCAAATAATCCCAGTCAAGAAGCTCTTCAATATAATAAGAATAATACCATATTAGAAAATATTGCGAATAATAATACTGATAATGGAATCTTCTTAGGACCCCATTGTAATGATTCAAGAATAATTGCAAATACAATTAATAATAATAAATATGGTATAAATTTATGGGGAAGTCATCGCCATAATAACATTATTATAGGAAACACTGCTAATAAAAATTTAAGAGGAATTTATATAGATTGCCATGGCAATGAAAATAACTATAGTATAATTTCAAATAACATTTTATACAATAATAAAGATTATGGAATTGTACTCGCGGGGTTTTGTTATAATTTAACAGGGAATATAATGAAGGGTTCTGGGTTATGTCTTGGCCCAAATAACATTGAAGCGATGTCTTATTTAAAGATTGATTCTTCAAATCTTGTAAATAATAAACATATCTATTATTATATAAACAAATCAAATTTAGGACAAGATAATTTCATTAATGCTGGACAGATATACTTAGTAAATTGTAGAAATTCCATAATATCGGATGTAGATGTTTCTTATGCTTCCCTAGGAATTGTTCTATATCATTCCAACAACATTACAGTAATGAATGTTAATTCCTCTAACAACCATTATGGAATATTTCTATATAATACAAATCATAGCTATACTATGGAAAATATCATAACTAAGAACTATTTGGGTGTAGAAATGGGGGTCTAAATAATACGATATCTCAAAATGACATAAATTATAATGTGTATGGTATCGAATTACAAGTTAGTTATAATAATAAAATCTCAGATAACCATATAAATGATAATTATATAGGTTTGATGATTCACCTTTTTAGTAGCTTTAACATCATATCTGGAAATGTCATCAGAGAAAATTTTGATAGTGGATTATATTTATCTGGTGGCAGCAGTAATAATTTGATTTATCAGAATTTTTTTAGACAGAATAGATTGCATGTTGAAGATTATGGTATTAATAATACTTGGAATAGCACAATAATAGGAAATTATTGGGACAACTATACGGGTATTGATGCGAATGGAGATGGTATTGGTGATACTCACCATAATATCAGTCTTTCTCCTTTAATACAAGACTTTCTCCCTATTGTAGATAATGCTCCTCCTGAAATCACGATTTTATCACCTTCTAATAATTCTGTTTTTAGAAGTACAGCTCCAAGTTTTGAGATCGACGTTAATGAAAGGTTTCTTGATATAATGTGGTATACTCTTGATGATGGCTTACATAATAACACGTTTACTAAGAATGGTACAATTGATCAAACAGCGTGGGAAGAATTATCAAATGGTCAAGTAAGGCTTAGATTTTATGCTGTTGATAAGGTCGGAAATATTGCGTTTGAAGAAATAATTATATATAAAAGGGATTCTAATCCAAATCCCCTTCCTATTATCATATTAGTCATGGTCATTAGTACAGTAGGAATTATATCCTTAGGTGTATTTCTACTTGTTCGAAAAAGATTCAAACTACAGAAATTATGATAACGTGAAGGAGTAATAAATTTTTTGCTTTATTTATTATTTACAGCATGGTTAAAGATTCTAAACATTGAATTTTTTAGAGAAATTTTCTTATTAAATATATTAGATATATCTTAAAATTCTTTAAATAATCCACAATATACTAAATAGCAATGGCAGATACTAAATTACAGTCGATTGAAAAAGATTCTGAGAACGGAATAATTAGAGAAGAAATTAAATTTCAATATTTTTGGTATCTCATTATGCTATTTACGATTTATTTAGCTTCATTGGTCATTCCTGCTATATTATTTATGACTTATATGATTCTTTTTTTCTTACCACATTTTTTAGAAACTACAAGTTTTATCGCACTTTTTACTGAATTTAAACCCGTGATGGCATTAATCTCTATGCCCTTGGTTCTTATTAGTTGTTATCTAATCCGTTTATTTTTTGTGGGATTAGTTACTCGTGCTTTTTGGAAATCGAGCGAAAAAAAATCCCCTAGTAAAAATGGGATAATCCCGAGAAATTTTCCAAGTAGAATTCTCAAGTATTATCATATCAGGAGCTTTTTGATTAAATATGGAAAGAATTCCTTTATGAAAGGTATTTTTCCATGGCTTAATAATTGGTTCTTTACATTTATCGGAGCAAGCAAAATCGGAAAAGGTACAACATTCGAAGAATCAGTAAGTAATGATAAATTTATTGAAGTAGGCAAGAATTGCTACATAGGGGTTAATTCTGCTATAGCCAGCCACGCTACTGAGGGAATTTTTGGGAATATTTCTTACTTTAAGGTAAAAGTGGGAGATAATGTTACAGGAGCAGTAATGAATATCGTTGGCCCTGGATCAGAAGTCTACGACAATTCTTTTTTACTTCCATTAGCTTCAACTCCAAAACATAGTGTACTAAAAGGAAATAATTATTATTGGGGGATTCCATTAAGAAAAATATTTAGAAAAAAGATAATGCAATACTTGGGTGTGACACCTAAGGATTTAGAGAAAAATGAAAATATTGAAGGATATCGAGATAAAAAATTATTTCAAAGTTTAAAATTTGAGAAACAATCAATAAAATCTGAGGAAACTTCTGGAAAAAAACAAAGAACCAAAGAAATAGATGAAGAAAAAGTTGATATTAATATATTAACAGAGGAAGATTTAGCCCTTGATTTCACAACCAGTAGCGCAATTTCAAGGGTAAATATAAAATTTTTAGTTGTCTATATTCCTATATTTTGGCTTTCTGGTATGCTAATAACCATAATTTTTTACACATTTACTTTTTATGTTCGAAACTGGTTGGTTATGGCATTTTTTTTACCAACGATGGTTATCCTTATGTGGTTTATATTTATAATGGCTTGTTTCTTCTTCAGTAAATTATTTTTAATTTTAATCAATTTAATACACGAACCTAAAGAGGGTATCTTTAAATCCGAAGTTGGGGATAATAATTTCGAGTTTTGGTGTTTACGGACCGAATTAAGAAAAATTGTTCTATGGCTTATACGTAATTGGCCTCTTCCATGGATGGACATATTAGCCTTCAAATGGTTTGGAATAAGAATGTCCCTTTCCAGTACTTTATATGATTCATGGTGTGATGGCGAATTTATTAAATTTGGGCATAGTATTCTTGTAGGTCAAGGGGCTGTGGTAATGAGCTCAATGGTCGTTGGGAAATATTTAATAATTAAAGAGGTTATTTGTGATGATTTTGCGGTGATAGGAGGACAATCAACCATTGCACCTGGAACAATAGTAGGTAAAGATTCTGTTGTTGGTGCTATTGGCACAACCACATATGATCAAATTATCGAACCAGGTTGGATTTATTTTGGAATTCCTGTTATAAAACTAAAAGAAAACAAATATGCCGAGTCGCAAAGAGAAATCCTTATGAAAAGAGATGTAGACGAAGAAAAAAAGTATGAAATTGAATATGAAATCAATGTAGATGAGGATAAAAAAGATCTTGCTTAAAAAGCCTCTAATTTTTTAATTTATTTTCATATTTAATTGCTTTTATAAAGACTCTTTTAACATGTAATCAATTTTACAATTAGGTCATATTTTTAAAACATTGAGTTTTTTAGAAGAATTATCTTAATTACTAAATATAAATCAAAATTGAAAATTTAATAAAATGGCAACGATAGAGCAACAATCGACTGAGAATAATTTAGAGGAAAAAACTGTTAGAGAAGAAATTAAAAATCCATATTCTTGGTATCTCTTTGTTCTTTTTACAATTTATCTAGCTTCTTTATTAATTCCTGCTATTTTATTTTTGATGTATGTAATTTTTTTTTTCTTACCATTCTTTCTAGAAACTACTAATTTTTTGGCACTTTTTACCGAATTTAAGCCTCTATTAGCATTAATCTCTATGCCTTTTGTTCTCATTTGTTGTTACCTTCTCCGGTTATTTTTCATAGGTCTAATCACACGCGGTTTTTGGAGTTTGAGCGAAAAAAGGTCACCAAGTAAAGAAGGGATTATACCAAGAAATTTCCCGAGTAAAACATTGAATTATTATCAAATAAGAGGTTTTATGCTTAAATATGGAAAGAATGCTTTTATGAAAGGGCTGTTTCCTTGGCTCAGCAACTGGTTTTTTAATTTTATTGGAGCTAGTAAAATTGGTAAAGGTACAACATTAGAAGAATCTGTATGTAATGATAAATTTATTAGCATAGGCGAGAATTGTTATATTGGAGTAAATACAACCTTAACGAGCCATCTAATTGAGGGGATTTTTGGCAATATCTCCTATTTTGAAATTAAAGTTGGTAATAACGTAACCGCTGCTGCAATGGCTAATATTGCTCCGGGAAGTGAGGTTTTTGAAGATTCATATCTATTACCTCTAGCTTCTACACCGAAACATAGTGTATTAAAGGGAGGAAAAAACTTTTATTTTGGAATTCCGATGAGAAGAATCTTTAGAAAAAAGATTATGGAATACTTAAGTGTCAAACCAGAGGATTTAGAAAAAAATGAAAATATTAACGGCTATAAAGATAAAAATCTGTTAAAAAAATTAAAAACCATGAAAGATATAAAACAATCTGAAGTTTTTCCTAAAAATGAACAAGAGTTTACAGATTCAAATGAAGATAATATTGATATAAATAATATAAATGAAGAAGATTTAAGAATTGATTTTACGACAAGTAGTGCAATTTCAAGAGTTAATCTAAAATTTTTAATCGTATACATTCCTATATTTTGGCTTTCTGGGATGTTAGACACCGTAATGTTTTATACGTTCACTTTTTATGTTCGAGACCGGATTCTTATGGCTTTTTTTCTACCTGCTATGATTATGTTCATGTGGTTTATTTTTATTATAGCTTGTTTCTTTTTTACTAAATTGTTCTTAATTTTAATCAATTTAATACATAAACCTAAAGAAGGAATCTTTAAATCTGAAGTTGGAGATCCTAATTTCGAATTCTGGTGTTTACGGACCGAATTAAGAAAAATTGTTTTATGGCTTATTCGAAATTGGCCTCTTCCTTGGATGGATATATTAGCTTTTAAATGGTTCGGTATAAAAATGACTCTTTCAAGTTCCTTATTTGACTCATGGTGCGATGGTGAATTTATAAAAATGGGAAGACGCGTTCTAATAGGACAAGGTGCTACCATCATGTCATCTATGGTTGTTGGAAAATACTTATTAATTAAAGATGTTATTCTTGATGATTATGTAGTAATCGGAGGTCAATCTACTATCTCTCCAGGAACAATAGTAGGTAAGGATTCAGTCGTTGGAGCTATTAGTTCAACTACATATAATCAGATCCTTGAACCAGGATGGATATATTTTGGAATTCCCGTCATTAAATTAAAGAAAAACCGATATGCTGAAGAAAGACGAGATATTGTTATGAAAAAAGATGTAGATGAAGAGAGGAAGTTTGAAGTTGAGCATGAAATTAACATTGAAGAAGACAAAAAAGATCTTACCTAGGACATCTCAACTTTGATCAATTTTCAAGGTAAATTGTTGTTCTAAAAACTTTTTCAAATTCGAACATGTAATTTTTAGACTTTGTTTTGTATTATAAAATTGATCCTTTCTAGGGCAATCATCATCAAGTAAGCATTTTTTTTTGTCAATATCATAGATTAATGGATAAAATCTACATCCTTGAGGTCGAAATTCATAAATTTTACATTTATTTGCAGAGTAATTTAAAAAAACGCAATGACCTTCTATATTTTGTAATTGAAATTGGTCATTATCATTTTTAAAAACAAAATCACCTTCTCCTATATTATCAATTGAGTTTTTCTTTATTAATTCGATATCTTCAAAAGAAAGAATCATTTCTGTTTCTAAACAACATTTTCCACAGTTTTCACATTTGTTATTCATAGCAAATCTTTATCTATGCTTAAGACTCATAAATTTAAAAGGAAAAAAATATCTATTAAAATATAATAAGGATCAATTGCTTTTTAATGAAATAAAAGTTACAAAAACGTAAGTAGGATTTAAAATCAAAGCTTTTAATGGTAGAAATGAACAACGAAGACAGTGAAATTGAACATCCCTCTTCTAATGAATTGAATAATGAAGTCATAAAAGAGGAGGTTAGCGTTCAATTTCATTTGTATATTATTATTTTCTTTATTATTTATTACATTTCATGGGTAATCCCCGGATTTGTTTTTTTGTTATACTTTTTCTTTCCCTTTCGGATATACTTTTTAGAAAATCTTAGTTTTATATCAATTTTTACTGATTTCAAATCGTTGATGTCTCTTTTATTTATGCCATTAGTTATTATAATGTGCTATTTACTTCACTTATTTCTGATAGGGTTAATCACAAGACTTATATGGAGAATTACGGAAAGAACATCTCCATCGAAATCTGGAATTATTCCACGAAATGTAAAAAGTAGAACAGCAAATTATTATCATATCAGGGGTTTTATGATAAAATACGGAAAAAACACTTTTAATAAGGGTATATTTCCATGGTTATCTAATTGGTTTTTTAATTTTGTTGGTTCTAACAAAATTGGAAAAGGTACAACCTTTGAGGAGTCCGTAGGTATGGATAAATTTATAGATATTGGTGAAAATTGTTATATTGGTGTAAATACTACCTTAGCGAGCCATTTTGTTGAGGGGATCTTTGGCAATATCTCCTATTTTGAAATTAAAGTTGGTAATAATGTAACATCTGCTGCATTTGCCAATATTGCCCCAGGATGTGAGATTTTTGAAGATTCATATCTATTGCCTCTAGCTTCTACACCGAAACATAGTGTATTAAAGGGAGGAAAACACTTTTATTTTGGAATGCCTATGAGAAGAATCTTTAGAAGAAAGATTATGGAATACTTAAGTATTAAACCAGAGGATCTAGAAAAGAATGCGAATATTGAAGGGTATAAAGATAAAAAATTGCTAAAACAATTGAAAGAGAAAGAAAGTAGATTAGAGCAAACAGATGAAGTTCCTAACAACACACAATTGTTGGATGACCTACAAGAAGAAAAAGTAGATATTGATAGTCTTTCAAAAGAAGATTTGGCGATTGATTTCACAACTAGCTCTGCGATAAGCAGAGTGAATGTAAAGTTTTTGTTAGTCTATATACCAATATTTTGGATTTCAGGTTTAATTATTACTATACTATGGTATTGGTATTCTGGGGATATAATAGATGGAAATTCTATAAGATTTCATTTACCCTTTTTTCTTTTTTTTCCAGTCATCTTATTTGGATTGCTATACATCTTTATAATAGCGTGTATTCTTTTCAGTAAATTACTTTTAATATTAGTAAATTTAATTCATAGACCTAAAGAGGGCGTTTTTAAGGCGCTCATAGGAGACACAGATTTTGAATTCTGGATGTTGAGAACTCAAATAAAGAAGATTTCTTTATGGTTTTTACGGAATTCACCATTTCCATGGACGGACGTAATAGCTTTTCAGCAACTGGGGGTTGATATGGATTTTTCAAGTCATTTAGCTGATACGTGGTGTGACTCTGAATTTATTAAATTAGGTCGTAAAGTTCTGATCGGACAGGGGACAAGTATTATGTCTTCCATGGTTGTTGGAAAATATTTATTAATTAAGGGTGTTTTTTTTGATGACTATGTTATGGTTGGAGGACAGACTTCAATCGCTCCAGGAACTATTATAAAAAGAGAATCTGTAATTGGAGCAATTAGTTCGACCACCTATGATCAAGTTTTAAAACCTGGCTGGATTTATTTTGGTATACCTGCTAGAGAATTGAAAGAAAATAAGTACGCTGAATCAAAAAGAGAAATTCTTATGAAAAGAGATGTAGACGAAGCAAAAAAATTTGAAGTTTCGCATGAAGTAAATATAGATGAAGATAAAAAAGATTTAATAAAAACAAAGGAAGAAGAGGAATAAAATATCAGTATTTTCAGCGAAGTAAGATTATTATTAACAAATTAAATATTTTACTAAAAACTATCCTCATTAACCATTACATTATCTGTATCTAAATTATCGACTTTATTAAAAACCTTTTTCTTAGACAATTTTCGAAAATTTTTTTGGTTATAGTAGTTTTATATACATGGAATGAGTGAAAAAGTTGAAGATCGAATTAAGGAGCTTGAGGAACGGTTAGCAGAGACTATCCCAAATAAGAGCACTCAGCGTAGTATAAATTATATTAAAGCCCAATTAGCCAAACTCCGAGAAAGCTTGATTCAAATCGCAAGTTCTAAAAAAGGCGGTGGGGGGGGCTTTGGGATTAAAAAATCGGGTGATGCTCAAGTAGCTTTTATTGGATTTCCCTCCGTTGGGAAATCCTCATTGCTTAACCTATTAACTGAAGGTGATACTCATTCAAAAGTAGCAGCTTACGATTTTACTACAATAACCGCCATTCCTGGTATGATGAATATTGAGGATGCTAAAATACAGTTGATAGATTTACCAGGTATCATATTAGGGGCAGCCGCCGGAAAAGGTAAAGGGAAAGAAGTCTTAGGTGCTGTACGGTCAGCTGAATTGATTCTAATAATTATTTGTTTTCGAGAAGATGGAACCATCAATTTTCTAGATTTGAAAAAAATTAGAAATGAACTAAATAATGCGGGTATCCGTTTAAATAGTCGACCATCACGAATTTCTATTAAAGAACAAACTCGAGGTGGGGTTCACTTCACCTCAAAAGGACCTCAATTAATGGATAAAAACGAAGTTAAAGCTTTATCAAACGAATTAGGTCTACGTAATGCAGGAGTGCATTTTTCTGAACCAAATACTACACCAGATCAATTAATTGATTTTATAATGGGAAATCGTGTTTATACAAAAGAATTTGTTGTAATCAATAAAGTAGATTTGATGAAGAATCCACTCTTACCAGAAGAAATCACTGAATCTATTGGGCACAATCATTGGGTCATTATATCAGCAAAAAATCAAGAAAATATAAATGCACTCCGCCATCGTATTTTCCAGGAATTGAATTTAATTCGAGTATATTTAAAACCTCCTAAAAAAGAAGCAGATATGGATGAACCTATAATTCTTCATAAAGGGGATAACATGAAAACTCTTTGTCGTAAGATTCATAAAAGATTTGTAAAAGATTTTCGGTTTTCGCTAATATGGGGGAATTCTGCAAGACATCCAGGTCAAAAAATTGCTAATTTAAACCATATAATTGAAGATGGTGATATTATTTCAATTTATACCAAAATAGGTGCAAATAACTAACAAAAATGAGGACTTCTAATTTTAACTATAAGTAGATTTTATAATTTATATAAGATTTATTTTTAGTTAATAAGATATATTAGTAAATATCTATAGTTATTAAATAATTGAATAAAAAAGGAGTAAAAAAGAAACAGAATTAAATAAGTTAAATAGGAGAAGAGTAATGTCGGTTCCAAATACAATGCGTGTAGAGTAAGATGCGATTCGCATTTTCACACAAGGCCATTTACACCGACGGTATTGGTAAAGAAACGTTATTTGATTTTTTATATTTTTCTTATTTGGATAAGTATAATACCAATACTCGTGGAATTATGGGTATATTGGCGACTTTTATGGAATTATGCAAGACCAGTTCACTTTTACACATTTCTACCACTTTTGGCTTTTCTGATGTACATAACTCTTGTTTTTTCGTCAATTATTTTTGCTAAAATCTTGCTCCTTATTGTTAATGCAATTCATAAGCCTCGAGAAGGGGTTTTCCTAAGAATTCCAGAAGATAAAGATTACCGATACTGGAGTTTACGGAATACTATAAAAAGATGGCCAATCTGGCTTGCTCATAGATTCCCTTTCCCTGGATTTTTAGATAATGTCTGTTTTAAAATGTTTGGAGTAAAAACTAAAATCTCGAATTCCTTATTTGAAGGATGGGTTGATACAGAATTTATAGATTTTGGAAAAGATGTAGTGGTTGGACAAGGTGCAATCATCCAATCTGCTGTAATCGTTGGCAATTTGTTGATAATACGGAAGACAGTAATTGAAGATGAGGTGAGGATTGGTTCACACGCAATAGTTATGCCAGGCACTCAAATTGGGCATAATTGTATTTTAGCAGCTAATTCTGTAACGACGGTTGGACAGGTTTTAGAAAAAAATTATATATATGTGGGTGTTCCTGCTAAGAAATTCAAACGGAACTTTTTCTTTGAGGATGGATTGGAAGACAAAATTGGTCATGTTGAAGATGTTGAGGCTTTGAGAGAAAGATATGAACAAATTTATGTTAAACGAAAAGATGAGCTTACTCGTAAGGATCGTAAAGAACTTAAAAGAGAAAAGAAAGAAGAAGAAAGGAAAAGGTTTGACATTGAAGAAATTGATGATTTTGATGACGGTTTTAACATATAATTAAATTTTTATATGGTTTTAAAATACTATTCTCTTTAAAAGTTATATTTCTGGTTCTGAATGTTCTTATAGATATCTTTCGTCATAGGTATGTATTCTGGCTCGTTTGGTAGCATAACATATAGGGTATCTTCAATATGTTGAGGATCAAAGCCTTCTTCTTTGAGTTTTCCTTTTTTAAATTTAAAAGTGTGCGTTATTGAGAGATCTGACTTAAATCTGAGAAAAATTGGGATGGCATATGGGGCAAGATTATCATTAAAAAGCCTTGCTAGTTCCTTGAAATCAAATTCATTAACGATGGATGAGAGAACAATTGCTGCCATTCCTACTCGTCCATCTACCAATGGAATTTTAACCCCATAAACAGATGACATTGAGATCTGATCAAATATATTAAGGATTTGTTCTACTTCAGTAGTTGAAACATTATGTCCCTTCCATCGGAAAGTATCTCCGAGACGATCAACAAATTGGGCATGATTACATCCTTGATTCCGCATTAAATCGTCTGAATTAAACCACTCATCCCCTTCTTTAAAAACATTGCGATACAGCTTCGCTTCGGTTGCATTTTTATCAGTATACCCCCTAAATTTGCTTGTTTCCGTACTTTCGAATAGAGCTAAACCAACTTCACCTCGACGTACTTTTCTCATAAATCCTCTCGTGTTTCTAATGGGTTTATCTTCCTCAAGATCGTACCTTACAATGGCATAACCGCCAGCAGAATATCCACATGTACAATCAAAATTTAATACATTAGCAAATGCTCCGTTTCCTTCTGATGACCCATAAAATTCTCCAATAAAAGGGATCTTAAATCGTTTTTTAAAATCTAGCCAAATTTCTGGGCGGAGACCATTCCCAATCACTACTCTAACAGAATTATTTGAATCATCTGGTTTAGGAGGTTGATTCATTAAATAGCGACATATTTCTCCAACATAATTAAAGCCAGTTGCATTAAATTTACGAACATCTTCCCAGAAGCGACTAACGCTGAATTTACGGGCTAAAGCTAAAGCACCTCCATAAATAAAGATGGATGGCCATCCCGTCATTAGAGCTGTACCGTGAAAAAAAGGTAGTGGAATATACATAGTATCATCAGAAGAAAAATCTGCGATCATTCTCCCAAAAACAGAACCCGCAGCAATTACTCTATAATGTGTTAAAAGTGCTGCTTTAGGTAACCCCGTCGTACCGGAAGTAAATATATAAGCAATAACATCTGAAGTCTTAACATCAATTGTAGTTGGTGGATTCTCTACAGGGAAATCCATTACAGTTTGCGGAAGGTCAATAAATTCATCAGGAAGGTTCATGTCCCCACTATCATTTATAAAACAGAGTTGTTTGACATCTGATAAATTGACATCAGACTTAATTTTATTAAAAGTATTAAAACATTCTTCACCAATTACAACAATCTTGCCAGGTGTTAGGTTTAAACTATACACTAGGGTTTTTTTACGTAGATCAGTATTGATCATTGAAGATATTACTCCGATTTTAGCATTAGCGGTATAAACCAGCAATAATTCAATGCGGTTCTTTATTAAAACCTTTACGACATCACCTCTTTTCAAACCTAAAGAGATAAAATAATTCGCATACTGGTTAACCTTGTTATTAAATTCTTTATAAGTAAGAATAGTATCTTTAAATTTAATAGCGGGATTATTAGGGTATTTTTGAGCATTTTGTTCAAGGATGGATCCCCATGAAATTTTATTTTCTTCAGAAATTTTCCCAATTTCTTGGATGAGTTCAGCATGGTTTTTAACCCATTCTTGAAATCTTTTATTAAACTCTTCAACATTGATGAGATTAGATTTATCAGCTTTAGTTATTTCTAACATTTTAAAATCCCTTGTGATTTTTATTTATTAAAAAAAAAATGCAATTAGAATTATTAGATTTTTTCTGATTATAAATCTTACATTTCATTAAAAAATCTAGTTCCAAATTTTAGAAAAAAAGTTTCTTTTACTTAAGTATAAAATACATACGTCGATTATTTTTACCTTTGTTTACAGTTTTAATTACTTCAATTTTTCCGATTTCTTTTAAACTTTTAACATGTGTCCCACCATCAACTTGTTCATCTATATCACCTATTTTAACAATGCGAAATTCTTTAATATTTTTGGGTAATCCTACAGCTAAGCGTGCTAATTCAGGTTTTCCTAAAACCTCATCTCTAGACATGTAATCAATTGTTACTGGCAAATCGCTCCCAATAATATTATTTGCTTCCTCCACAAAAGCTCGCAATTTCTCAGGAGAGTAATTTTCCATTGAAAAATCCATTCTAGTTTTATCAAGTTCAATTTGGTTGCCAGTAATTTTCGCGTTAGCTCTTTTATAAAGAATATTTGATATAAGATGGGAAGCGCTATGGTATCGCATATAAGTATATCTTCGCTCCCAATCTAGCTCGCAAGAAACTTCATCACCTTCTTGTAGCCCAGATTTGTCTACCTCGTGGCTAATTTCACCAGAAAATTTACCAACATATACTACTCTAAATTTTTTATCATCTTTCATTATAAATCCCTCATCCCACGGTTGACCGCCACCTTTGGGATAAAAGGCAGTTCTATCAAGGACTAAGTATTTATTTTCTTTTATACTAACAATTTTAGCTTTCCAAGCTTTTAAATAAGAGTCATTCATATATAAAGCTTCAGTCATATAAAATATAAACAAATAAAAGGTTATTAAAGTATCTTTATTATTCACAATAGAACATTAGTAATTTTGATTAAATTTTTTAAAAGAAATTATTTTACAAATTTGATAAACCCTCTAATATTTTTATATATGAACAGGAAACATTATTCAAACAAGAAAATAATTATTTATAATCATAATTTTTCTATTTATTTAGGATTAAAATGTCAAAAAAAGATATGATAATTTCCGAATTAAACAACCTTCCAGAGGATTTAATAGAGGAGATTCTAAATTATATAAGTTTACTTAAGAGAAAAAGCCTAAAAGAGAAAACTGAATTAACATTAATGAGCGAATCAAGTTTAAGAAAGGATTGGCTAAAACCTGAGGAAGATAAGGCATGGCAAGATTTATAAAGGGAGATGTAGTCATAGTTCCCTTTCCATTTTCCGATCTCACTAAATCAAAACGTCGTCCCGCTTTAGCAATTTCTAATTTAAAAGGTAATGATATAATTTTATGTCAAATTACTAGCCAAAATATTTTTGATAAGTATTCCATATCTCTAAAAAATGATGATTTTCAAGAGGGTTCCTTAAAAAGACCAAGTAATATAAAACCTAACCGTATTTTTACAGCTGATATTCATATTATACTCTATAAAGCAGGAACTATTAAAAATGAGAAGATTGAAGAAGTTATAAATAGAATAATCCTAATTATTTCAAGGTTAACCTTCCCGCTTATTACAAAACGGTTTTATCAAGGATAAAATACTTCCCATCTTTAATACTGGTGACATTAACATTCCAGCTTTTAAGATAGGAATCATCCATATATAAAGCTCTTACCTTGAAGAGTAAAAATGTAAGCAAACTTAAAATTTTAACTTTTAATCATTTTCATGGATTTCTGAAGGTTTGACACCATCAAACAATTCCAGTTTTAAGAATTTCTTCTCTTTATTACAATTAGGGCAAAAATAATTACCTGGTTCTTTATTCCTAAAACTAAAACCACATTCCTTACATACTGCGTAAAATAAAGACATATAATAAAAACAATTATGGATTATTATTTAATTTATCTCATGAAGTTCGTTTGGTTTTGCGCCACAAAAAGCTTCGAACTTGAAGAACTTCATTTCCTTTGAGCAATTAGGGCAAAAATGTTTACCTGGTTCCTTATTCTCGAATGAATACCCACATTCTTTACAAACAATAGCATTCATACTTTAACTATCATAAATAGAATTTTAATAGGTTCTTGTTATAAATTAGAAAGATGTAAAATTTCAGTTATACTTTTAATAAGTATTTCATAAAGAAAATAAATAAATTAAAAGGTTTTTATAATTAATTTATATCTAACTAAGGATAATACATATTACTATCAACTAACTACATCAAATTAAGTGAATTTAATGAAATATGTTCAATGGGCTGGTACTAAATTCGAAATAATAAATGGCTTCCTCGATTTAGGGCTTCTTGAAATCAAAGATATTGAGGAAATTATTGGTTTAGACAACGTTAAAGGTTTGAATAATCTTGAACTTAGCTCTAATGAAATTGTTATAATTAGAGGATTAGATAATCTAACAGAATTGGAGATTCTAAATTTAGGGAGTAATAAAATAAGAGAAATAAAGGGATTAGAGAAACTGGAGAATCTTGAAATATTACATTTAATCAGCAACGAAATAAAAGAAATCAAGGGATTAGAGAATTTACCTAATTTGAAAGAATTATATCTTAGGGGAAACCAAATTGAAGAATTAAAAGGTTTGGAAAATCTTACATCTCTTCAGAGATTAGATTTATCTTGGAATAACATCTCAAAAATCAGTGGGCTTGATAATTTGAGTAATCTTGAAGTATTGTGGGTTGCAGGAAATCAATTACAAAAAATCGAAAACCTAGAAAATCTAAAGAATTTAGAAGTGCTAAATATAGCAGGAAATCAAATATCAAGCATAGAGGGATTTGAAAATCTAAATAATTTAAAAAGCCTTTATCTTAATAATAATTCAATTCAAGAAATAAAAAATCTTGAACAATTAGAAAATTTAGAAACACTATGGTTAAATTCAAACCAGATTTCAGAAATTAGGGGATTAGATAAAAGCACGGAATTACAAATCTTAAATTTAAAACAGAACCAGATAAACCATATTAAAGGTTTATATTCTCTAACAAATATAGAGAACCTTTTTCTCTCAGAAAATAATATAGGTGAAATTAAGGGACTAGAACCGCTTACAAAATTAGAAACACTCGATTTGGGTCAAAATAAAATAATTCAAATTAAAGGATTAGAATCTTTAGTAAATTTAAAAGATTTATGGATTGCAGACAACGTTATACCTCAAAAAATAATTGATCAATTGGGGGGTTTGGATTCAGGCGGGTGTGCTAATGATCCTTTAAAATTTGTTCAATATTGTCTTGTGAACCTTTAATATTAGGATCGGGCTGAAATTTTACTTCGAAACTCCATTCTCCATTTCTCATTATTAGTTCAATTGTCCTATCTTCTTTAGTTCCAAAAACATATACTTTCGAAAAATTATATTATACAAAATGTATTAATTAGATTATCTTAAAATTACAATTTCAAAGTAAAAAAAATTGATAGATATTAACCCTTTTATAAGTGCGAAAAAAAAGCTCGACATTGCAGCTGAAGTAATTGATTTAAAACCTAATACTCTTGAATATTTAAAGAAAGTAGAACGATCTTTAATTGTGTCCATGCCTGTCGTTATGGATGATGGTTCACTTGAAATTTTTGAAGGATATAGAGTACATCATTCAACCTTGCGTGGACCTGCGAAAGGTGGTTTGAGATATTCTCCAGACGTAACTCTAGATGAAATAAAAGCATTAGCCTTTTTGATGACGTTTAAAACAAGCCTATTAGAATTACCTTTAGGAGGATCGAAAGGAGGAATTTGTGTTGATAGGAAGAAGTTATCTCAAGATGAGCTAAGAAAACTTACGAGAAGATATACTTCCGAAATTCTTAGCATGATTGGACCTGATATTGATATTCTCGCTCCTGATATGAACACGGGAGAGCGTGAAATGGCTTGGATTATGGATACATATTCGATGAATAAAGGTAGGTCTATTCCTGGTGTTGTAACTGGAAAACCAATTGAGATTGGGGGGACAGTGGGACGTACCGATGCACCTGGAACTGGAATGTATTATATTCTTCAATCTTTATGTGAAAGACAAAATATCAGTTTAACATCAAGTAAAGTGGCAATTCAAGGCTTTGGAAAAGTAGGGAGTGTAGTTGCCCAAATTTTAAGTGATGTTGGTTGTAAAATAATCGCTATCACCGATTCAGAGGGAGGGATTCATTCTGATAAAGGTTTAAACATTAATAAGCTGATTAGTTGGAAACAACAAGGTAAATCTTTAAAAGATTATGAAGAGAATAATGTTGAAAGCATTACAAATGAAGAATTATTTAGGACAAAATGTGATATCCTTATCCCTGCAGCAACAGAAAATCAGATTTTTAGTGGGAATGCAGATGAAATTGATTGCAATATTATCTTAGAAGGTGCTAATAGCCCTACAACCTCTCAAGCAGATACAATATTGAATGAAAAAGGAATATTAATCATCCCAGATATTCTTGCTAATGCTGGTGGTTTATGTGTTTCATATTTTGAATATATTCAAGATATTCATTCATATTTTTGGAATCTTGAAAGAGTTAATAGTGAGATGAGAAGAATTTTACTTAGAGCATTTGAGTCTGTAGTAAATTTATCAAGCGAAAAAGATATAACGTACCGTACTGCAGCATATGCAATAGGAGGAGAAAGATTAGCTAGAGCCCATGAATTAAGAGGGTTATTTCCATGAAAGTAAAAAATTATATTTTAAAATTAAAGAAAGAAAATATCGAAGGTGTAAAAACTTGGAATTAAATCCATTTGAAATAGCAAAAAAACAAATTGATATAGTGGCAAAAGAAATAGGATTGGATCCAAATATAACTAAATATCTTAAAAGAGTTGAAAGAGCTCTTATAGTAAGCATCCCAATTATCATGGATGATGGCTCACTTCAGATCTTTGAAGGTTATCGGGTTCAGCATTCAACTGTGCGAGGACCTGGAAAAGGGGGGATAAGATATTCACCAGAAGTCAATTTAGATGAAGTAAAAGCATTAGCCACTTGGATGACTTGGAAGTGTAGTCTTTTGAAATTACCATTAGGGGGGGCTAAGGGAGGTGTTAACGTTGATCCTAGAAAATTATCGAGAAAGGAATTGGAGCGCCTTACGAGAAGATATACAACTGGGATAATAAATATGATTGGGCCTGATATTGATGTACCTGCTCCAGATATGAACACAAATGCACAAATTATGAGTTGGATAATGGACACTTACAGCATGAATAAGGGAAGGTCAGTACCTGGAGTTGTTACAGGAAAACCAATAGAAATTGGAGGATCAGTAGGTAGAAATTCAGCTACAGGAATGGGGTTATACTTTGTAATTGATGCTATGTGTGAAAAATTAAAAAGCAATCTAGATTCACAAACTATTGTTATTCAAGGATTTGGTAATGTAGGTGGTTGGATTGCTAGTTTGTTATACGAACGGGGTTGTAAGATACTTGCAGTCTCTGATATTTCAGGAGGGCTCTATTATTCTGAAGGATTACAAATCGATAAATTATTAGATTGGACACGTGAAGGCAAATATTTAAAAGATTATGATGATAATAGGTATAGATTAATTACCAACTCTGAATTATTAACAACAGAATGCGATGTTTTAATACCGGCAGCTCTAGAAAATCAAATTACCAAAGAAAATGCAAATAATATTAATTGTAAAATCATATTAGAAGGTGCTAATGGACCAACAACCCCTGAGGCAGACAGAATCTTATTCCAGAAGGGGATACATGTGATTCCTGATATTCTTGCAAATGCTGGTGGCGTTTGTGTCTCATATTTTGAGTATGTCCAAGATATTCGTGCTTATTTTTGGGATTTAGATAGAATTAATAAGGAACTTAAAAGAATTCTAATAGAAGCATTTGAAGATGTATATAAAGTCTATAAAGAAAGAAAGATTTCACTTCGTACAGCAGCTTACATTATCGCTGTATCCCGGATTGCTAAAGCATTTGATTTAAGAGGTATTTTTCCTTAATTATTTTTTAATTACAATTTTACGATTAATCTCAAATTATTTCTTACCTTTGTTGTTATAATATGACTAATATCGAGCCTGTGGGGAAAGAATTTTTATCTCAATTTAATAAAAGTGTTTGTACTTTATGTGGAGATTGTTTTAGCAAATGTCCAGTAATGAGTCTTTCTAAAGATGAATCAATTGAAGAAATAAAAAGACTAATTAAAGGAGAAATAACTAATAAAGTTTTAACTGAATGTCAAAGTTGCTTTTCATGTAATTTCTATTGTCCTGAAAATGCACATCCTACAAGTTTGATTTTACAAAGATGGAATGAGCAATATAAAAATGAAGGATTGAGGAAAAGGGGAAAATATTACATGACTCTATCTCCTCATTATCCAAATTTTCGATCTTATGTTATGGAACGCCTCCCGAAGAAGACAAAAGAA
>Ga0114930_10000444_pt1 | contig 43444 bp, 36 predicted proteins | sample AnhtaG_FD_87300 | JGI IMG/M metagenome (GOLD analysis project Ga0114930, IMG submission 87300) | Deep subsurface microbial communities from Anholt, Denmark to uncover new lineages of life (NeLLi) - Anholt_01485 metaG | ecosystem: Environmental > Aquatic > Marine > Oceanic > Sediment | place... | reverse complement strand
GTCATGATTTTCAACTTCCGCTAGAATGACAACTTGCCTTCTTACTCCGTCATGATTTTCAACTTCCGCTAGAATGACAACTTGCCTTCTTACTCCGTCATGATTTTCAACTAATTGGGAGATGAACCTATTTTTATTACCTTTTGTTCTTGTAGAAATCTTTTATCTGACGAAAAAGACCGTCTTCATCCAGAAGGTATTTCTTTTTTACCTGTTCAACCTTGCCAAGCGCATATACTTCCAGAGGAAGGCCGATTCTCTTGAATCGAACAGCAAACCTTTTTTCCCTGTCTAAAAGCTCCCGCACGGCACTCCCGAATCCTCCATCTATTACCCCTTCTTCTGCTGTAACAATCACCCTTCTCTTTTTCGCATAACGAAGGATTGCCTGCTCGTCCAAAGGTTTAGCAAATCTTGCATTCACAACAGCCAGGCTTATTCCTATCTCCTCCAACTTCCGGGCTGCCTCCAGAGCAGGGCAAACCATGCTGCCAAAAGCTAAAAGTAAATCCTTACCTTCCTTGAGCATCTCACTCTGACCAAGGGGGATTTCTTTAAGAGTTTTATCCATAGACACTCCTACAACTTTTCCTTTAGGAAAACGGACCGCTGTAGGATGTGGATAAGATAGGGCAGACTTTACCATGTGCTGCAGCTCGTTCTCATCCTTGGGAGCCATAACGATCATGTTGGGCATATGCCTCAGGTAGATGATGTCATTAATCCCCTGATGGGTAGGCCCATCATCAGGTACAATCCCTGCCCTGTCCAGAGCAAATACAACAGGGATATCCATCAGGCAAACATCATGATAGAGCTGGTCATAAGCCCTTTGAAGAAAAGTGGAGTAGATAGCCACTACAGGTTTAAAGCCGCTGAGACGCAATCCCGCTGCAAAATTAACAGCATGCTGTTCTGCTATCCCGACATCAAAAAACCTCTCAGGAAATTGTTTTCCAAAAGACTTCAAACCAGTTCCATCGGGCATGGCAGCTGTTATCGCCACCACTTCCTCATCTTCTCTGGCAAGATTTACCATAGTCTGTCCGAAAACAGAAGAAAAGGTCGGTTTTTTATCCTTAACTAAAGGCTCTCCCGACTTGATATCAAAGGGGCTGGCACTGTGAAACCTCTCGGGATTACTTTTTGCGGGGGAGTATCCTTTCCCTTTCTGAGTAACACAATGAATAAGCACCGGCCCTGTGTAAGCTTTGGCTTTTTCAAAAATCTCAATTAAAGATCCAATATTATGCCCCTGGACCGGTCCGATGTATCTTATGCCAAGCTCTTCAAAAACCAAACCAGGGAAAACTGTTTTCTTAATCGCTTCCTCGACAGCTCCACCTACCTTAATCATAGGCTTTCCAAAAGCGGGGATGATTTTAAGGATAGATTTCACGAGGTCTTTTATTTTTAGATAATGCTGCCCGGAAACAATATAAGAGAGGTATTTCGACATAGCCCCGACATTATGAGCAATTGACATCTCATTATAGTTGAGAACAATAATTAATTTCTCCCTGAGATGGCCGATTTGATTTAGAGCCTCCCAGGAAATACCTCCGGTCAAACTGCCATCCCCCACAACTGCAACAACATGACTCTTATCTTTCCTTTTATCACGTGCTACGGACATACCAAGGGCGGCAGAAAGAGCAGTTGAGGCATGGCCTGTATCGTATACATCGTGCTCGCTTTCCTGGCGGCTCGGGAATCCACACAGTCCCTGATACTGACGAAGGCTAAAGAATTTCTCTTTTCTTCCAGTTAGAATTTTATGGGTATAACACTGATGGCCTACATCCCAGATGATTTTATCCTTTGGGGTATCAAAGACATAATGAAGGGCAAGAGTTATCTCTACAACTCCCAGGTTCGATGAAAGGTGCCCTCCGGTTTTAGATACAACATCAATAATCAGTTCTCTTATTTCTTTTGCAAGCTTAGAAAGGTCTTTTCTGGCTAGCTTTTTTAAATCTTTAGGACTCTCTATTCCATCAAGAATCTTCTTCATTTTCCCTTCCTGTTCCCCAGTTCTAGCAGTTTTGAAGCTAAATAATTAAGTTCCTCTGATTCCAGAGAAGCTTCATCCAGGGCAGCTTTTGCAGCTTCAACACAATTTTTCACCCTGCACTTAGAATCCTCAAGCCCGAAGAGTGAGACGGAGTTTGGCCGTGCGAGCTGTCCTTCTTGCGCTTCGCTGGCTGAGTCAAGAATATCATCCCTGATTTGAAAGGCAATACCAATATTCTTCCCGTATTCAACCATGGCTCCAAGCTCTGAATTTGTTGCTCCTCCAAGAATTGATCCTGTTTTTACAGAAGCGATAATTAATGCGCCTGTTTTTTTTTGGATAAGCTCGTTAAAAATCTTATCTGTCAATTCTCCTGGTGAGAGGGTGACATCCATAAGCTGGCCGCCTATCATTCCATTAACACCAGCAAGGTGGCTAATTTCCTTAATGATTTGTTCTTTTTTTGATTTGAGTTTTTCGTCCACAGGAGCCTGAGCCAGAACCTCAAAAGCAAGGGTTAAAAGACTATCCCCGGTCAGGAGAGCAATCCCTTCGCCGTATTCCTTATGACAGGAGGGCTTTCCACGGCGAAAATCATCATTATCTATTGAAGGTAAATCATCGTGGACAAGAGAATAATTATGGATTAACTCCAAGGCACAGGCAAAAGGAAGGAGTACATCCCGGGAGACGCCAAAACACTCGCCAGACGAAAGAGTCAGCAAAGGCCTAAATCTCTTCCCTCCGGAGAGAACAGCGTATCTCATAGCACGAAAAAGAAGCGAATCTCCCTGTGAGAGCACACGTTCCAGCCCCTGCTCCACTGCCTTCTTTTTTTCTAAGAGTCTTTCTTCGATGTTCATAAAAACTTAAAAGGGTAGGTCCTCATCCTTTCCAGGATCTGCGACTTCTTCATTTTCTGAAGGAGCCTCTTCTTCTTTCTCGAGTTCAAAGGGCTTTTCTTTGACCTCTCCTTTTTCATCTTTGAGGAGAACATTGACTTTTTTTTCAGCCTTCTCGAGCTCGTCTCTTAAAAATTTTGCCAGTTTCACTCCTTTTTCAAAATGAGACAATGATTCACTCAAAGAAAGCCCCCCTTTTTCCAATTTCTCTACGATCTTCTCCAGATCTTCCAAGGCTTTCTCAAAGCTCAGAGTTGTCATTTTTTCTCCTTTTTCCCGGCAATTATTTGCTATTTTTCACTGTTTCCTAACTCGGGATTTAATGTGTTTTACCCTGTCAATCTTCTTAACCAAACAGGTAAATTCTCCCTTATAAAATGAAACCGTTAATTCTTTCTCTTTCTCGACCTCATTAATACGTCTGACCAATTGCTGGCCGCCATCTTTCCAGCAGAGAGCATAGCCTTTTTTTAGTATATTCAGCGGACTCAGGTCAAACAATTGTACAGAAAGCCTCTCCCAACTTGCCAAAAAATGTTGAAGCACTTCCTTTAAAGTGCTGCGCATCCTTTCCTCCAGGAGAACCGCACGGGATTTGTCCTCTGTAATTTTCTGCAACATGTTCCTTATAGTGTTCCTGGCTCTTATCTCCAGGTCGTCAATCCTTTGTTCAAGATTCAGCAGCAAAACCTTCATATTTTGAAATACCCTGTGTTGTGAAAGGCTTAAAACGTCATGCTTTTGTTCCTGGAGAAAATACTTCAAATTGTGAACTATTCTTTTTTCTAAGTTTTGTATCCGTTCCTCAAAGGATTGTTCCTTCTCGATAACCATCTCCGCAGCCACAGATGGGGTCGAGGCACGAATATCCGCTACAAAATCGGCTATTGTAAAGTCAATCTCATGACCCACGGCTGAAATAACAGGAACAGGGCATAAAAAAATAGCTCGGGCAACCTTTTCTTCATTAAATGCCCATAGATCTTCTATTGAACCTCCTCCCCGGCCGACAATTATAACATCCAGCTCGGGAAGACTGCCTAAATAGTCTATCCCTTCAACAATCTCATCGGCTGCACCCTCTCCCTGAACTTTAACAGGGTAGATGAGTATATAAAGTCTGGCAAATCTTCTCTCCAGGGTTCTGAGGATATCAACAATTGCTGCACCCCTTGGAGAAGTTACTACGCCGACTTTTTTGGGTAAAAGAGGAAGCTTCTTCTTAATCTTGGGATCAAAAAGGCCTTCCTTCTGTAGTTTTTCTTTAAGTTGTTCAAAAGCTAACTGGAGAGCCCCTTTACCCTTGGGCTCAAGCACGTCAACCACAAGCTGGTATTCACCTCTGGGTTCATAGACATTTATACGTCCCTTGGAGACAACCTGAAGCCCATTTTTTAACTCAAAAGGAACCTTCCGTGCCTCGCCACGAAACATAACTGTCTTTAGCTGGCTCGCTTCATCCTTAAGAGTAAAATAGAGATGGCCTGATTGGTGACAATAGAAGTTTGAAATCTCTCCTTCAACCCACAACAGCGGAAAGGAACTTTCCAGCTCTTCCTTAACCATCCGTGTGACGTCAGAGACAGTGTAAATTTTGTCCGGTTTAACCAGGCTGTTATTCTCCACTTTCCTCCTCAATTATAATTTCTCTCTGAATAGAAAGGGCTTTTCCGGTTTGATAGTCAATATCAACAAAAACAGCTGAAAAGAAAATACCTTTCTTCCCTGGTTCAAAGCGCTGAGGCCGGGCTGTAAGGAATCTTTTTATGGCCTGGTCCGTGCGAATCCCGATAACTGAATCATAGCCTCCGACCATGCCTGCATCCGTAATAAAAGCCGTTCCCTTGGGAAGAATTCTTTCATCTGCTGTAGGAACATGGGTATGGGTTCCTATCACAGCAGAAACTTTTCCATCAAGATACCAGCCCATGGCCTGTTTTTCTGAAGTAGCCTCGGCATGAAAATCCACAACAATCACATTTGTTTTGGCTTTGAGTGCTTTTAGCTCCTCGTCAGCAACTTGAAAAGGACAGTCTACTGGTTCCATAAAGACTCTCCCCTGAAGATTCAGGATGCCAACCTTTTTCCCACTGCTTACTTCAAATATGTAGCTTCCTTTCCCTGGGTTTTTTTTTGGATAGTTGGCAGGCCGGAGCAATCGTGGTTCCTGTTCCAGATAATCAATCGCTTCCCTTTTATCCCAGATGTGATTTCCTGAAGTTAAAACATCAATACGGGAAAAAAGCTCCTGGCCAACTTTTTCTGTAATACCTATCCCTCCAGCTGCATTTTCGCCGTTTGCAATGATAAAAGAAGGAGAGTGTTTCTGGACAAGGGCGGGCAAACATCTATTTAAACCTTTACGCCCCGGGCGGCCGATTATATCACCTATAAACAGAAAACTTATCTTATCGGGCATACTCAACAGCTCTCATCTCTCGAATAACTGTCACTTTGATCTGACCTGGATAATCCAGCTCATCCTTGATTTTTTGGGCAATCTCTTTGGCTATAACTGCTGCTTTTTCATCAGAGACTTTCTGGCTTTCAACAATAATCCTGATCTCGCGGCCTGCCTGCAGAGCAAAAGACTTGGCAACTCCTTCATATGAATTGGCTACCTCTTCCAATTTTTCAAGCCTCTTAACATATGCTTCCAGGAGTTCCCTGCGGGCACCAGGCCTCGCCGCCGAAAGAGTATCCGCGGACTGTACTAACACCGCTTCTACAGAAGGAAAATCCACATCACGATGATGAGAAGCGATGGCCTGAATAACAGCTTCAGATTCTCCGTATTTTTTAGTAAGTTCTACACTCAGCTCAGTATGGGTCCCTTCAATATCCCTATCCACGGCTTTTCCTATATCATGCAGGAGCCCTGCCCTCAGAGCAAGGTTGGCATCTAGTCCCAGCTCCTTGGCCATAAAATTTGCTAAATAGGCAACTTCCTTGGAATGCTGAAGTACGTTCTGTCCATAGCTTGTCCGGTATTTCAACCTGCCAAGAAGTTTAACGAGTTCAGGATGTACGTTCTGAACTCTGAGCTCCAGGACCACAGATTCCCCTTCCTGTTTGAATTTCTCCTCTAATTCTGTTTTGACCGTCTCTACAACTTCTTCTATACGGGCAGGATGAATTCTTCCATCATTAACCAGTTTTTCAATAGTCAGGCGAGCCAGTTCCCGACGAATCGGGTCAAAACTCGAGAGGATAACAGCTTCAGGAGTATCGTCAACAATTATGTCCACTGATGTCGCCAATTCCAGTGCACGAATGTTACGTCCTTCTCTTCCGATTATCCGTCCTTTCATGTCTTCAGAAGGAAGGTCAACAACAGAAACCGTTGTTGCCACTACATGTTCAGCCGAAGAGCGCTGAATAGCCTGGCTTATAATCTCACTGGCCAAAACCTGGCTTTTTTCCTTTGTCTCTTTCTCAATATCGCGGATTACCTGGACGGCTTCGAGTTTGGCTTCTTCTTCTATATTTTTTACCAGCATGTTTTTTGCCGCTTCCTGAGTCATGCCTGAAATTCTCTCAAGTTCCTCTGTTATCTGTTTTGTCATTTCCTCATACTTATTCCCTTTTTCATCCACTTCTCTTTCCCTCGCACTTAGCCCCTGCTCCTTAGTCGAAAACTCCTTTTCTTTTCTATCCAGGCTCTGAAACTTACGCTCTAAATTCTCTTCCTGCCTCATTAGCCTTCTTTCCATATCATTAATTTTTCTGCGTCTATCACGTGTCTGACTCTCGAATTCGCTCTTGAGGCTCAGCTGCTTTTCTTTGGCTTCTATAGAAGCTTCACGCCTGATCTTTTCTGCTTCTTCCTTTGCCCCTTCTAAAATATTTTTGGCTTCCTGGTTAGACTTAAAGATGCCCCGGGTTCCGGAAGTTTTTTTGAGCAAGATAAAAATGATAGACCCCGCCAAAAGGACAAGAAATCCTGCAATTATCAATGATGTTAAATTCACTTTGATTGCCTCCTTATCAGATGAATCCAAGGAGATGAAAGTAAGGGGGGGTTATAAGATGATTACTCTTTCTGCTTCAGCAACAAGAGAAAATCTTGAGGGATAAAAATACAATCCAGGCATGCTTTCTCACCAAGTCCGGGAAGAGCTTCAGGGCAAATAATACACCTGAATTCTCTTCTCTGAGGGCTCAGATTTTCCCTCAGTACATCTAAACACTTCTGAGCTATATCTCTTGTTTTATTTAGTCGCTTCCTCAATATTTTTAAATGCATCATCATCTTTTGAATAACAATCCTCCAAACTTTCTATTTCACTCTCCATGTTTCCGATTACTTCACTCAATTGCTCCAGTTTTTTTTGGTTTAAAAAATATTCATCAGCAATATTTAAAGCAGCCAAAACCGCGATTTTTGAAGTATCCGCGGAATTTGACTTGACGGCAACTTCTCGCATTTTTTGATCAACATAAGAAGTAAGCCGGCTTATATATTTTTCATCCTCTTCTCCTTTGACTCTTATCTTATGTTTTTGTCCGTAAATTTCGATATCAATTATTTTGTCAGTCATATTCCAACCTGATCTATCTGGTTGATTAGTGTCTCAATTTTGTCTTTTATAGCCTTCCTGTCCTTCTCGTATTTTTTTAAGTCTTCGTCAAGCCTCCCGGTTCTTTTTGCTTGCTCCTCAAAATTTTTATTCTCCGTCTTCAACTCCTTAATCTGTTCCTTGAGTTTTGAATTCTCGCTAGCAAGCCTGTTAATATAATCAACAACCTGGGAGACTTTTTCTTCGAGTATTTTAATCCTTTCTAATTCGCTTGTCAATTCTACCTCCTTGTGGAGTTCCCTCAAACTATTAAAAGACTACATTGTAGATGAAAAAAAGGGGACAAGCAACTTTTTTTCAAAAAAGGATAACATTTCCAAATCCGTTACCCCTGAGACCAAGTTTTTGGGAAATAGCGGCAGCGACCATTGAAGATTTAGCCTTCGGATTTTGGCTTTCGAGGGAAGTCGACAGAGTCGACTTGCGAGTATGTTTGAGCGTAGCGAGTTACGCAGCAACTGAGATGGCCAAAAGGAGAATGGCGTTAAAAATCTGATTGGGAGCCAAGCTGTTTCCCAAAACTTCTCTAAACCACAAATCTGGCAATGCTTGCTCAAAAAAGTATCCTGTTCCCCTTTTTTGATTCGAAACATATTACCTCTGTCAAGAATAAAACAATTCATTTCTTCTTAGACCTAACTTTTGAGGGAACTTCTGTTCCTCCTTCTCTTAATTGAAAATTAAATTCCTTTTTTAAAACATTAATAATTTTTTGCTGAAGACTATCTACCTCCTCAGCAAGCAAAGTCTTCTGAGGATTACGATAGACAAAGCGAAGAGATAAACTTACCTTATCCTCAGGGATCGATGCCCCTGAAAATCTGTCATAGAGGTCAAATGTTTTCAGGTGCGGGATAGAAAGTCTCTCTATAACTTCTTTGATTTCCTGGTAAGTTATACTCCGGTTTACTATAAATGAGACATCCCGGGTGATACTCGGAAATCTATCTACTGGAACATGCTGGAAAGACTGTGGCTTCTTTCCAAACAGCATAGAAAGGTTTAATTCAGCTGCCCAGACAGCATCGTCTAAAGAGTAAGAATCGAGAAGGTTCTTTTTTAGCAATCCGAAATATCCGACAATCTCTTCTTTAAAAAGTAGAGCAAGAGAGTGTCCTTTCTCAAAAAAGGCATGATCTTTTTCCTGAAAGGAGAAAGGTTCGTATCTTAAATCGGACATTAGGGATTCCAGAGTTCCTTTCATGTGAAAAAAATCGGTCTCTTTACTCTTCTTCTGCCACTGTGTTGAACCAATTAAACCTGTAGTAGCCAAAGCAATCCTGGCCTGTTCCCGACTTGATTCCTTCTCCCAAAAATAGATATTTCCAACCTCGAAGATATGAATACCTTCAGCCCCTCTATTCCTGTTCCAGAGAATATTCTCCAACAGCCCTGTTATCAGTGTAGTCCTGAGAATTGATGCCTTGGAGGAGACTGGATTCCTGATTTCTATAGGCTTGCGTTTTGTTTTGAAACTGGCCTCCTCTTCAGGGTCAGAAAAGCTAAAATTAAGCACCTCGTCAAAACCAAGACTGAAGAGCAACTGGCGTAATTTATTTACTCTCTTTCTATTCTTGTCTAAAGAAGGCTCTAGTTCTCTAAGCGGCGGAAAGGTAGCAGGTATTTTATCATATCCATAAAAGCGCGTTATCTCTTCGATAAGGTCTGCTTCCCTTTCTACATCAATCCTGAAATGAGGAACTAAAACCTGCCACGTTCCTTCCTGTTGAATCTCAACCTGGAATCCAAGTCTTGAGAGGGTCCGGTACGTGAATTTCTCATCAATTTCCAGTCCAATGAGCTCAAAAATTCGTTTGTGACGGAGGATGACAGTTTTATTTTTTCTTGGCTTCGGAAAAACATCAACTATCCTTTTGGTTGCCTCCCCTCCCATCTGAGTAAGCAGAGAAGCTGCCATTAGAGCGCCCTGTGGAGGGAAAGATATATCTGCTCCTCTCTCGAAACGGTAAGAAGCATCTGTAAAAATCCCTGTTAATTTGCTTGTTTTTCGAACAGAGACAGGGTCAAAATACGCACTTTCAATAAAAATATTCTGAGTTTTCTCAAAAACAGCGGATTCCTCCCCGCCAATAACTCCAGCTAAGGCGACAGGTTTTTCTTCATCAGCAATCACCAGCATTTCCGGAGAAAGAGTAATATTCTTATCTTCCAAGCTCCTTAAGGTTTTTGATTCTCCTGCCTTTCGCACAATGATTTTATTGCCGGCAATCTTGTCTAGATCAAATGCATGGATAGGCTGGGCGGTTGAGAAAAGAACATAATTGGTTACATCAACAACATTGTTGATCGGGTTTAATCCCATGGCCTCTATCCTCTTTTTCAACCAATCCGGGGAAGGTCCAACCTTAAGATTTTTGACGATTATTCCGCAGTAACGAGCGCAAAGGTTTTCATCCCAGATTTGAACATCGATAAGGTCAGAAGTCTCCTGCTCAATCTCGATAAGCGGCCAATTCTGCTCCTTAAGGTTCAGGCCGAGGACTGCAGCTATTTCCCGCGCAATCCCCAAATGTCCGAGAGTATCAGGGCGGTTGGCATAAGTTTCGATCTCTAATATTACATCTGAATCTCTTTCCTCCCAGTCTTCCACCAGCAATCCAATCATATCCAGCTTACTTATCAAGGCTGACAGATCACGGTCAATTTTGACATAATCCTTGAGCCAATCCAGACTTATTCTCATTTTAGTGCAAACTGCCTTATAAACCTTAAATCATTCTCATAAAAATATCTCATGTCCGGGATCTGGTAAGCGAACATGGCTGTTCTGTCCACGCCCAAACCAAAGGCAAATCCAGAGTACTTTTCAGGGTCGATATTGACATTCTTTAGAACCTGAGGATCCACCATTCCTGATCCTAAAATCTCTTTCCACCCGCTTCCTCCGCAGATGCGGCACTTCTCATCCTCTCCTCCACAGACAATACACTCTATATCAACTTCAGCCGAGGGCTCTGTGAAAGGGAAAAAGCTCGGTCGGAACCTTATTTTGATCTTTTCGTAAAACAGGGTTTTAATAAAACGCTCCAAAGTCCCCTTCAAATTGGCAAAGGTTATTCCTTCATCTACTACTAATCCTTCAACCTGGTAGAACATAGGAAGGTGTGTTGGGTCGGAAGTCTCTCTTCTATAGACCCTTCCGGGAACGATGATTCTGATTGGAGGCTTCCGCTTTTCCATAGCCCTGATCTGAACAGGCGAAGTATGTGTGCGAAGAAGCAGGTCATCTGTAATATAAAGAGTATCCCAGTCATCCCTGGCAGGGTGATGTGGAGGAAAATTTAAAGCTTCAAAATTATAATAATCAGTTTCAACCTCCGGGCCTTCTTCGATGGAAAATCCCATGGACAAAAATATCTCCTCAATCTCCTGCTGGAAGAGTACAACGGGGTGAGGAGCTCCACAATATCCTTTTTCCCCGGGGAGAGTGAGGTCAATCTTTCTTATGGGTCGCTCTTTAACAGCAATCTCTTTCTTGAGTTTCTCAAGCCTTTCCTGGATATAGCTTTTCAGGCTGTTGATCCTCTGGCCGGCTTGGGATTTCTTTTCAGGTTTTAAAGCATTCATCTCCTCAAAAAGGAGATTTAATTCTCCCCTTTTGCGACTCAAATAGGTGTTGCGCACTTCCTGGAGGGATTTTTCATCCTTCACTCGAGCTGAAACACTGTTAAACTTTTTTTTGAGTTCCGCTATTTTAGCCTTAAGATCTTTCATGTCACTAAACTTTTTGCTTACTGCTCATCTTAATATAAATTGTGAGATTGCCACGCTTCGCTCGTTATGACAATTCCATTGTTTGAGATTGCCGCGTCGTTCCACTCCCCGCAATGACCATCCGTCTCATCTCTTACTCATTGTGGGTTTGATGAATCAAACCCATACGTTAAATCCAGCCTTTACTACACTCCTCGCAAAAACATTTCATTCTATTTCAAATATGGATTCGATGAATCAAGCCCCTACATCCCTTTAGCAAGGCGAGCTTGATAAATCAAGCCCCTACAAAAAATGAAAAAAGGGGACAGGCCCCATTTTTTTATTTCCTTTTTTAATGTCCCTTTCAACCTTTATTCTAAAAAATGGGGGCTGCCCCCATTTTCCCCTCATATTCTTTCCTGTCAAGTGGTTGCGTCTTTGACTTTCTGGATAATATGTAAAAAAGTCTGGGGTGAGTTAACAGCCAAATCAGCCAGGATCTTCCTGTCAAGCTCGATATTCAGCTTTTTAAGACCAAATATAAACCGGCTGTAAGAGAGGCTATTGTTCTCCGCAGCAGCTTTTATCCTGATAATCCACAGCCTTCTGAAATCTCTCTTTCGGGTTCTTCTGTCCCTATATGCATAAAGAAGAGCTCTCTCAACAGCTTCTTTTGCTGTGCGGTAATTGTGGCTTCGTGCTCCCCAATATCCTTTAGCCTGTTTTAATATTTTTGACCTTCTTTGTCTTTTTCTGGGTCCTCTTTTTACTCTCGGCATTTTCTTCTCCTTGCGCTTTCCGTATTCGCTCTTTAAAATTCGTAAGGAAGCATTTTCTTGATCTTGCTCTTATCTGAATCTTTAATGAGGCCTTTTTTTCCTAATTTCCTTTTCCTCTTTGCTGATTTCTTTGTGAGGAGATGGCTTTTACAGGCTTTACTGTAGGCTATCTTTTTCTTTCCCGTTACTTTGAACCTCTTCTTTGCTCCCCTGTGCGTTTTTAGTTTTGGCATCTTTTCCTCCTGACTTTTTAGGACTTAACAGAGTAGAAACAGCCCAGCTTTGCCTCCTTATACCTCCATCCTGGAATCCGTTGTCTTTTGTGTCTTCAAAAACTCTTTTTAAAATGTTCTGAGCCAGTTCCGGCTTTGCTTTCTCTCTTCCTCTCATCATGACAGTTATCTTTACTTTATTGCCATCTTCCAGGAATCTCAGGACATGTCGCACCTTAAAACTATAATCATGGATGCTGATCTTGGGCCTGAATTTTATTTCTTTAATCTGAACTTGTTTCTGATGCTTTTTTGCTTCATGAGCTTTTTTATGTAATTCATATAAAAATTTTCCATAATCCATAACCCGGCATACCGGGGGAACTGCCTTAGGGGCAATTTCGACTAGATCCAGGCCCTTATCTGCGGCTATGGACAAAGCTTCTTTTAGAGACTTCACTCCTATTTGTTCCTTATCCTCATCGATTATTCTGACTTCGTTTGCCTGTATCATCTCATTTATCCTATGTGGCTTTTCTTTCTTCCCTCCTCGATAATATTTACGTCTTCGAATGATTGACCTCCTTTAAAGATTCACGCTTAAAGACTTATTTTTATCCAATTCCTTTACTTTTTCAAGGAATTCATTAACAACAACTTCTCCTTTATCACCCTCCATGTGAATTCTCAGGGAAGCTGTGCCTTTATCGACTTCTTTGTCTCCCACAACAAGAATGAAAGGAATTTTATGAGTTTCTGCATCTCTAATTTTATAGCCGACTTTTTCCCTACGAATGTCTACCTGTGACCTTAATCCATTCTCTTTAAATGTTTTAGTTAACGAAGTCGCATAATCATTATGCCTGTCTGCCACAGGGATTAAAATCACCTGAACAGGAGCCAGCCAAACAGGGAAATTTCCGTTATAGTGCTCGATCAAGATACCAAAGAATCTCTCGAGCGAGCCCAGAATCGCCCTGTGAATGAGAAACGGCCTGTGTAACTTCCCGTCCTCACCCGTATAATGTAGATCAAACCTTTCGGCTAAATTAAAATCGAGCTGGATGGTGGTGCACTGCCAGGACCTCCGCAATACATCCTTTACTTTGATATCAATTTTTGGCCCGTAAAAAACACCTTCCCCCTCATCCACCTGAAAATCAAGCTCTGCGCTCTTTAAGGCTTTCTCCAGGGCTTGTGTCGCTTTATCCCAATCTTCAACCTTTCCCACGTACTTTTCAGGCCGGGTAGCAAGAAAGACGTCATATTCTTTAAATCCAAAGGTATTAAAAAATCTTATAGCCAGAAATATGACTCGTTTAATCTCTTCTTCAAGCTGGTCCGCACGGCAAAAAATATGAGCATCATCCACCGTAAATCCCCTGACTCGTAAGAGTCCGTGGAGAACCCCGCTCCTCTCATGCCGATAAACTGTGCCAAGCTCTGCCCAGCGAAAAGGGAGGTCACGGTAGCTCCGCGGCCTGGAGTTGTAAACCATAGTATGGAAGGGGCAGTTCATTGGCTTCAGCTCATACTCCATCCCTTCGCTCAGGATAGGTGGGTACATAGCATCATAATACTCAGTATGGCCGCTTTTTCTCCAGACATCGAGCTTAGCTATATGAGGGGCATAAATAAATTCATAATCATCCTTCAGGTGTTCTTCATGCCAGTAACCCTCGATAATGCGCCTGACTGTTGCTCCCTTGGGATGCCAGAGGACTAATCCAGCTCCCAAATCCTCGTTAAAACTAAAAAGATCCAATTCAGTGCCAAGCTTCCTGTGATCCCTTTTTTTAGCTTCTTCAAGCAGATCAAGATAATCTTCCAGGTCTTTCTTCTTAAAGAAAGAAGTCCCATAGATCCTTTGAAGCTGTTTTCCCTTCTCATCTCCTTTCCAGTATGCGCCTGATACAGAAAGAAGCTTGAAGTGTTTGATAGCACCTGTGGAGGGTATATGAGGGCCTAGACAGAAATCAACAAAACTTCCCTGTTTGTAACATGTTACTTTTTTATCGCCTTTTTCTTGAATGAGTTCAACTTTAAGCTCCTGTCCCATATCCTGGAAAAGACGAAGAGCTTCTTCTTTAGGAAGCTCGAGTTTCTGAATAGGAATATCCTCTTGGGCAAGTTCCTGCATTTTTTTCTCAATTGTCGAAAGGTCTTCAAGTGTAAAAGGCTTATCCCTTAGAAAATCATAGAAAAATCCATCTTCCACTGCAGGTCCAATCCCTGTTTGGGTCTCCGGAAAAAGCTCAAGAACTGCATGGGCCATAAGATGGCCAGTACTGTGCCTTAAGGTTTCCAGGTCCTCATCAGTACTTTTATTAATCAATTAAATCTCCAAATATTTTTCTAAAGGGCATCCAATCCTTCTATTTTTCCATCAATCTTAGTAAAAAAGAGGCTCATAAGAGAGTTTGAGATGGGGAATAAAATCAGAAAGGACAGTGGCTTTTTTAATCGAAAAACCAAATTCCTCGGCTTTTACCTTAACTGATTCAGCCATCAAAATCTATATATATTCAACATGGTGGGCAATGCAACATCTCTTTTTAACTCTTCCTCTTGAATACACATTCTATAATTGGTAGGCGCGGAGGGTATCGAACCCTCGACTTCTTCCGCGTCAAGGAAGCACTCTCCCACTGAGCTACGCGCCTACTCTTTCCGAGCTTATATATATTAAAGAATTTACGCTGTTAGTGTCAATAAAAAAGGGGTCGCGTCTCAACATTTGACATTTCTTTTTCTGAATAAGGCCTTATCATTCGGAAATTTACACAATCAAAAGGACAGAAATGTCTCTTCCTGATAGATGGCAAGACCTGACTACAAATCTCAAATGTTGAGACTCGACCCCTCTCGTGTGTAGGACTGCATCCTACAGGATTTTGAGGAAATATCTTACAAGAAATTCAGAAAAACGCCGATACCATTTGCGCGGCATTATTGTATTATATTCTAGGTGAGGATGAATGGGAACCAAAAGTGGGGGTTGTCCCCAGTAGAGAAGGAGGATATAAATCTTTTAATCCATAACCACGGAGCGATATAGAAAGAAGAGGGAAATTTCACTTCCCTAGAATATATATTGACTAGGATAATATTTTTATAATATACATTGTCAGCAATTATTGATAGGGTAAATCCTTAAAAATAATTAGAAGCACTACCTCTCTCTAAATTTATAAAAAAAGGGGGCTAAAATGAGAAAATTTCTCTCTCCTCTCAAAAAAAACAATAAAATTTTCTTCCGGTTTGCTTTATTCATTATAATGATTTTGCCATTGAGTCAACTTATAGAAGCCCAGGAAAACAAAAACACTCCTGAATTTTATGAATTCTATATTTCACAGAATGGAAAAAAGATAGAGATCCCTGAGATGCCAACAATGCTGCAATCTCCGATAAAAGCTATAAGCGAACCCTGGAGTATTCCTGGTATAAATTCCAGGCCAAAATTAACTATAAATGAGCAACGTCCAGTTATTTACATCAATAAGAACGGAATCAACATTGAGAAAATAAAATTAGTCCGTCTCTTGTACTTTGAAAAACTTCGAGTTTTTGATTTTCAATGGGGCTCTTTAGGTTCTGAATTGCACAAGAAACCAAATGGGGAGGAGAGAAACAGCCTGAGGAATTTCGGTCAATGGGCTGCTGTTGGAACATATCCTATAAAAGGCGGCCCTATGCCAAATAATCCAGACTTATATTGTATTCGCCCTAAAGAAAGACTTGCTCCCGGTGTATACGCGATATACCAATGTCCGGGCATAAAAGATTCATCCTGCTTTATTCCATTTGATTTAGGTATCCCCCTGAGAACTTTCGAAATAACAGGTGAAGAAGCGCCTTTTTTTGAGCTTATTCCTTCAAATAATCCAAGTATAAAAATAATTAAATCCAATATTTCTAATGTATTAAAAGGAATAAAATGCCCGAGAGCAGGGAAGTACAATTATTTATTCTCGGAGGAACAAATCTTCGCTTATATTGAAGTCGAAGGACAACGTGGTGGAGAAATAGTGGAATTTTTATGGCACCGGCCTGACGGCTCAATTCACGCCAGACAAAAACGAATACTGGATTTCCCCAAGCCTGGCAGAATAATTTCTATTTTACAGAAATTTGTACCCTCCAATCTTCTAATGCCGGGGAAATGGGTGCTTGGTATCAAAATATACGGTGAGCTTGTGGAATGTATACCTTTTTATGTTGGTACTGAATAAAATCCAGGCATCGTCCCCATTTTAAAACCATCTCCAGTTTATCCCTATAAGTAAATAATTCTGGTGGACGTGGATTATTCACGAGTTGAGATTGCAGCAGATGCGAGGCGCAGCGCATGAAGCTGTGGTCTTCCACTGCAAATGCGCTGGAATGAAGCAGATGCTGTGAGATCAACTTGCCCGGAGGGTAAAAAATGCCGACATAAGGTTGAAATAAGCCTAATGGAAAAGCTCTGAATGTTAAACTTGAGAAAAACTAAAGTACCAGCCTCATATCATTGAAAACAAAAAATAGTGTCGGCAGTTTTTATGAATAATTCAGGTTAGACAATTGGTCTTCAGTTCTTTAGAATCAAATCGAGGAATATCATTAATAGGGAAGATAAAATGATAGGCATCATGGCCGATTCCCACGATAATTTACACGCAGTCAGGCAAACTATTAGTATATTCAAGGAAACAGGATGTAATCTGGTTATTCATGCAGGAGACTTTGTCGCTCCCTTTGCAGCCCGAGAGCTAAAAAATCTAAACTGTCCGGTAAAAGCTGTCTTTGGTAACTGCGATGGAGAAAAAGAGGGCCTGAGGAAAGCCATCAGCTCGTTCGGAGAGATAAAAAAAGCCCCTATGGTTTTTACGCACGAGGATCTAAATTTCCTGGTTACACACATTCATGTGTCCGTAAAGACTTATCTTTCTTCCGGGAAATACAATGTTATCATTTTTGCCCACACTCACAAGCCTGAGGTCAGGAAAGAGAAAACCACTCTGGTCATAAATCCCGGAGAAACAGGAGGATGGGTGTCTGGAAAAAGCACAGTGGCCCTCCTGGATACAAAGACTTTATCCGCAGAAATCGTACACTTATAAAATTGGGGAAGGTCCAATAAAAATGGGGCCTGCCCCTATTTTATATATTTTTAACTGGAGACAATGCCTCGAGGAATAGACAAACGCCAAAAACCAGCCTGGCAAAAACTCCGTAAGCCTTTACCCCCTCCTTCAAAATTCCGTTCTCCCTGGGAAAAGAAAAAACGTCCGAATAGAAAAAAGTAAAAAAATAGAACCGTCCCCATTTTTATAAATCAAACCGCTACATTATTTTGAAGTCTTAGAAGCTAAACCTTTTTGCTTGCCTCGTAGTTTGCATAATTGGAAGGCGTGTATTATACTTAGTTTTCATTTTTTTAGGAGGTATATAGATGAAAAACGTCCTCATCATGGGCGCTGCAGGAAGAGATTTCCACAACTTTAATGTTTACTTTAGAGACAACGAAGAACACCGGGTTGTGGCGTTCACAGCAACCCAGATCCCGGATATCGATGAGAGAAAATACCCTGCAGCACTTGCTGGGAAACTTTACCCTGAGGGGATACCGATATATCCTGAGGAAGAACTTGCCTCTCTCATCAAAGAACATAGAATCTCTGAGGTCTTTTTCTCTTACAGCGATGTCTCTTTTGAGTATATCATGCACAAAGCATCATATGTGCTGGCAACCGGAGCAAGTTTTATCCTTCTCGGCCCCCAAGAAACAATGATAAAAAGCAAGCTCCCAGTGATATCAGTCTGCGCTGTCCGGACAGGATGCGGGAAAAGCCAGACAAGCCGGAAAATTGCCCTCCTCCTGAAAGAAAGAGGTAAGCGGGTCGTTATCATCCGTCATCCCATGCCCTACGGTGATCTAGTCAGGCAAAAAGTACAGCGCTTTGCGACCTACGAAGACATGATAAAGCATGAATGTACAATAGAAGAAATGGAAGAGTACGAATCCCATATCAAAAATGGCATTATAGTCTATGCCGGTGTAGATTATGGGGCCATCCTCGAAGAGGCTGAAAAGGAAGCTGATATAATTATCTGGGATGGAGGGAATAACGATTTTTCCTTCTACAAGGCGGATTTAGAAATTGTCATCACTGATCCTCACCGGCCCGGTCATGAACTCAAATATTATCCCGGGGAAACAAATTTCAGAAGAGCCCAGGTTCTGGTAATCAACAAGATAGACAGTGCAAAAAAGGAAAAATTAGACCTCCTGCTCGAAAACATCAAAAAAATCAATCCTGAAGCAACTATCATCCGTGCTAACTCGACCATCCTTGTTCCGGAGGGAAATGATATCGCTGGAAAAACCGTCCTGGTTGTTGAAGACGGGCCAACACTGACGCACGGAGGAATGCCTTACGGTGCAGGAATCATTGCCGCCACAAAGTACGGCGCCTCAAAAATTGTAGACCCGAGGCCTTTCGCAGTAGGAAGCATTAATGAAACATTTCAAAAATACACCCATTTAGACAAGGTGCTTCCAGCTATGGGGTACGGGAAAAAACAGATGGATGAGCTTGCTCAAACCATTAATAAAGTTAACTGCGACCTTGTGGTCAGCGGCACACCTATTGACCTCGGCCGGTTAATCAAAACAAATAAAAGAATCCTTCGCGTCACCTACGAACTGGAAGAAATCGGCACTCCTGATCTCAAGGAGGTCCTGCGAGAATTCTTATGAAAAGAAAAATTGCCCTAATTGCCTTTGGAGGAAACGCCATCCTCCCTGAAAGCCAGAGAGGGCTCCAATCCGAACAGATGAAAAATGCCCAAAAAGCAGCTCGCCTCATGATTCATGTTGTAAAAAAAGGTTACGACCTCATCATTGTACACGGCAACGGCCCCCAGGTCGGCAACCTCCTTATCCAGATGGAAGAATCAATCACAAAAATTCCGCCTTTTTCCCTGGAAGTCTGCGATGCAATGACAGAAGGCAGCATGGGCTTTATGCTTGAGAAGGCCATCATCAATGAACTCCGTAAGAATTCCCTAGATAAGGAAGTAGCCACTCTGGTTACCCAGGTTGTTGTGGACAGGGAAGATCCGGCTTTTGAAAACCCATCAAAGCCTGTTGGACCGTTTTACACAAAATACAGAGCCCAGATGCTTACCCGGGAGAAAAAATGGAAAATGATAGAAGATTCTGGCCGCGGCTTCCGTAAAGTTGTGCCTTCCCCCAAGCCTATTGACGTTGTTCCAAAGAAAATAATCCGGGATTTAGTCCATGCAGGAAAAATTGTAATCGCCTCAGGCGGAGGCGGTATTCCCGTCATCATCAACGGCCGGGGATTTTTTGAGGGAGTTGAGGCGGTTATCGATAAAGATTACGCCGCAAGCCTTATCGCTCGAGAGGTAAAAGTGGACCTTTTTATCATCTTAACCAATGTTGAGAGAGTTTATTTGAATTACGGTACTCCTGAGGAAAGCCCAATTGAAACCATGACAGCAAAGCAAGCCAAAGACTACATTGCTCAGGGACAATTTCCATCTGGCTCGATGGGGCCCAAAATCAAAGCGGCCGTCGAATACATAGAGAGTGGAGGCAAAGAAGTTCTAATCACTTCAACGGACTACTTTAAAGCTTCGCTGATTAACCGGGCAGGGACAAAAATAAAGGCAACACTATAGGAAAAAGAGATGCTTGAAGATTTTATTTCTATCCACGACTTAACAGTGTACGAGTTCAGCCAAATTTTAGATCTTACCCAGAAAATAAAAGACAACCCCCAGCGTTTTCAGAATAAGCTCAAGGATAAAATCCTGGCAATGATATTTCAAAAGCCTTCTTTAAGAACAAGGATGACTTTTGAGGTGGGCATGCTGCAGCTCGGAGGAGAAGCTGTTTATTTAAGCCCTTCCGATATCCAAATAGGGACAAGGGAGACTGCTTATGATGTGGGCAAAAACCTGGAACGCTGGGTAAATGCCATCATGATAAGAGCTTTTGCCCACCAGGATGTCATCGATCTTGCCAAAGCAAGCCGTATTCCTGTAATCAATGCTCTGACCGATCTCCTACATCCATGCCAGGCCATGGCTGATTTCTTCACTTTAAAGGAGAAAGCCAAAGATCTGACAAGCCTCAAGCTAGCTTATATAGGAGACGGAAATAATGTCTGCCACAGCCTTCTTTTTGCGGCTGCAAAAGCTGGGAGCAAAATGAGCGTGGCCACGCCTCCTGGATACAAGCCAGACTCAGAAATCGTTAAACAGGCCGAAGAAGACGGCAAGGAAACTGGAGCAAGCTTCCTAATTACAGATAATCCTTCCGAAGCTGTCGAAGACGCTGACGCTGTTTACACTGATGCCTGGGCTTCCATGGGGCAAGAGGAGGAAAAGGTAGATAGGGCAAAAATCTTCTCTTCTTATCAGGTCAACAAGGAGCTTATGGCAAAAGCCAGAGAAGACACGGTTTTTATGCACTGTCTTCCAGCTCACAGAGGAGAAGAAGTCACAGATGATGTCCTTGATTCTCCTAGATCCATAGTTTATGACCAGGCGGAAAACAGGCTTCATGTCCAGAAGATAATAATGCTTTTACTTTTAGAAAAAAACAGGAATAACGATGACTAAAGACACCGAAACCATTAAAATCACCGAAAAAGATCTAACCTTTCTAGAAAAAGAGCTTTCTCGATCCAACAAGCCTATTCTCCTTTCCGAGATGACAAAAAAACTGGCTTACCTGAAAATCTCCAGTCAATTGAGTCAAGAAGTTAAAAAATACGATCCCTATTGCCTGTACGAAATTGGAGACCTCATCTGCAAAGAATACGATGAACCTCTAATGATAGGCAGTAAACAAATTGAACAATTCAAAGGAGCAATTGTCTTAAAAATAATAGGGAAAGGCGATTACAAAGATTACAACTGCGAGATGCTGGAAGTCGATCACCCAGGAGGAGGTATATTCCGGAAATACATCGATTATATGAAAAAAAACAAAACTCAGGTTCTCTTACCCGCCAACACAGATGGAAAAGCAAAGACTCCTGAAAAAATCGAAAAAAAAGATGACCCTAGACGCAGTGAGCTTCCTATGACAGATAAAGATTATAAATCTCTGGATAAAAATCTAAAAACTGCACTCTCCAAATCAGAGAAATTTTTTAATTTGAATAACTACTGGCAGCTCACAGAGAAGCGAATGGAAATTAAGGAGAAAATAATAAATGAAATAAAAAAACATCTCCTGGATACAAAATCATCTGTCGCAACAGCAGAGCTGGTGAATAAATTTATTAAAATTGAGAAGACGGATAAACTCTTTGAACTCTACTGTATGAGCTTAACTTATATTCTGGAAAAAGAGTACAAGAAGGATTTTATTTATGTATCTCCTTTTGAATGGGGCAAGTGGCATCTGAAAAAAACACTTAATTCACTTTCAGTAAATTTGCCCATCTCAGCTACAAAAGCAAAGCTCCCTGCCTTAGACGAGAAGATAAAGAGGGAAACAACCCAGGCACAAGGTTTCCCTTTAAAAGTTTATCTCACCTGGAGAGAAATTCTCTCAGGAGGAATAAAAACGCCTAAAAATATCAATAAAGAATTATCCCATTCAAGAGAATATGTATTTACAGATATAGAGGAAGAAAAGGACTATACTGTTTATTACTACCCATCTTCTGGTTTTTTTCTTGGCTTTGAAGAGTTTTACGAAAGCAATAACGTACCTCAGGGAGCAAGCTTAACTCTGGAGAGAAAAGGACCAGCTCAATTCAGCTTCTGGCTGAAGAAATCAAAGAAAAAACTTTCTGTCATGAAGGTAGTATATGACTCTAAAGAAGATAAATTCGCTCTGAGCGATGAAGATGTTTTTACCTATGCTCTTCCTAACAAAATAATTCACCTTGAAAGAGAGACTTTGACCAAGCTTTTCTTCCTATACCAGCAAAGGGGCAACCTGGATCTCCAGGAGTTTCTTGCTCTCATTTTTAAGAATTTTGGCCTGGAAGGCAACAATTACTCTCTCCATTACTTAAGAGCCTTCCATTTAGTCGATATTTTAAAACAAACTACAGATGAAGATGTCGAAAAAATCCTGCTCAATTCACCAGAGTTTTCCCAGTCCGAAAAAAACAAAGGGATCTTCCTCTATAAGGAAAAGATAGAAATCGAAGAAGAAGTGAGACCTGAAGAGCCTGCAGAGGTTATTCAAGAAACTACCCCCGAGGAAAAGGCAGAAGAGGTTCCACCTGGAGCCGCAGCTTTAGAAACTCCTGCTGAAGAAATTTCCCCTATAGAAGTTAAGGAAAAAATAAAAGAAGAGATTAGAGTTGAAGCACCCCCCGAAGCTGTGTCAGTGGAAATTGAAGAAGAACCACTAAAACCAGCAAAAGAAAGAATCTCGCGTAAGAAGAGATTAAGGGTTGAGACCGAGAGAGATCCCAGGGCAAGAAAAGGAGCAAAAAGATTTATTGAAGAACGAATTGAGCTCGAAGAATCCGAACAGGAAGCCCTAATAGCTGTTAAGGCAAAGGAGAAAATGGAAACAGAAGAAGAAAAAGCAGAACCTCCTCCCAAAGAGAAAAAAGAAAAACTTAAACCTTATGTTTCTGAGGAACCCGCTTTTGGTATTTTTGCTGAAAAGCTTAAAACAGCACTAGGTAAAAAAAAGAAAAAGTAAATCCTTTACAGAACCTCCCGTAAAGACCCTTTTCTCCGGGTCACCCCCATTTGGTCCAGAAGTTCTAACAGAGGAATCGCAAACTTTCGGGTGAGGCCGGTCAGTTCTTTAAAATCGGCAACAGACATTTCCCTTTTACCGGACTTCCTTATTTTTGAAATAATTTCATCCAGCCAACGCGAATGAAGGATTAATCCATCCTTCCCCTGAATGATTTTTTTTCTCTCGATGAGAAAAGAAAGTATTTTATGGAGTTTTTTTCCTGAGCAGTGAAAATGTTGCTGAAGATCTTTCAAAGAGTACAGGTGAAACTCTCCCTTTAAGCACAGGTTTTCAAGCTCTCCTAAGGTTTTTTCTTCTTCGGGTGTAAGGATAATCTTAAAATCGGAAAGGGCAAACTTATCTTCTATTTGATTAATCTGGCCCGAGTGCAAGAGATGCTTCAGGGCTAAAGAGAGGATCCTTGGATGCAGGTTAAATCTTTTTTCGATTTTTTCCAAAGATAGACCTGATAAATCGGAATGCTTTTGATGAAAAAAAGAAAGAAGGAAAAGAATTTTCCTTGAGAGGAATTCCAGGCTTTCCTGGGAAAGAAGCAAAAGAGGAGTAAAAGAGAGAATTCTTACTTCTCCTTCTGTTTCTAATTGCTGGGTTAAATTAAGAAACTTCTTCCTTGTTAGATATGAAAAATCCATTATTTCTCTTTCTCTTAAGCCCTGAAGCCCTTTTTCTTTTACCAAACCAAAAAGCATCTTTTTCTCATCGCCCAGAAGATACTTAAGAAAGGATACTCTTTTTTTTATCTTTTCCTGGCTTATTTTCTCCGAAAAGGGATTAAGAACATATCCTTTTCCCAGAATGCGCCTTTTTCCTGGCCCTTGAACCTCAAAATTATCCTTCCATCTTAGAGCAAGAGGCAGGCCAGTGTGGACTCGAATAAAAAAAAGATCCTGTTTTTCTTTTTGAAAACGTTCGTAAAAATGAAAAGAGGCGGAAATCTTTTTCCCCTGGGCAAGAAGCAGTACATCTAGAGTGTTTTTTTCCTCAACAGGCGTAAAGTCGACAACCGCATCAAAACAAGCTGTTTTTTTCAAATCCTTTCCTTCCCTGTCGGACATATTGTCAAGCCCATCCTTCTCAGAATCGGGTCAACAGAAACCACGACAACTTTCAGCCTACCCCCTAACTCAAATTTCCTTCCTGTCCTTTTGCCAACAAGAGTTTTTTCTGTTTTTTTAAAATAGTAATCTCTGCCTAAATCAGAATAAAAGACAATCCCGTCTACAAAATAATCATCAAGTTCTACAACCAGGCCAGCTTTGGTGATATCGACAATTATACCGTAAAACTCTTCCCCTAGTTTCTCTTTTAGGAGTCGGAATATCCTCCACTTGATCAGCTCTCTCTCTGCCCCCTCTGCATTTCGTTCTTGTTGGGAGCTTTGAAGAGCCACAGAAGAAAGGGAGGGCATCTTTTCTTTTTCCTGCCTGAGGACTCTTTTCAAGATACGGTGAATGACCAAATCAGGATACCGCCTGATGGGGGAAGTAAAGTGAGTATATTTTTTTTTGGCAAGACCGTAATGACCTGCGTCTTCTTCAGAATATGTAGCTATTCTCAGCGATTTTAATACCTGTATGCTTATAAATTTTTCCTCTGGCTTCCCTTCAGCCTTCTTCAGAGCTTCCTGCAGATCCTTTGAGTTCACTTTTTTTGGTGATGGGAGGAGGATATTAAAATGGCAAAGCATCTCCCGAAGCGCCTTCATATCTTCAATACCAGGGGGAGGATGAATCCTGTATATCAATGGAACATTCTTCAGGCTGAGAAAAGAGGCTACAGCTTCATTGGCTGTTACCATAAATTCTTCAATAAGCTGATGGGCTTCGTTGCGTTCAAAAGGCACAATCGAGTGGAGGCTCCCCTCTTTATAGACAAGTTCAGGCTCAAGAAGGTCAAAATCCAGGCTTCCTTCTTTTTCCCTTCTTTTTCTTAAAATTCTCACCAGTTCCTTCATCAGCAATAGATGAGGAATCAGTTTGGAATATCTGCGCCTTTCTTTCTCGTCTCCTTGGAATATTTTGTAAACATTCTTATAGGTCATCCTCTCTGCTGTTTTGATTAGAGAAGGATAAAATTTTGTCTTTACAACCGCACCATCTCTGTTTATCTCAAGCAGTACTGAAAAAGTTAATTTCTCTTCTTTTGGCCTCAGGCTGCAGATATGGTTTGAAAGCTCCTCAGGGAGCATGGGAAGAGTCAGGTCAGGAAAATAAACGCTTGTTCCTCTCTCAAAAGCCTCAGAATCCAGGGAGGAACCTGGCTTGACATAATGGGATACATCAGCAATATGCACTCCAAGAAGAAAATGTCCGTTTTTTAGCTTTCTCACACTCACTGCATCGTCAAAATCCCGGGCATTTTCACCATCTATCGTTACGGTCAGCCAGTTCCTGTAATCCTTTCTCTGTTTCCTGTCCTCGGCGCTAATTTCTGAGGAGAATCCCCTGGCTTCTGCTAAAACCTCTTCTAAAAATGAAGAGGCCAAACTAAATCTCTTGATGATAGTGCGGGTATCCACTCCAGGGGCATCGGGCATTCCAAGAACATCTGTCAGCTTCAAAGTGCCCCTGTCCACCTCAACGATCATCCCTGGATGGGGAGAAACCTGTTTTTCACAGGTTATAGGAATTTCTTCTGATGAAGGAGAATCAAAAGGAAGGAAAAAAGCCTGTCCCATTCGTTCTGAATAGAGGCCAACCATTTCCTTTGCTCCTTTTTTGACAATCCTGATCACTCGCCCTTCAGGCTTTCCTCTTTTCCCTTTTTCTCGATAGAGGACTTCTACAATATCTCCCTTCAGTGCACCCCCTGAGTGACGGGCTGGAACAAAAATATCTTCAGATAATCCTTTCTCCGGGCTGACAAAACCGTATCCTCTAGGAGATGGGAAAAATTTTCCTTTAACCAGATTCGATTTTGCGGGCACATAATACAGTCTCTTCAACCTGAGCACAACTCCCTGCCCCTGCAATTTCTTGAGCCTTTTACTTAATACCTGTTTTTCTCTCGGAGACAGATGAAGCTCCCGCGCTATCTTCTGGAAGCTCAAACCTTCCCTTCTCTTCCTTAAAAGAGATACAATCTCGCTATCCATTTTTGTTTTTTTTACTATTCTTTATTTTAAAGATTTTTTACTCGATATTTCTGCGAGGAGCTTAGCAACGTGACAACCTTTTCATTAAAGATGGGTTTGATGAATCAAATTCCTTCACTCCTATTAATATGAGGGTTTGATAAATCAAGCCCCTAAGGAATATAAATGGGGCCTGTCCCCATTTTAACATTTTTACTAATAATAATAGAGAGAGATATATGGAATTTTATATTTGTCTCTTAAAACCTTTACAAGTTTAACCTTAAAAATTCTTTTAAATTCTTCTTCTTTGAATTTATATCCAGCCAGAACTTCCTCCTTAACCTTTGCTTTTTCTCCATCAGGAGCATTCTGCCAGAGAAGCTTTTCGACTTCTCCTTCTATTTGCTCAAGTTCCTCCTCATTAAAATAACTTTGAGAAAGAATTGTTTGAGCTCTTAAATAAGCTTCTTTTAAGTAAGTTATCTTGGGCGGGATCATTTCTAAGAACTTTTTTAGTTCGGTCTTTGCTTGTTCTTTTTTCTTTTTTCTATCTCCCAGCCATTCCTTAAAACCAACCTTCCTTTCTCTATACTGCTCAAAAGCTCTCAAAACATTATTACTGCAGAAGACAAGAGACTGAATTCTGTCCTTTTTTCCAGGTGCCTGCCTATAATTTTCTAAAGAACTCTTTATTCCTTCCAGGACAACAGGAAGAGGAATTTCCATCTCTTCCCATAATACAACAAGGTCTAGCTCTTTTGAGGAGAGGAAAAAAGGAGCTCCCCGCTGCTTAAAAAAATACCGTGCAATAGACTGAAAATAGTCGCTTCTACTGTTCTCTTTGTTACCCACAATATTTCTCTCTGGTTAGGAATAATTTTTTACTTCTTATTTCTTTCATACAGGATTCTCAGTCCATCCAAAGTCAGATTAGGCTCCTGAAAATTGATGGACTTGACCTCATGGCCTATTTGGGCAGCAAATCCTCCTGTTGAGATGACAATAGCTTCCCCACCTAATTCTTTTTTGATCTCTTCGATGATATTGGAAATCAGGCCAATATAACCAAAATGAAGGCCTGACTGCATACTGGCAACAGTTGTTCGGCCTATTGCCTCTTTTGGTTTTTTTATCTCTATACGTGGTAACTTGGCAGTTTTTAAATAAAGTGCTTCCGCCGAAATCTGAATCCCTGGAGCTATAGAGCCTCCTAAATACTCTCCCTTAGAAGAAACGGCATCAAATGTTGTAGCTGTTCCAAAATCTACCACAATGCAGGGACCTCCATGCTTCTCATAGGCTGCAATAGCGCCAACAACTCTATCTGCTCCAACCTCAAGAGGATTTTCATAAAGAATCGCCATCCCAGTTTTTAAACCAGGTCCAACAACCAAGAGGTTAATCCCAAACAGGCTCCGGCTTAAATCCTGAAAGACCGGAGTCAGTGGAGGAACAACACTGGAGAGGATGGTGGATTTTATCTCCGTCTTTTCTGGTCCGGATAATGAAAGCAAGTTTAACAGGGTAACACCATATTCATCGCAGGTTTTATCTCTTTCTGTCTTGACCTTCCAACTCCTGATTAATTTCTTTCCCTCGAATATCCCAAAAACAATGTTAGTATTACCGATATCTATGGCTAAAAGCATCTTATGCCTCCTTGGTTTCACTTTTTATTGTTTTTATCTCTGCTGAAAAAAAAGACCTTCTCTCTCCTCTGGTTTCAAGGATAAGGCCTCCTAACAAATCTATCCCCTGATAAGTTCCAGAAACCTCCGTTCCTCCCGTAATCACAGTGATATCTTTTCCTGGAGCCAAGACAGAATTCTCCTGAAAAGCCCTGACAATATTTTCCGCCTTACCCTGCAAAAACTGACCGTACCAATAGTTCAAAACAGGCCAGAGGTTTCCGAGAAGGGCCTTTTTGTCTACTTCTACCTTTGTTATAAGTTTAAGGGAAGTGGCTTGATGGCGAATCTCTTCAGGAAAAGTTTCCCTCCTGTGGCTCACATTCAATCCAATCCCAAGGATAACATAGTTAAGCTGGCTCCCCAAAAAACCACTCTCGCAAAGAATGCCTCCTAATTTTTTCTTGCCCCAAATTACATCATTTGGCCATTTTAATCTGATCCTGAGACCGACTGACTTAAAAATGGCATCACAAACCGATACTCCTGCCATAAGGGGTAAAAGAGAAATGTCGGAATGGGGAGGATGGAGAATGACAGATAGGTAAAGCCCCTTTTCTCTAGCAGAGAACCAACTTCTTCCCTTTGTACCTTTCCCTTTTGTCTGCTCAGCGGAGACAACAGCCGTGCCCTCTTCTTCTCCGTTATATGCCAGCTTTTTTGCCAGATCATTGGTAGACGAGCAACTTTTTACCCTGCGGATTTTTGCCCCAATCTCCATGGTTTTAAGTTAAAAGCTCAGAGTGCGGAATTATGATTAATTCCCTTTTAATACTTCAAAATTCTGAAAACCCTATGTCTACACAATTTTCTGTGAATCTTGAACTGTTATCTATCTCATAAGGGAAAGAATGTGCTCGAGCCCCTCTTCCAGTTTTGTTTTTTTATTCTGAAGCTCTTGAAGCTTACCTCTGGTCTCCTGGATTATTTCTTTTGGAGCCCGGTTAAAGAAATTTTTGTTTTGCAGTCTGCTTTCTATATTTTCTATATCCAGCAAAATTTTCGCTATCACTTTCTGTAGCCTCTGTTTTTCCTGATCCAAATCAAAAACTCCCTCTTCAATAGGAATCGCTATCTCCCAGGAACCAGCAACACCCTTAAGGAGCTTCTTTTCCTGCGGGAATTGATCTAAGATTTTTATCCGACGGATATTGGCCAGCGTCTGAATATAGATCTGGTTTTTGTGAATTATCTGTTTTTCTTTCTCTTTGTTCACCTTTACCCAGAGCTCCAATTCTTGTTTTGGAGGAATCTTATTCTCCGCTCTTATAGTTCTGATCCCAACAATCGCATCCTGAAGAAATTCCATTTCACTCTCCACGTTCTCGTTTTTTAAATCCTGCCTTGCTTTAGGGAAAGACGCAGTGACTAAAGACTCCCCGGAGGATGGAAGATTCTGCCAGATTTCTTCTGTAATAAAAGGTATAAAAGGATGGAGAAGCCTCAGTATCTGATCTAATGTCTCAACCAGTACAGCCTCTGACGTCCTGTTTTTTTCCTTAAGACTTGGTTTTACAAGCTCGATGTACCAATCGCAGAATTCATGCCAGATAAAGTGATAGATTTTGTCAGCTGCTTCGTAAAATTTATAATCCTCTAAAGCACCATTTAATTCTTCAATAATCTTGGCCAATCTGCTCCTGATCCACCTGTCAGCCAGAGTTAATTCTTCTTCTTTTTGGAGAAATTCGTCGCCTTTGATACTCATCAAAACAAAGCGAGCGGCATTCCATATTTTGTTGGCAAAAGCTCGGTAACCAGCCATTCTCTCTTCGGATAGAGAAATATCCATACCAGGAATGGCTAGAGCAGCCATTGTAAAACGTAGAGCATCTGTGCCATATTTGTCGATCATCTCTAGAGGGTCGATGATATTTCCCTCGGATTTACTCATTTTTCGCTGTTTAAAATCTCTGACCAGCCCGTTAATATAAACATAGCTAAAAGGAATATCTCCAGCGAATTTAAGCCCCATCATAATCATACGGGCAACCCAGAAAAAAATGATATCAAATCCTGTTGACAAAAGATCTGTGGGGTAGAAGGTTTTTAAATCTTCTGTCTCTTCAGGCCAACCCATTGTCGCAAAAGGCCACAGAGCAGAACTGAACCATGTATCAAGAACATCCTCATCCTGAATGAGGTTTACACTCTGGCACTTCTCGCATTTCTTGGGGGCTTCCATGTCTACCATCACATGTTCGCACTTTTGACAGTACCATGCAGGAATTCTGTGCCCCCACCAGAGCTGACGCGAAATACACCAGTCATGGATATTGTACATCCATTCAAAATAGGTTTTAGCCCAGTTCGGAGGAATAAATTTTATCTTTTTCTCTTCAACCACCCGGATAGCTTCTTTAGCCAGAGGCTCCACGCGAACAAACCACTGCCAGGAAAGATGAGGTTCAATGATAGTCTGGCAGCGGTAGCAGTGCCCGACAGCATGCTTGTAGTCTTCTGTCTTTTCGAGCAGCCCAATTTCCTCAAGCTTAGAGAGTACTTTTTCCCGGCATTCAAATCTGTCTAATCCCTTGAATTCTTCTCCTGCTTCCTCTGTCATCCTGCCTGAGCCATCTATCACAATCACCTGCTCAAGATTATGGTGTTTTCCTAATTCAAAATCGACCGGGTCATGAGCAGGGGTCACCTTAACTGCTCCTGTTCCGAATTCCATCTCCACCCTCTCATCTGTAATAACAGGAATCTCCCTGTTGACAAGGGGGAGGAGCACTTTTTTCCCCTGTATCTTTCTGTATCTCTTATCATCAGGATGAACAGCTACCGCAGTATCGCCAAGCATAGTCTCAGGACGTGTGGTGGCTACAATGATATTTTCTTCAGAATTCAAGAGGGGATACTTGATGTAATACAGCTTAGCTTGCCGTTCCTTGTGCTCGATCTCAATATCCGACAGAACCGTCCCACAGTTTGGGCATCGGTTAACAAGGTAATAGTCTCTGTAGATAAGCCCTTCATTATAAAGCTCGATAAAAACATGCTTTACAGTTTTGGAAAAACCATCATCCAGAGTAAACCGTTCTCTTGTCCAGTCCAGTGAAGTCCCGAGCTTTTTCAGCTGGTTAATAATAACCCCTCCATATTTATTCTTCCATTCCCAGGCGATCTTCAGGAACTCTTCCCGCCCGACTCCCTCCCTGGTTTGCCCTTTATCTGCAAGGCTCTGCTCGATCACATTGTGGACAGCAATGCTTGCGTGGTCTGTTCCAGGCAGCCAGAGAGTGTTGTAACCCTGCATCCTCCGCCAACGAACAATAATGTCGGGCAGTGTAAAACAAAGGGCATGTCCCATATGAAGCGAGCCAGTAACATTTGGGGGAGGAAGGACCATAGAAAATTTTTTCTTCTTGGAAGGAACCTCGGGCACAAACAGGCCTTTATTTATCCAGAATTTGGACCATTTATCTTCAACTGGTTTCGGATCGTAAGCTTTTTCAAGCATATTCTTTTTCTTCATCATATAATTCTGTATCAGTATTCGATGAAAATGGAGTCTTCTCCTAACAAACTCTCAATTTTTCTTGTTAACGCTTCTGAAAGAGAAATCCCAGAGACTTCCCCAGCCTGAGCTATCACTCTGTAGGAATGGGGAGTCTCTAGCTCAAAAAACACAGGGCATTCTCCTCGGTTCTGATCTAGCGTGCCTTTTAATTCTTCAAAGACTGTCTCCTCGATACCTGGAAGAAAAATCCTCAAGACCACTCTTTTCGCCTGCTTCTGTATAGCTTCTGCTAAAGGCATAATCTGAATGAGATGAATCCTTCGGCTTTCTCCCTCTCCTAAAAATTTCCCCTTGACCCATACCAGCAGGTCTTCTCTCAGATTATCATAATATTTCTTGTAGCTCTCGGGAAAAGCAACAACCTCAATCCTGCCGCTCATATCCTCCAGGATAAAAGTTGCCATCCTCTCATTTTTTTTAGTCTTCAGGGGCTTAACGGAAGATATAATTCCTGCGACTTTAATTTCACTGTTAAAATCCTTTTCTTCATCCAGCTGATTTATCGACTGGGAAACAAGCCTTTCCAGCTGTTTTCCATATTCGGCCAGGGGATGACCTGTAATATAGAATCCTAATGCATCTTTTTCATAAGAGAGAGAAAGAGATTCATCCCACTCCGGCATCTCCTTTATTTCAGGGGGAATGGGAGAAGGCTCAATTTGACTGCTACTAAAAAGGAGATTCTGCTTCGAGGATTTGGCCTTATGAATCTCGCGGGAATACTCAATCATTTTATCAATAAGGTGAAATAACTGGGATCTTTTCCATCCTAAGGAATCAAATGCTCCTGCTTTTATCAAGCTTTCAATCACTTTGCGGTTGATAACTTTAGAATCAGCTTCTTCACAGATATCAAAAGGAGAAGTAAATCTCCCTTTTTTCTCCCTTGCCTGAATCAGAGCCTGAACCGATCCTTCGCCGACATTTTTTACAGCAGAGAGGCCAAAGCGGATATCTTTTTTTGAAACAGTAAAATGAAAATCACTTTCGTTTATATCAGGAGGGAGAACTTTAATTCCCATTTCCTCACATTCCTTGATGTACTTCACTACTTGAGGTGTTGCTCCTCTCTCAGCCTCTGAAGTTAACAGAGCTGCCAGAAAATTCAAAGGATAATGGGCTTTTAGATAAGCGGTGCGGTAGGCCAGATAGGCATAAGCCGTACTATGGGACTTGTTAAAACCATAACCGGCAAAATAATTAATCTGATCAAAGATTTTATTAGCTTTAGCCTGAGTCAGGCCTTTTTTCTTCGCTCCCTGGATAAATCTCTGCTTTTGAGCTTTCATCATACTCGTAACTTTTTTGCCCATGGCTTTCCGCAGAATATCAGCTTCAGCCATTGAAAATCCTGCAAGCTCTGTCGCTATCTGCATTACCTGTTCCTGATAGACAATTAGACCTTGGGTTTCTTTCAGAATGGGTTCCAGCTCAGGGCATTCATATTTAATCCGATCCGGATGGTTTTTGCATTTTATAAATTCATCCGTCATCCCGCTTTTAAGCGGACCGGGTCGGTAGAGAGCATTTAAAGCGATCAAGTCGCGAAAGTTTTCTGGCTTAAAATTCCTTAGTAAATCCTTCATCCCTGAACTTTCAAACTGAAAGACTCCGTCTGTGTTGCCTGATTTAAAAACTTCAAAAGTTTTTTTATCATCCAGGGGGATATTCTTAAGGTCTATCTTTTGACCTGTTTCTTTCTTTACAAGTTCTACTGTATCCTTGATTACAGTCAGGTTACGCAGCCCGAGCAAATCCATCTTGAGAAGGCCAATGGCTTCAATATCCTGCATCGGAAACTGAGTTGTGATCTCACCTTTGACGGACTGATAAAGCGGCAAAAATTCCACCAGCGGTTTTGGAGTAATAACAATCCCTGCTGCATGAATGGACGGGTGGCGAACATGGCCTTCTAATTTTTGAGCCACGGATAGTAAGTGCGCAATCTTGGCATCCTTATCCCTCAACTCTTTTAACTGAGGAATGCTCTTGATCGCCCCCTCAATAGTGGCCTCTGGACCGAATGGAGGAATCATCTTTGCGATCTGATCCACTTCGGTGAGGGGAACTTCAAGAGCCCTCCCTACATCTCTTACTACCTGGCGGGCTGCCATGGTCCCAAAAGTTATGATCTGACAGACATTTTCCTGCCCATATTTATTTGTTACATACGCAAGAACTTCTTCCCTACGTCTTCCACAGAAATCAATGTCAATATCGGGAAGGCTGATTCTCTCCGGGTTGAGAAATCTTTCAAATAATAGATTATATTCCAGGGGATCAACATCTGTTATTCCTAAACTATAAGCAAGCAGGCTCCCTGCAACCGAACCCCTGCCAGGTCCTACAGGAATATTATTGGCTTTCGCCTCCTGGATAAGATCCCAGACGATTAAAAAATATCCCTCAAATCCCATTTTTTTAACGAGCTTGACTTCCGTCTCCAGTCTTTCTTCGTACTTCTCGAGAAGTTCCGGCAGCTTTTCCTTACTTTTTGTCCTGGTGATTACTTTCACCTGATTCTGGAATCCGTCCTTGACCACTCGATCAAAATACTCCTCTAAAGATGTTGACTCTGGAGCCTTGAATTGCGGCAGGAAATATCCAGAAGTAGGGAATTCAAAATTACACTGCGCTGCGATCTTGGCTGTGTTCTGAATGGCTTCAGGAGTTTCCCTAAAAATATTGATCATTTCTTCGCCTGACTTGAAATAGAAATCATTTGTCCCGAAGCGGATTCTGTCCTGTTCTGTCACTTTTTTATTAGTCTGGATACAGAGGAGAATATCATGTCCTTCAGCATCCTCTTTCGAGAGATAGTGCACATCATTTGTGGCAACCAAAGGAAGATTAAGTTTTTTAGAAAGGCGGATTAGTAAAGGATTAACTTTTTTCTGTTGTTCCAGGCCATGATCCTGTATTTCAATGTAAAAATCTTCCCTTGCAAAGAAGGAGGCATATTCAAGGGCAGCCTCCTGGGCTTTATCCTCCTGGTCAAATCCCAGATAATGGCTTATTTCTCCCTTCAAACACGCAGAAAGGCCAATCAACCCCTCACCATGCTGAGCTAAAAGCTCCTTATCGACACGTGGCCTGTAATAAAAACCTTCCAAATAGCTTTTAGTGATAAGCTGGCAGAGGTTCTTGTATCCTTTTTCATCTTTGACGAGTAAAACCAAATGAAAGTGGATCGGGCGTTTTCTCTCAACCTTCTTATCAAAGCGGCTTTTGGGAGCTACGTAGACTTCACAACCCAGGATCGGCTTTATCTTTTTTTCCTTTGCCTGTTTAAAAAAACTCACTGCTCCAAAAATATTTCCATGGTCGGTCAAAGCAACCGCAGGCATATTATTTTTAAAGGCAGCATCTACCATAGACGATGTTTTCAGGGCTCCATCCAGAATGCTGAACTCTGAATGATTGTGGAGGTGGATAAACGATAGTTCCATTTTATAGTTTGTTTCTTTTATTTATGAATAATAATTACATTACTCCCATTCTATCGTGCCCGGAGGCTTAGTGGTTGTATCATAAACCACTCGGTTAACTCCTTCTACTGGATGGAACTGAGCGCCAAACAGCTTTTTTTCTCTTTCTTCTATAACAGCGGCGTGGCAGTGCGACGTCTTCCCTGAGATAATGAAACCTGGCGGGACAGTCTCCACTTTATCCCCATGACTCATCCAGACCTGGCTCTTATCCCTGATCCCGGAGAGCAATCCTTTGTTATCTGTAACCTTTAGCGTAGCAAATCCGTATTCTCTTTTGCTCGAAGAGATCACCTTGCCTCCTAAAAGATTGGCCATAAACTGCAGTCCGTAGCAAATGCCCAGAATTGGGATTCCCAGCTCAAAAATCTCTCGGGAAGAGTGAGGAGCTCTTTTGTCATAAACACTCTGAGGACCTCCGGATAGAATAATAGCACCGGGCTTTTCTTTCTTGAGCCTGGAAGGCGAAGTGTTAAAAGGGAAAATCTCAGAATAAATCCCTAGTTCCCTTATTTTTCTTGCGATGAGCTGTGTATACTGAGAGCCAAAATCAAGAACAAGGACTTTATTCATTTTTCGATTTTATCATAAAAATGAAGACGGTTCTATTTTTTGACAAAAATAGGAAGCATTTCCAAATCCTTGATACCTGAGATCAAGGTTTTGGGAAATATCGTAAGCGACCATTGAAGATTTAGCCTTCGGATTTTGGTTTTCTAGGGAAGTCGACAGAGTCGACCTGCGAGTATGTATAAGCTCAGGCCAGTGGATTCAGAAAACACGCAACTTTTGCCCCAGCGAGTCAAAAGCTGCTCGGTTTCAGGCTTCGCTCTCACAAAATAGGGGACTGTCCCTTTTGTATTTATAGGGACTGCCCCCTATTTTGTGAACCATGCCCGCTTAACCTTCAAACGGTTTTTTACCCGCTGTCCTTCGCTTATGCGTTAAAAAAATTGATGAAGAAATGGCGTTAAAAATCTGATTGGGAGCCGAGCTGTTTCCCAAAGCCTCTTTGAATCATAAATTCGGAAAGGTTTATAAAAAAGAAGCTGCTCCTCTACTTTTTTGAAAATTGACTTCACTTCAATAATTTCTTATAGTTGTTTTGACCATGGATTGCGAAAGAATTGTACAAGAGCTAAGTTTTAAAACCTCTTCTAAAATTGTCCTTCTAGTCCTGGATGGATTAGGCGGACTGCCTGTCCAAGGGAAAACAGAGCTCGAAGCAGCTCAAACCCCGAATCTCGACCGCCTAGCCGCAAAAAGCTCCTGCGGCCTGACCGACCCGGTTTTTATGGGCATCACGCCGGGAAGTGGCCCGGCTCACCTTGCTCTCTTTGGTTACGATCCCACAAAATATATCCTTGGCCGGGGAATTCTGGAAGCTCTCGGATCTGGTGTCGAAGTCGGGAAAAATGATCTGGTGGCCAGAGGAAATTTTGCAACTCTGAAGGACGGACTTATAATTGACCGCAGGGCAGGGAGAATCCCCACCAGCGAGAATAAAAAACTGTGCCAAAGACTCAACAACTCTCTTAAGAGCATTGAGGGGACAAAAATTGCCCTTTTCCCAGGGAAAGAACACCGCTTCGTGGCTAAATTCACTGGAGAAGGGCTCTCGGAGGCCCTTTCCGATGCAGACCCTCAAAAAGAAAACAACCCCAGAGTCCCTGTCCAGGCCCTTTCCCAGGATGCATCAAAAACCGCTCTGATCGTGAACCGTTTTCTCGATGAGGTGACAGACCTCTTGAAAAGTACCCCTAAAACCAATACCGTCCTTTTAAGAGGGTTTTCCCATTACCCTTCTCTCTCCACCTTGAGAGAACTTTATAAATTAAAGCCTGCAGCCATAGCGAATTATCCGATGTATAAAGGATTGGCCAAGCTTGTTGGAATGGAAATCCTGGAGACCGGCGAAAACTTATCTGCTATTTTTGAAACAGCAGAAAAATACTACAAAGACTATGATTTTTTCTATGTCCATGTAAAAAAAACAGATTCGGCAGGTGAAGACGGAGATTTTGAGGCAAAAAAAGACGCTATTGAAGAAGCAGACAGTTATATTCCTCGTTTAGTTGCTCTGCAGCCTGATGTCCTTGTTGTAACTTCTGATCACTCCACCCCTTCTCTCTTAAAAACTCACTCCTGGCACCCCAATCCATTCCTCCTATACTCAAAAACTTCTTTTCCTGATAATGTTACTCGCTTCTCCGAAAAGGAATGTTGTTTTGGCTACCTGGGGCGATTTCAAGCCATGCATGCCATGCCATTGATGCTGGCTCATGCCGGAAAATTAAAAAAATTTGGAGCGTAAAGATACTTGCTCCAAAGTCCTTTCCAAAACTAAACATGGATAGAAAGATAGGATTTGTATTATTATAGGACTAATCTCAAATGAAGAAGCATTCCTAAGGCGTTGACTGCAGCCTATCTATATTATAGAATTAATAAGATTTATTGATGAATAGAAAAAAGACAACCTGGCTGTGGATAACCTTTCTGTCCCTTTTCTTTTCCCTCCCATCTCCTGCTCATCCTGGCTCAAGAGTGGAGATCCACACCCTTCGTTACCATACGCATCCCTCTTTTACCAGGGTTGTTGTTGAAATCGGGAAATTAAGAGAATACATCTTTAACGAGCTCAAATCTCCTGACCGGATTTATGTCGATATATACCAGGCTAAGCTGAATCCCATTTTACATGGAAAAACATACATCATTAACAACGACTATCTCAGTAAGATCCGGATCGCCCAAAAAGCACTTTCCACTGTCCGCGTAGTTGTTGATCTTGACTTAAATAAAGCCTACTATCGAGTCTGGCACCTCCCTGACCCTTTCAGGATTATTATCGATGTCTATCCGTCAAAATTACCTAAGCCTTCTTTACCTGCCAAACAAAAATTAAGTATGATTCGCCAATTAGGCTTAGGAATTGGAAAAGTTGTCCTTGATCCAGGCCACGGTGGAAAAGATCCGGGCTGTATTGGAAAAAAGGGACTCCAGGAGAAAAAAGTGGTCCTCGATGTCTGCAACCGTTTAAAAACACTTTTGGAGAAAGAAAACTTAGAAGTCATAATGACCAGAGAAACAGATATCTCTCTCCGGCCAGAAATCCGAACCGTGATTGCCAACCAGAAACAGGCAGATCTTTTTATTTCTATTCATGCCAACGCCAGCCGCAACAGGAAGCTTTCCGGCGTAGAAACATTTTATCTAAATTTCAGCCAGGACCCCTCAGTCATCAAGACAGCCGCCCGGGAAAACGCAACCTCTGCAAAAAACATCGGGGAAATGAAAGGGATAATCAATAAAATCGTCCAAAACAGTAAGATTGATGAATCACAAGAACTTGCTCAAGTTATTCAAAACAGCCTGGTAAAGAGTCTCTCACAAAAATATAAAAATGTAAGAAACCTGGGTGTCAAGGCCGGTCCTTTTTGGGTACTTATTGGCGGGGAAATGCCTTCTGTTCTTGTTGAAATCTCTTTTCTGAGCAATCCCACAGAAGAATCAAGACTGAACAGCGCTTTATATCTCCAGCGTGTTGCCCAGGGTATCTATGAAGGCATAATTGCCTATAAAAGCTCATTAGAGAAAGGAATTGAGTAATGGATAGAAGGGACTTTATCAAGGATATAGCTGTAGGAGGCCTTCTTCTGAAGTTTCACCCATCGCTTCTGGCTCAAAAGAAAAGCTCGCCGGATCTAGCCTGGATTCAAGGCGACTCCCCGGCTCTGATAACAAAAGAAGCCATCTCTACCCTTGGAGGCATGAAACGATTTGTTTCAAGGGGTGATATTGTGGTTGTTAAGCCAAATATCGGCTGGGACAGAACTCCAAAGCTGGCAGCCTGTACTAATCCCGAGGTCGTCAAAGCTCTAGTCGAGTTATGTTTGGATGCAGGTGCAAAAGAAGTCAAGGTTTTGGATAATCCCTGCAACCCTGCCAAAAGAACCTACGCCCGCTCTGGGATTGCTGCAGCCGCTAAAGAAGCAGGAGCAAAGGTTCTCTTCCCCAATCCATACCGGCTTAAAAAGATGGCTCTTCAGGGAGAATGGCTTAAAGAATGGAAAGTTTATACGGATTTTACCGAGGCGGACAAAATCATAAACGTACCTATTGCCAAAACCCACAGCCTGTCAAGACTAACCATGGGCATGAAAAATTGGCTGGGAGCATTGGGAGGAAACCGTAATCAACTCCACCAAAAGCTTGACCAGGCTATGATCGACCTTGCTGCCTTTTTTAAGCCCTGTCTTACTGTTTTGGACGGCTACCGAATTCTAATTCGGAACGGTCCTCAAGGAGGCCGGCTGTCCGATGTAAAACTTCATAAAACTCTTGTTGCAGGTGTTGATTATGTGGCTGTTGATGCAGCAGGCGCCACTTTTTTTGATATAAAGCCTCAAGAGCTGCCTTACCTCCAAATAAGCCATCAAAAAGGACACGGAGAAATTTACCTCGAGAAGTTAATAATTGAAAAAAGAACGCTCTAAAAAATACAGAATTATCCAGGCACTACGGATCCTCAGCCAGACAATCTTCTTTATCCTCTTTTTCTATCTCTTGTTGGTGACACATTTTCCTGGGGAAGATTATATCAGGCAAGTTGAGATCTTCTTTCACTTCAATCCTCTTCTTGCTCTCACGACTTTAATCGCTTCCCGTACTTTTTTTGCCTCCTTTGCTTTTGCCGCCATCACTATTGTGCTGACCTTTATTCTGGGTCGGATTGCCTGCGGCTGGGTCTGCCCTTTAGGATCCCTTTTTCAATTTTTTTCTTTTATCTTTAAAAAATCCAAGCTTTTAAAACCAAAAAAAATCGAAGATAAACGGACAGTCTGGAAATATTATCTCCTTGTGTTTATTCTTGTGGGCACGCTTTTTTCCCTGGATTTAGTGGGAATTTTTGATCCTTTCTCCTTACTTTACCGGTCCTTTGCAGTTAGCCTTCTTCCTGCTGTAAAACTGGGTTTTTCTGCCTTTATCAGTTTTCTTTACAAAATAAATATTTCTTCTTTGGGAGACAGCCTAGTTCAATTCCTGGAGAATTTAGCCATTAATAGCACTTTTCTTCAGGGCTTTTTTATTGGAGCTCTCTTTACCGGCACTGTATTACTCAACCTTTCCAGAGAGAGATTCTGGTGCCGCTATCTTTGCCCTTTAGGCGCTATGCTGGGACTTATCTCAAGATGGAATCTTCTCAAGCTTAAGATAGATCCTCAAAAATGTATCGAATGTAATCTCTGTACTATTCACTGCCAGACACAGGCTGACCCTTTTCCTATAGAGGACTGGAAAATTTCCGAATGCGTATATTGTTTCACATGCAGCTCAATTTGTCCCACCAGTGCCATAGGCTTCCCCTTAAAATTAACTCCGGAAGAAATCCCCCAAGTTGACCTCTCAAGAAGAAAGCTTATCTTTACCTCGCTTTTAGGTATCTTTGCTGTTCCTTTTTTCCGTCTTTCCCCTTCGACAGCGCGCGCTTCTCCAAAACTGATCCGGCCTCCAGGAGCTATCTCTGAAGAAAAGTTTCTTCAAAAATGTGTTAAATGTTGTGAATGTATGAAGGTCTGTCCAACAAATGCCCTTCAGCCAGCTCTAACTGAAGCTGGGCCGGAAGGGATCTGGACTCCCATGCTTGTCCCAACAATTGGCTACTGCGAATATTACTGCTCACTCTGCTCCCAAGTTTGCCCAACTGGAGCCATACAAGAACTCACGGTTGAAGAAAAATTAAATGTTAAAATTGGCCTGGCATGGGTTGACAAAAACAGGTGCATCCCTTATGACTTGGGCACTCCCTGTATTGTCTGCGAGGAACACTGCCCTACCTCTCCAAAAGCCATTAAATTGGTGAAAACTGCAGTTAAGCTCCCCGACGGAACAATAAAAACCCCCGTGGCGCCAGTCATTGACACAGAGCTCTGTATTGGCTGCGGGATTTGTGAAAATAAGTGTCCGGTTGTGGATAAACCTGCAATTTATGTGACGAGTGTTGGAGAAAGCCGCTCAGAAAAAAACCAGCTTCTCCTCGACCTCATCAAGGAAGATTCAGGTATCTATTAAGCTCTAACTATGAAGTGATCTGGAACTTGATGGTCTCCAGAATCTCACCATCGGGGCCTATCACATCTACATGCCAGTCTCCCAATTCATGAGCCTGAATTATCTTTGTGGTCCAGGTTCTCCAGCTGGCAGACTCAACAGTAAGGTTTATCCGTGCCCTCTCAGTTTCTCCGAAATACCAGACATGAGTTATTTCAATAGACTCCTGAGCACCAACAATCTTTGTGTAGCAGAAAAGATTGCCTACTGCAGCATTAAAAGTATCCCCGGGATCAACAGGCTCCCGATCAACAACATCCAGGCAGATAACTCCTACCTCCACTTCTATGGTTGCAGCCTCCTGTGCTTTAATCGCCACCGCGTTGTACAGAGAAAATGTCATCAGCAAAACTAACACAAAAAGAGCGGAAATTATTTTTTTCATAATGACCCTCCTTCCCCATAAAATACCAAGGGTTTATTCTTTGTTTTAAATGTGGATACACTTTAGCATAAAAGACATAAGCAAACAAGAGGGTCCTTTTTTCTTATTCGGAGAGAACCTTTTTTAATTCCTCTTTTAGTGGAGGGATAACTTGAAAAAGATCTCCTACAATACCAAAATCAGCAACTTTAAAAATTGAAGCATCAGGATCTTTGTTAACTGCCACGATGTACTTTGAGGAAGACATCCCTGCTAAATGCTGAATGGCTCCTGAAATCCCAAAAGCCATATACAGGTTAGGAGAAATGGTTTTGCCGGTCTGGCCTACCTGATGTTGATGGTCTATCCAACCTGCATCTACTGCTGAACGAGAAGCTCCTACTGCTGATTGAGGAAGAAGAGAAGTAAGTTCTCTTATCAAATCGAAATTTTCTGATCCTTTTATTCCTCTTCCTCCTGAAATAACTATTTCAGCTTCAGTCACATCAAGTTCTGCCCCTTCCTCCTTTAAAATTTCCTTCACTTGAGCCCTGACTTGGTCTTCAGGAATGACCACTTCTTTCTTTACTACTTCTCCTTCTTTTGACTCAGGCTCGGTAAGAGGGAAAACATTTGGCCTTAGAGTAGCTATCTGTGGGGAAAATTTAAATTTAACCGTCATAAAAACTTTCCCGGCAAAAATCGGCCGGATGACTTCAAGCTTTCCATCCTTGCAAGCTGTCCCGGTACAGTCAGAAGCAAGGCTTACTCCCATCTTAGCAGCCAGGCGCGGAGCTAAATCTCTCCCCATAGAGCCCGCAGAGAAAAAGATGATTTCTGGCTTGATCTCCTCCACCAAAGAATTAAGGGCAAAAGCAAAACCCGCAGTAGAATAACGGCTGAGGAGAGAACTTTCCAGAATATAAACCTTTGAGGCACCATAAGGGAAGACTTCTGAAGCAAGACTCTCCAAATTGTGGCCAACAAGAACAGCATAAAGTTCAGTGTTTAAGTCTTCCGCTCTTCTTTTCCCCTCTGAAACCGCCTCTAAAGATGATTTTTTTACTTTGCCTTCTCTCTCTTCTATAAAAATTAAAATCATTTTTATCTCTCCTCTTAGATTATTTTGGCTTCCAGGTGTAAAAATTCCACCAATTTTTTTGCTGCTTCTTCAGGTTCTTCTTTTATAATCTTTCCTACCTGTCTTTCAGGTGGAGTTTCCATTTTGGCTATCTCCAAACCGGAAGCGATGTCTTCCTCTTTCAGCTCTAGGTCTTCAAAAGAAAGGACTGGAATTTCCTTCTTTTTAGCCGCCATTATTCCTTTTAATGTCTCATAACGAGGCTCGTTTAATCCTTTCTGAGCGCTAATAACGGATGGCAAAGGAAAAGCTACTTTTTCTATTGCCCCTTCGATCTCTCGGTAAGCTATACCTTGGTCCCCTTTAATTTCCAGTTTTGTCACCACATTAATCTGGGGCAATCCCAGCAATTCAGCCACCATGGAAGGAATCTGTGCGTTGTCAGCCCCTACAGATTGTTTTCCAAACAAAAGGAGACTGTAGTCGGAACACTTTTTCTCTACAGCCCGAGCGATTATCTTCGCTATTCTTAGTCCGTCATAGGTTTCAGGAACCTCATCCTTCAGTAGAAGCGCTTCATCCGCCCCCATTGCCAGACATTTTTTTAATATTATTGATGATTCCTCAGTACCAACTGTAAGGACCGTAACCTTCCCACCGTTAGCCCCTCTTAAGCGAAGGCCCTCCTCTACGGCATACTCATCATAAGGGCTTAAAACAAAATTCAAGCCTTCTTCTTCAATTTTTCCTGTTTCACGGTTTACCCTTATTTTTGATTCCGTATCAGGAACCCTTTTTACAAAAACTAAGATATTCAATTATTCCTCCTTTCTGTGTCGGCCTTATTTTCTTCAGAAAATGTTGAAGCAAGGCGAACCATGTAAGCGAGAAAGGCACTTTTCTCTCTTCTTAAATTCTAATAACCTGAACACTAGATTGAATTATTAGTTATGCTTGAACAGGAAACAATTATTACTGTTTTAACCTTCTCACTTCCCTGTTTATTTTAATGTATTTCTTCTCTCGACTCTTAATCTATTCTTCAAACCTTTTAAAAAGAAGCGTGCCGTTTGTCCCCCCGAATCCAAAAGAATTGCTCAGAGCATAACGAATTTCAGAGGGCCGCGCCTTGTTAGGAACATAATCAAGG
>Ga0114930_10000439_pt1 | contig 43583 bp, 40 predicted proteins | sample AnhtaG_FD_87300 | JGI IMG/M metagenome (GOLD analysis project Ga0114930, IMG submission 87300) | Deep subsurface microbial communities from Anholt, Denmark to uncover new lineages of life (NeLLi) - Anholt_01485 metaG | ecosystem: Environmental > Aquatic > Marine > Oceanic > Sediment | place... | reverse complement strand
AAGATAATGGTTAGAGAATTGATAAGTTATAGTTTCCATAACTTAGAGAATGTGGTAATATATTGGCAGATTAATGGAAATGCATTTGTTATCTGAATTACCAATCAATTTGGAGAGGATACATTATTTTTTTAAAAATAAAAAAAATGATGAACGAGATGCTCGCTGGATAGAATTTAAACGAAAAGATAAATTTGAGCTTTCTGAAAATATTAAAGGTTATTGGAAACAAGCAGTGCTCATAGAACTAAAACGTGGTAAAAAATCAGGTTATAGAAAAAATCATAAACGGATTGTTTATAAAGCAATAACGAATTTAAATTATCGGAATGAACTTCTAAATGAAGCTTTTCCAGAAAAAATAATCAAAAGAAAAAAAAGAGAGACCACCTGAACAACGCTTAAGGCGCCTATAGTAGTCAGGTTCGAATTAATTATTGGAAAAGCAAAGACATCATAATGATTGTCATTATTATATTTATAATCATATAATTTCCACTTGAAATAGGGGGCAGGTTTTAATATTTTAATTAAGTAAATGTTTAAACATGATAAATCAATTATGCTAAAAACACTTTTTTCAATTGAACATTTTAATTCTACAATTTATATAATGAAAAATCATCATAATTATGGCTATTATAATATTTGAAATTATATAATTTCCAGTTGAAATAAAGGGGTACTTCAATCCATTATTTTGTAAAGTACTTACTCACAAAGCTTAGCCACTAAAATACCTGTATCAAGCCCAAGGTCATCTGCCACAGCCTGGCATTTTGTCCTGAGCATATAGGCGATCGGAGTGTAGCCATATTCTGACATGGTCTCGTAATTTGCCATACCTTTACTGATAATAAGTGATGCAGTGCCAAAAGCCTCCACCAGCTCAGGAGGTGCTTCTTCAAAACACACCCCAATGGCATTGGAACCTGTAGTCAGCACCTGGTCTGCTTCAATACCGTGTGCCTCGATATCTTCCATTGTAGCATCATTGAGCATAGGCGCACCTCTCACTACCAGAGTTACTTTTCCACCCAGTCCTTTTATCTGATCTATAACCAGGGTATCAAGTAGGATCTCACCGGAATTGTCAGCAATATATACCACGTTATTCAATAGAGGCATCATTTTTTCAGTATCGTCCACATCCAGACCCTGGGTGTACAACCGTCTGAACTCTTCTTCGAACATTTCTTCCTTGACATCGAAACCTTCCACACCAAAATCCAGGGTATTACCAATAGTCGCTACTACCACTGCACGTCGAAAGGCATTAATCGAGATTTCATTTCCAACTATTGAGCGGGCCAGTGGCATCAGATCAACCGCGATCCCCCTGCTCAGCAGTTTTATTTCCAGGTATGGATCAGGGTCGCCCAGTGCCTTATAGGCCTGACGATGGACTGCGGTTGATATCCTGGCCGCAGGCTCGCCTGGTTTGAAGGTACGATGCAGTGCATCCAGTCCTGCCATTACGGCTTTGCCTATGATTTCAGGATCATCAGTACTTAATTCGGCCTCATAATGCACCCTCATGAGCAGACAGTGGGCACACCTGGGGTCTATCTTCAAAAATCATCACCTTTCTTAGCAAATTTAATATGAGTGGGGTGACAATACTTAATTGGTGATAAATATGTCGGAGCAAGAACCAAAAGATAGCGGTGAATGGGAAGCAATAGCAGATAAGAAATATGCAGATATCAAAGCAGCCATTAAGAGAATGGAACAAAAAGGTAGTTCTCAATCTGTTGAAAAGAATATACGGGATGCAGCACGTGGATTTGGTGATATGATGATCTCACTGGGTGGTCTTACATACGGCGTGGCCAGTGGTGTGGCAGATAAAGCTACAGGTGAGGATGCTGCTAAACTGCAGCAGGATCTGGCCAAGAAGGCAAGTGCGGCCCGGGATGCCATTGCAGATGAGATGGAAAAAGCTGCCAAGAAGTTAAGGTCTGAGAAAAAGGAATAATAAAATAAGAGAAATCTTATCCCTGGCATAAGCAGCCCAGAGTTTCAGTGCAAATTCCAGTTTCTGTTAATTGATATAGTTCACACTGGACCTGTCGGCACTATTCCAAAATCCAGTTATTCCAACGAATATATCAGATGCAGATGCGACTACAAATCTGTGAAATCCGTGAGATCTGTGTCTTTTAATTTTTCCTGACACTGATTGACACAGATTTTACCTTAAGTCGGTGTCTAAAAAATAACTGGAAAATGGGACTGTGTCGGACCTGTCAAATCCTTCCACAAGCTAGATATGCATATCATCCGGCTTCCAGGAAATATCCGGATAGGCCAAGCTCTGGATGAAACTGGTCGCATCCTTTGCTATCTGGGTAGCCAGATGGGTCTCCCCGAACAGGGGTTTGGTAATATCAAACACTTTGCGGTGTACGAGTGTTGTTCATGTATCCCAGTGAGTGAATAAATTCATGCAGCAGTACCAGAATTATTTAGGATCTCCTCAAGATTGAGTGGATAAATATTGAATCGGATTTACAGGAGATAGTATGCTACTTTCATTTCAATTCAGTCTATTGAGATAGGTAATGGGAAAGTATGTGAAAGCAACATCAATAGGCACAGATTTCACTGATTCACACGGATTAGGGATAAAAAAATTGAGTTTAAATCTGTGTAAATCGGTGTCTGAAAAATAACTAATATAATATAAGTGATATTACCCACACGATCTTAAAGAGAACCATTATTTATTGCCATCTTATTGGCTCATGTATAAATGGATAAAGATAATTAAAAAATAATTTTCAAAAAGACTCACTTTGCTTTCTGTGCTTCGATCTTTTCTACTAAATCATTAAGATCCTTCAACATGGCATCCAGATCAATACCGTGCATCATTGCCCCTTCTGCCAGGCTCTCGAAAGATGCAGCATGACAACCTACACAGCCAAGGCCGTACTGGAAAAAAACACCTATGGTTTGTGGAAATTTAGCTACGATTTCCTCTATCTTCATGTCACCTGTTATTTTGTTATTTTCAGACATTGTATTGAACACCTACTGATTCAATAACCCCCTATTAATACATAAAATTGATTGTAGAACCAGCCATTTAAGGAAAATATTAAGGATTATCCAGCTATCTATCCTGATGTTCGATCACAAAAGAATTTATTGTGCAGTAATATAGGAAGTTTACTTTATGAACATCACAAATATCGCGGTCCTGGTCTCGGGTAGAGGCTCAAACATGCAGGCCATTATCGATAATATCAAAAATGGGACAATTCCCAATGCATCTATAGCTGTGGTGCTCAGTGATGTTGGCGGTACGTATGCATTGGAGCGGGCACAGAACCAGGGGATTGATACGTTTTTCGTGAACCCTGTACAATATGAAGACAAAGCAAGTTATGAAAGTGAGATACTCAGGATTCTGGAAAAATACAACATCGACCTGATACTTCTTGCCGGATATATGCGTGTAGTAGGACCCACGCTGCTAAACCCATACAGAAATAAAATGCTCAATATTCACCCTGCTCTTCTCCCCTCATTCCCTGGCCTGCACGGCCAGAAACAGGCTTTCGATCATGGTGTAAGAGTAACTGGTTGTACAGTCCATTTCGTGGATGACGGTGTGGATACGGGTCCGATTATCATCCAGAAATGCGTTCAAGTGTTAGAGGATGATACTGAAGAATCTTTAGCATCTCGGATTTTAGAGCAGGAGCATAAGATTTTCCCAGAGGCAGTAAGATTATTTGTCCAGGGTCAGTTAAGGATAGAAGGACGCAAGGTCAGGATACTGGAATAAACTTTGCTTACAAATCACATATAATAATATAATATCATAAGAATAATAGACCACTAAGATGTCGGATAGGAGAATAACATGTCATACATTTCAGAAATAGACCCGCAATTGGCCCAGGCCATGGAAAATGAACTTCAGCGTCAGGAATCTAAACTCAACCTGATCGCTTCCGAGAACTATGCCAGCCGTGCTGTCATGGAAGCAACAGGCAGCATCATGACCAACAAGTATGCTGAAGGATATCCTGGCAAACGGTATTACGGTGGATGCGAATTCGTGGACGTTGCCGAAAACCTGGCACGTGAGCGGGCAAAAGCACTATTCGGGGCCGAGCACGTGAACGTCCAGCCCCATTCCGGGTCCGGTGCTAATATGGCAGTGTATTTTTCAGTGTTAAAACCTGGCGATAAGATTCTCAGCATGGACCTGTCCCACGGTGGGCACCTATCTCACGGCAGCCCTGTGAACTTCTGCGGGCAGCTCTATAATGTAATACCCTACGGGGTCAGCAAAGATACAAAGACCATCGACCATGATGAATTAATGAGAATGGCAAAGGAGCATAAACCAAAGATGATCGTGGTGGGTGCCAGCGCGTATCCCAGGGAACTGGATTTCAAGGCGTTCAGGGATATTGCTGATGAGGTCGGTGCTTACCTGCTTGCCGATATCGCACATATAGCTGGCCTGATCGTAGGCGGGGTGCACCAGAATCCTATTCCTTATGCAGATTTCGTGACCACAACCACACACAAGACCCTGCGGGGTCCCAGGGGCGGCATGATCATGTGCAGGGAAGAATATGCAAAAGCTATAGATAAGACAGTATTCCCTGGCATCCAGGGTGGCCCGCTAATGAATATTATTGCATCCAAAGCTGTGGCATTTAAAGAAGCCCAGACCCAGGAATTCAAGGATTATCAAAAACAGATCGTGGTTAATGCAAAAACACTGGCTTTTGATCTAATGGAAAAGGGCCAGGATATTGTCTCAGATGGTACAGATACTCATTTGATGCTGGTGGATTTGACAAAATCCGACATCACAGGCAAGGATGCCGAAGCGGCAATGACCAGGGCAGGTATAATCCTGAACAAGAACACCATACCATTTGAGACCCGCAGTCCCTTCATTACCAGTGGCATCAGGATCGGAACCCCTGCCTTAACCACAAGGGGAATGAAAGAGAACGAGATGCATCTCATTGCAGATCACATCGATACTGTACTTAAGAATTTAAACGACGAAACTACACTTAGTAAAATAAATAATGAGATCAGGGATCTATGCGCAGGATTCCCTATCTATAGATGAGGTAATACTGGTGTCTGGTGAGGACAAGATCATAGACGGGCGCGGCCTGGCAAAAAAGATAGAGGAGGAAGTCAAGACTGGAGTAGCAGAACTAAAAGCTAAAAAAAGTGTTACTCCTGGCCTGGCAACCATTCTCGTGGGAGATGATGAAGCTTCAAAGATGTATGTCAGGTTGAAGCACAAAGCCTGTGAACGTACAGGTATTCATGCCGAAGACCAGCACCTTCCCGCTGATGCGACCATGGATGAACTAATGGCATTGATCAGATCCCTGAACCAGAGGGATGATATTCATGCGATCCTGATCCAGCTACCACTGCCGTCCCACCTTAATGAGCAAATGGCAATGGAGGCTATTTTACCGGAAAAGGACGCAGATGGGTTCCATCCAATGAATATGGGCCAGCTGATGATCGGAAACGAAGGTCTGGTTCCCTGTACTCCAAAAGGTATCATCCGGGCTATGGAGGAATACCGAGTTGATGTGGAAGGTAAGAACGTGGTTGTGGTGGGACACAGTAATGTTGTGGGCAAACCCATGGCAGCCCTTCTGTTGAACCGTAACGCCACTGTATCGGTCTGCCATGTCTATACTGATGACCTGAAGAGATATACTTCCCAGGCAGATATCCTGATCTCGGCCACTGGAGTGGCACACCTTATCAAAGCCGATATGGTGAAACCGGGGGCTGTTGTATTTGATGTAGGTATCAGCAAAAAGGATGATAAAGTAGTGGGTGATGTGGATTTTGATAACGTGCTGCCTAAAGTATCATTGATAACCCCAGTTCCCGGTGGTGTAGGACCCATGACCATTTCAATTCTAATGCAGCATACCCTGGAATCTGCCAGACGGATCACGGGATAAATTTTGAGTAAAGCATGACAGTAGATACGGTAATTGCTGGGATCCAGGTTGGGGATGCCCATCCGGTCCGCCTGATGGGTGTTATAAACCTGAGTCCTGAATCGTTTTACCAGAGGTCGGTCACAGCACCTGATAATATTGTTGCCCAGGCACAGCAAATGATCGAACAGGGTGCTGACTTCCTTGACGTGGGGGCTCGGTCCACCTGGCCGCTGGCAGCTAAGATCACGAAGGAAGAGGAACGCAGACGTCTTATAAGGGCACTGGAATTACTTTTGGATAATGTGAATGTCCCAATTTCAGTTGATACCCAATTCGCAGACCTGGCTCGTGTTGCCCTGGATATGGGGGCTCATATCATTAACGATGTCAGCGGACTTACTACCGATTATAGAATGGTTGAAATTGTAAGCGAATATGGATGTCCTGTAATGGTTATGGCTTCTAATAGCATACCAGGTGATCCGTTAGGAATGGACGCCGTGATGTCGTCACTGGACAGGATCGTGCAAAAAGCTGAAGGATCAGGTGTGGAACCAGACACGATCATTATTGACCCTGCTATCGGCAAATGGCTACCTGAAAAATCACCAGAATATGATTTTGAGACCCTTGATCAACTGGAACGACTTAAAGCATTTGAGAAACCCGTATTGGTGGCCATCTCAAGAAAGTCCTGCATAGGCGAAATATTAAACAAACCAGCATCTGAAAGACTTATGGGGTCCCTTGCCGCCACTGCGATCGCAGCGTACAAAGGTGCGCATATCATACGGACCCATGATGTGGGAGAGACTGCCGATGCAGTGCGAGTGGCTGAGGCAATAAAAGGACGAAATGTAGTATCTGAAGATGCGGGGTATAGTGTGGAGGTGCTGGATATTGCCAATTCGGAAGATGCTCCACGATATTTTTCAAAAATAGGTGCAACGGGCACTGGCAGCCAGGTGATGAAAGGGAAATCAATATTTAAGATACTCAGGATCAATAATGTTACAACTACCGAAGGCCTCATCATCAAGCAGGAAGCTCTTGCCAGGGGATGCGATGCTGCCCTGCCCCGAGATGCAATATCACATGAAACCGAGAATGTTGATCTGATACTTATGGGCACAGAATTGCAGATCAAACGGCTTGCATCAAAATTAGAGCACCAGGCCAGGGACCTGCCCATAATAGCCCACCTTATCATGACTACTCTTAAGCGATGCTCAGATACTGAATACAGGTACAGGTAACACAGATGATAATAACCAGACCCAAGTCCGTTGATGATATACTTACCATGCTTGACCAGTTTCCGGATGCAAACATCTGTGTAGTTGGCTGCGGTATTTGTGCCCGTAAAGTGGAGACCGGCGGCGAGGCCCAGGTCAGGGAAATGGTTGATGCCTTGAAAAGCAGGGGGGTAGATGTACTGGATGGGGTCATGGTGAAACATGCCTGCAGCGCATCGTCCTGGGAGGGTCTGGTACAAGAAAATCCGGCTATGGATAAAGCAGAAATTGTACTGGTAATGAGCTGTGGTGCCGGAGTATCGTTATTGGGTCGTATCTCAGAGAAAACAGTGCTTCCTGCGCTTGATACTACATCCATTGGCGGAGCTGTCGCCGATGAAATGTTTGAAACACTGTGCAGCATGTGCGGGGAATGTAATGTCGGGATGTTCGCAGGAGTGTGTCCAAAATCCGGGTGTCCCAAATCCCAGGTGAACGGGCCCTGCGGCGGGCTGGATGACGGGAAGTGCGAAGTCGGAGAGCGTGATTGTATCTGGGTCAGGATATATGAGACACTTGAAGCCAGGGGACTACTTTCTATGCTGGATGAGATCAGACTGCCTGTAAGTCATAACAGGAGGCTGTGAAATGAATTTTGCAGAAAAACTTGGATCAGGAAAATTCATGGTTACCGCAGAGATAAGCCCGCCTAAAGGCCCTGATATGTCAGGTGTGCTGGAAGACGCTGGATTGTTAAAGGACCTGGTTGATGCAGTGAATGTTACCGATAACCAGAGGGCCATGATGCGCATGGCACCCGTGGCACTTTGCCGTAAATTATGGGACATGGGCATTGAGCCTGTTATGCATGTTACCTGCAGGGATCGTAACCGCCTTGCCCTTCAATCTGATCTGTTAGCAGCTCATGCAATGGGAATTTCTAATATCCTGGCCATGTCAGGGGATTATCCCACAATGGGTGATCAGCCCGGTACAAAACCTGTGTATGACCTGGATTCTGTGCAGCTTTTGCAGCTTATAGAAAAAATGAACAAAGGGATCGATTTTCAGGATGGGCTTATTGACGGTCGGACTGCATTCATTGCCGGAGCGGTTGCCAATCCTGGTTCAAGGCCCCTTGATGTCCAGTTGCTTAAGCTTAATAAAAAAGTGGAGGCTGGTGCAAGTTTCATCCAGACCCAGGCAGTATTTGATATAGGGGCGTTCATGGAATTCATTGATGGAACCAAATATCTTAAGATCCCTGTCATTGCAGGGATCATACCATTGCGATCAGCTCGTAGCGCCCGGTTTATGAACGAGAAGATCCCAGGGGTCACAGTACCGGAAGAAATTATCAAGCGAATGGAATTGGCTTCAGATCCCAGAACCGAAGGGTTAATAATTGCAGCCGAGACCATACAACAGATAAGACCCATGTGCCGGGGTGTACACATAATGCCTATTGGCGGACATGAAAACACCAGGCATTTACTTGAATTAAGTGGGCAGGAATGATATTATTGAATATTACTTTTGAGTGATAAAATGGAAAAAACGCAGATCACCTTAGCAAAAAATGGCATGGTATCCCCTCAGATGAGGGAAGTAGCATCCACTGAAGGGGTCGATCCCGAGATCGTCCGACAGAGAGTGGCCGAAGGCAGTCTTGTCATTATGACCAGAGGGAATAGATCGGTAGCTATTGGTAAAGGTGCCTCAACAAAGGTCAATGTAAATATTGGCACATCCAGTGCCAGGATAGAACCTGATGAAGAACTTGAAAAGGCCGGAATTGCTGAAAAATACGGGGCTGACACACTTACCGACCTTTCAATGGGAGGAGATATCAGAGCCATAAGGGAGTCAATATTTCAACACACGACACTTCCTATAACCACTGTCCCCATATACCAGTCAGTTGTGGAACAGGGCATCCATTCCATGAGCGAAGAACATATCCTGAATATGATTAAGCAACATGTGGAGGAAGGAGTAAGCTCTGTGGTCCTGCACTGCATCGAGAGGGACTGTATTGAACAATTACGGGGCCAGAAACGTGTCATGGGAATGGTCTCGAAAGGCGGCTCTTTCACCAGCATCTATATGCTGACCAATGACTGCGACAACCCGTTTATTGAACATTTTGATCATATAATGGATATCCTGAAAGAACACGATGTGGTGCTCTCTCTTGGAAACACCATGAGGAGTGGCTGCATCCACGACACGCCTGACTCCCCCCAGAGAAGGGAACTCCTGACAAACATGAAACTGGCAAAAAGAGCGAATGAGGCAGGTGTCCAGGTGATAGTGGAAGGTATGGGCGGCCATGTCAGAGCATCAGAGATAGCGGATTATGTTAAATACCATAAAGAGACAGGCGATTTCCCCTTATTTGTGGCCGGGCCGCTGCCCACTGATGTTGCTGTGGGATATGACCACATTGCCGGTGCTGTGGGTGCGTCCATAGCGTCTGGAGCCGGGGCTGATTATCTATGCTATATTACACCTTCAGAGCATCTGAGACTGCCCAGTGTGGATGACGTCAGGGAAGGCCTGGTAGCATTCCGCATTGCAGCACATATCGGGGATTCCATGAAATACGGGGTCCAGCAGCGTGATCTTGAACTGGCAAAACACAGGGCGGTCATGGACTGGGACGGGCAGATGCAATATGCTATAGATGCTGACAAACCTAAGAGCATGTGCCCGGACGTTGGGCCATGTACCATGTGCGGGGATTTTTGTGCACTGGCAATAATGGATGAATTTTTAAATGGTGACAATTAATCTTTGGATTGACTATGCAGGATAAGCTGGAATTAATTGGTATCAAGACACCCCTGATCAGACCGGGGGATGATATTGTAGTAATTCTCATAAAGGCCATCAGTGAAAAGGGGGTCACTCTCAAAGATGATGACATTATCGTCCTTGCCGAATCTGCTGTGGCTACTTCCGAAGGCAGGCTGGTGGACCTGAAGACTGTGAATCCGGGGCCTGAAGCTGAGGAACTGGGTACAAAATACTCAGTTGATCCCAGGGAAATGGAACTTATCCTCTTAGAATGTGATGAGATCATAGGTGGAGTACCGGGTGCTGTGCTTACGATCACTAAAGGTAACATGTCGCCCAATGCAGGGATCGATAGTTCCAATGCGCCTGAAGATCATGTGGTGCTGTTGCCCGAAAATCCGGGAGCCAGTGCTGATAGGATCAGGAAACAGCTGCAGGAAGCCTTCAAATGCCGGCTGGGAGTCATTGTGGGCGACAGCCGGACCCAGCCTATGCGGCTGGGGTGTGTAGGAATAGCATTAGGTTGTGCCGGACTGCGGCCGGTGGAAGATGCCAGGGGTAGTAAGGACCTGTTCGGGAAAGAGCTTACCATTACCAGGAAAGCCACAGCAGATAATATGGTGTCTGCAGCCCAGCTTATCATGGGGGAGGCGGGGGAGAGCATTCCTGCCGTAATCGTCAGGGGGCTGGATAGCATTACAGGTGAAAATGACGAGATACCTATTTTCTCAAAAGATGAGTGTATGTACTACAGTAACATTTCAAAAAAAATGGATTTCCAGGTTTAAATTAGATTTTGGAAATATTTAAAAGAAATTGGCAAGCGTGATCAATAAAAGTAATCCCAGCAGGACCGGCCAGTATAGAAGTTTTATGATCAGGTTATCCTTGTAATGGATGATTTCATGTCTGGTGGTCGAAGCCAGCAGAATTGAATTAACTGATACAGCCAGAATGATAAAGTACAGCACAAAGTAGAAATATTCCAGATATATTATTCCGGCAGCAGCCAGTTTATTTCTCAATGAAACATGAGATATAATAAGTACAAAGAAAAGGGCGGCGCAGTATGCCAGAACCGTAGAAGAACTAAAACCATACAGACTTATTTTCTCTTCACTTTTGGTGAATATCAACAGGACTGCGAACAATAACAGAGCAACCACTGTAATTGGGATAAGATCAGAAATAAAGGAAGCAAGAAAATCCCTTTTCATACCAGCATTGAAGTAAAGCTCAGGTATTTCCTGCTTACGTTCTTCTACTCCAAAATTTGAATTATAACTATTGTCACGGTAGCTGAAATAACTATTCTGGATTTCCCAGCCTTCCAGGACAAAATCACGTTCTATTCCCGGTTTAAGGACTGGATTGATAACATTGTATGAATCAAAATCCGGAGTTAGTATGATATTCTTATAAAAATCCTTATGCCAGAGCCTGATCCATACATCTTCCCGGTCAAAAGGATATTTTGAATAATCGAATGGCTGGCGTAATACAGCCCAGAAATACCACCCTGTAACATTGTCATTTTGATACGCTTCATTAATATCTACGCTCTCGGCTTCCGGGAAAATAAACCCACGTGATATTTCGTCTCCCGTGACAGCTGAATAATTTTGCCACACATAACCTGTCACAATTACATTATTGGCACTTGAAAACTCCAGGGACTGAAGAAATACACCGGTCGGAATCCGTATTATTGGTTCTTCCTGGTTATTTGACAGTTTATTCAGTGCTGTTTCCAGACCGATCCTGTCAAAAATCTCAATGCCCTCGTGGTTATCAACTGGCGGATTCTCCAGAGTCAGGTGCAAGATGAACCCCATACCGATCATGCACAGGATGGAAAAGATGAAGACCAGAATCCATAAATTAACTGAACTGCCTCTATCAACCCGGAAAATAAGTGTGGACAGGAAAAACAGAAATGCCAGTACAGCAATGGCCAGGGATATCACCAGATGATATTGGGCTGTTCTGCTTTCCTGGAATATCTCCTCTTCGACGAAGACTACTCCCAGTGTCCAGTTGGTTGAAGGGATCAGTTCGTAGAATACCCAGGAGTTCTGGCCTGTGAACTCGTTATGTATGACCTGGTAATCCCCGTATGTTATATCCTGGCCGATCTTCCCCAGATTCTTGTCTATCTTCTGTAACCCGGTTATATCCTTGCCAAGATATTCAGGGATAGGATGGGATACAAAAGTGCCTTTTTCAGTCAGGATAAATCCATACCCGGTATCTCCCAGGTCAAGTGACCCGACCAGGTTTCTTATTCCAACCAGTGAATATTCAGTCCCGATTACCCCGATAGGAGTTTTTTCCTTGTCTGATGCCCCGGCACGATAAAAAGGAACATTGTAATTAATAAAGAATGTCTTACCTGCTGATCCGAAATACGGTTCGATCCAGCAGGCACCCCGGGTCATTGGCAGATGGTACCAGTTTGTACGGGTGCCATTTTCCCGATCAGGTAAAGTATAATCGTATCTATCTTCGATCTGGATCTGCCGAAGCCCTCCGTTCCTTATAATATAGGGACCATATAGACGGGTCGTTGAATTGTACTCATACGGCTCATACGCCGCAAAAGCGCCCTGCAGCTCAGGATTATTTTCCAGTATCTCTCTTAGTCTTTCAGCAGTCTGATCGTGTTCCAGTTCACCTGAACTCAGGTCGTTTGCTATGGATTCAGAGATCGGCATCAGTTTTCCAAGCTCATTATCAATTTGCTTTGCAGAATCTTCAGCCTGTATCTTTGCGTTTATTTTTGCATCATCCAGCATACGGGATGGGCTGTCCACATAAGTATGCCCGAGAAATAACACCAATATGAAACTTGTAATACACAGCAGTAACAGAATATTGAAAATCAACTTTCCGTGTTTGTCTGCTTTAAACATTATTTACCTCAATAATACATGATCAAATTCATATTAGAATTTTTGTTATATTATTCCATCAAGTTGCCCTTTTTTCAATATGCAGATACATTCTGCGAATCATTAAATTAATTTGCCGTTTGGTTTGATATTTTCCAGTCCATACATTAATAGAAATTGATAATGGTAATAATCAATAATAACCCAAGCAGGACCGGCCAATAAAGGAGTTTAATGAACAGGTTATCCCTGCAATCGACAATGAAACACTTTGTAGTCGAAGCAAGCAGAATTGAATTTAACGATACAACCAGGATGACGAAATATAATACAAAATAGAAATACTCAAGATAGATAATTCCCACAGCTGCCAATTTATTCCTCAGGGAAACATGCGAAATAATAAGCACAAAGAAAAGAGCGGCGCAGTATGCCAGAACTGTTGATGAACTGAATCCGTACAATTTGATCTTTTCATCTTTCTTTGTAGAGATTATCAGCACTGCGAATAATAAAATGCTTACAACCGTTATAGGGATAAGATCAGAAATAATAGAACCGAAAAAGTCCCTTTTCATACCGACATTAAAGTAAAGTTCAGGTAAATCCTGCTTGAATTCCGCTACTCCGAAATCAGTATTGTAGCTGTTCTTCCTGTAACTGTAAAAACTGTTCTGGACCTTCCATCCTTCCAAAACAAAATCGTGTTCCAATCCGGGTTTTTGTTCTGCATTGATAAATTCATATGAACCAAGATCAGGAGTCAGAATTATATTTTTATAAAAATCCTTATGCCATAACCTTATCCACACTTCTTCGTTGTCAAATGGATATTTTGAATAATCGAACGGCTGCCGTAAAACCGACCTGAAATACCATCCCACAACGTCCCCTTCCCGATAGGTCTCTTCTACATCTATGCTCTCAGCTTCCGGGAAAATAAAACCCTGGGACATATCATCATCTTCGATATTCGAATAATCCTGCCATATGTACCCGGTTACGATTACATTATTGGCACTTGAGAACTCCAGGGACTGCAGAAAAACACCGGTCGAAACACGTAACACCGGTTCAACCTGGTATTCAGGCGTATACAGTGCTTTTTCCAGACCAACTTTGTCGTATATCTCGATATTACGCTGGTCTTTGGCCGAGGACTCCTCCAGTGCAAGACTCCATACAAAAACCATCCCGCTCAAGCACAGGATGGATAAGATCGTTACTATTATCCATAGATTAAGGTGATCGCCTCTATCCAACCGGAAAATAAGTGTGGAAATGAAGAACAGAAGCCCTAAAAAGGCCATGACAAAAGCAATTTTCAGATGCCGATTGAATGCCTTAGCTTCCCGGAATATCTCATCTTCAACAAATACTACTCCCAAAGTCCAGTTGGTCGAAGGGATCAGCTCGTGGAATACCAGAGAAGTCTGGCCTGTGTATAAATTATGGACCTCCTGGTACTTTCCGTGGACTATGTCTTGGTTTATCCCCCTCAGAGTCTTGTCATTTTCATATAAAAAAGTAATATTTTTGCCCAGGTATTCCTGGATGGGATGAGAGACTACGGTCCCCTTATCTGAAATAATGTATCCGTACCCTGTAGATCCCAGATCAAATGACCCTACAAGAGATCGTACACCGTCTAAAGAATAAATGGCAGAGGTAACTCCTGTAGGTGTCATCTCCCGGTTTGATCCATTTGAGCGGTAAAAAGGAAGAGCATACAATACCAGAAAAGTGTCGCTTGCTGTTCCAAAATATGGTTCGACCCATCCGGCCCCATCAACAAGCGGTTGGTGATACCACATAGTCCGGGGACTGATCCCGTCGTTCACATCTGGTTGGGTGTAATCGTAAACCTCCTCGATTTGAATCAGTTGCGGTTCATTTTGTCCCCATACATAGTAAGGAGCATAAAGCCTGGTCGTCGAATTGTATGCATAGGGTTTGTAAGCCACCACTACACCATATAATTCCGGGTGCTCCTGCAGCGTATTCCTCAGTCTTGCAGAAACCTTGTCATCTTCCAGTTTCCCGGAATTGAGGTCATTTGTAATGGATTCGGAGACAGTTACCAGGTTAACAAGATTGGTGTCAATCTCAGCCGCAGCATCTTTTGCCTGGTTCCTTGCATTTTCCTTGGCATCTTCCAGCATAGAGGAGGTGCTGTGCATGTAGGTATAGCCGAGAAACAGGACTAAGAAAAGAGTGAGTATACAACCCAGTAAACAGATTCTAAAGATGTGTTTTTGATATTTATCCTCTTGAACCAATGCTATTCCTCTGGTGATTGATGTGAAGTTAAAACGTTATTATTTTTATTGAGAAAGATGTCTATGAAGATGTTATGGATTTACTTTCATTTTAAGAAATTGCACTTGGAATCTTCTTCATTTCCAAAGATGGATACTGGACTTTTGTACTTCATATTGTTTACCTTAATTGATAGGGATCGCTGCCAATGCCGGAATAGCTCCCATCCATGCACGTAGCGTAGCGTTACTTCCGGTATTTGCTGCATTACCAATTATATTTAGTTGGGTTTGAGTCAAACCATAGTTGAATGCCACCGGCCCTCCCCTAGAAATGTGTTGATGGCCCGGCCAAAACTCTACTAACCTTTCTCCCACCCCAGCTACGGCTAGCGCAAATGAAGGTAGCCCACGAATATAGTTAGCTTTTGTTCCACCTCCTGGTCTGCCGTTTATTAACCATGTCCTATATTGTCCATAATCAGGATTACTTATTGTATGACGTGTTATTCCGACATGAACGGACACTTGTGGATTGTTCCCGTGTGTTAACCTTATCCGACCGTTAGTAAAATAAATGCTCCCTACATTACCGCCTGCCATCGATGCGAATAAAATATCACCTAATGTGAAGCCTGGAACAACTGTCTGCATGTAATTGTGTATCGTCTGTGCATTAGGTTGTACAGCCAACATTGCAGTAATCTCTGCAGAAGTGGCTCCATCAGTAATATAAAGTTGATGTATAAGGGTTGCAGTCTGGGTAGCTTCGGCTTGAATTTGGTTGTGTAAGGTCTGTGCGTTAGGTTCTATTGCCATCATTGCTGTAACCTCAGCACGAATTGCTCCATCAGTATAAAGTTGATTTATTTGATCCTTTTTCTTGCCTGTTTTGTAACCAATAATGGCGCCAATTAAAGTTCCAATTACAGGAAATAATGTCCCTATAAGTGCACCTTTTACAGCTCTCTTTTTCTTATAGGTCCAGGGAGGAGCTAGTTGTACTGTACCTGATTCCGATTCATTGGTTTCAGCATTTTTTGCAACACTCTTTATCTTTTTTAATACTTCTGATATAGTACTTTTGTCACCTGATTGAACAGTTTGCTTTAGTACACTGATGGCTTCTTCTACCTCACTTTCAGAAACAGACGTGATTTGTGATTTGTTTTTCTGCAGTTCGTCTGATAAATTCAACAATTCTTGCTGTTCTGTAGAATACCCATCTCCATTTGGTTCGAGTTGTGCAACGGTGTCTTTATTGTATTTTTTTTGTACAATCTTGGCAGGAAAACTGTTTGTTTTAAGGCTCTTCGCCCCCATCACATCTGCTTCTCGCTCCAACCCCGCATCATCATTAATTGCCACCCCCTTTGCCTGCATCGTTGGCTTCACCCGCCCCTGCTTCTGCTGCACCACATGCCAAGCTTCATGGGGTAGATGCTTATCCTGACCGGGGCCCACATGGATATCTGTGCCCTGCGTATATGCCAATGCCTGAACGTGGGCGGGTTTGGCGGAATTGTAATGAACTTTCACATCGTCCATAGCCGTGCCGGAGAGAGTTTCAATCCCTGCCTTCAGGTGGTCGGGCATGCCAGTCCTATTTGGTGGTGCTTCCTCCTTTGCCTGTAAGGTGCCGGTCAGCCCAGATGCAAACTTTCCTTGCATCAGCTCTTCTTCTTCTGGTGCCTGGCACTGGATACAATCTGAAGTGAACTTTCCCTGCAAGAGTTCCTCTTCTTCCTCAAGTCCCTGCCGTTGAATAGCCTCAAATTTCCCTTGCATCAGTTCTTCTTCCTCTGGTGCCTGGCACTGGATACATTCACCGGTGAACTTTCCCTGCATCAGTTCTTCTTCTTCTGGTGTCTGGCACTGGATACATTCACCGGTGAACTTTCCCTGGAGCAATTCTTCTTCCTCCAGTCCCTGCCGTTGGACAGGTTCCTGTTGGGCTGGATAAGATGGGATCCTGCCAATCTCAGACATCAATTGACCCACAGCTCTGTTACCTATCGTGCGCTGGAGCTGCAGCACATCTGTTTGTGTCAAAGATCTTGGATCTGCTCTGGCCCCCTGTATGATAGCCGCCGGGTGGGTATCCCGGGCCAGGGGTTTGGGATAAGGGCCAAGCTGCTTTGGTGATGCATTTTTCGTTTTCTTTGGTTTTTGAAGTTGTTTATTGCTATCCATTATTCTCCTCCAAAATGGTCCATTAATGAATTAGATATCAAAGTCCATCGAAGAGTTGGCAGACTTTTCATTAGTATCGTATATTACATTCGGTCCGTACCAATCTTCTGTTCTGACATGACTAATTTTATACAGGGTTGAATCCATCCGGGTGACAGTAAGATATATCTTAATTTTCCCGTCATTATTGGATTGTACAGTGATTCTTGCAGAATCGGATTCACCAGGTGCAAGATCCAGGTCAGAAAAATCAATATCAAACCTCGGTTTATTGGCAATTCCCATATAATCGGTTATTTTAACCTTGCCCCTGTCATTTTCATCATCTTCGACTAACAGGTTAATCCATGTTACATTATCCTTAATTGACCAATACAGCGTTCCGCCGCTTATTGTATTTTCATTTCTTATCTGGATTTCAATAGGTTCAAATTGTCCTTCAGATACGACCATAGGATTGGGTGATAATTTAATATCAGCATACAATTTTGGCCTTTTATCCTTTTTATCAGGTATTATGAATGGTATGATAATTTCAGGATTCTGGAATGGCGGTAATACTATGCCTTTTTTTACAAGTCTTATCTTTGCGTAGTATTCTGATCCAGGACTGAATTCAGAATCCGGAGTGAAAACAGTTACATAGATATTTCCAGTTTCACGTCCGCTTTTACTATCCACATATATCCACTCTTCATTCTCCAGGACTTCCCATTCAAAAGATCCAATATTACTCAATAACGGGATGTTATATGGAAATGCATTGGAACGGGTTACTGTATATTTATAAATGAACTTATCATTTAATGTCAAATTATAGTCCGGAGTATCGTCAGATATCAGTTCATAATCCAATTGTGGATTGAGTATGTAGATAAAAAATACCAATAAAATTACAATGAGAATTCCAAAAGCAAAATACAAAATAGGTGTTTTTCTATCCACCAGAATTTCATGCTCCCTTAACACAAATTTTTTCTGGATTACATCATTACTAAGTAATGTTTTGAATGTTTTTTCTTCAAAACCTTCTTTTTCAATCGTATAAACAAGGGTTTTCCCGATAAGATCTTCATCCGTTTCGTATTCATATTGCCCGTGTTCGTCAGTAAATATTGTTGTTATTTCTTTATTTTCAACTTGAAGCTTGATTTTTACAATTGCAATCTGAGAATTATTCTTTGCATTATGAATTGTACCATAAATTTTCATTGACCCACCTTCGTTGTGCAATTAATTCTTACTCTTTTAATGCTCCGCTGGTCATCACAAAATTTTTTTATACATCTGTATATCGTTCTATTGTTCCAAAATTTCATAATACATATATTCAATGTCAATTTTCTTTTTTGATTGGTTCTTTACAACCAGAATATAGCGAAATTGGTCTGCTTCTTTTTCTACCTGCCATTTCCATTCAATAACCGATTCAGGAGTGACTGGGATAACACTTGTCATGAAAAAACGGTGTTTTGTAGAAGGTTCGGTATATTCCACTTTTGCTTCAGATCTGGAGCCAATTTCAGCAGAACCTGAACGAGGAACAGTTTTCATTTTAGAAATTGTAACCGATCCATTGAGTATTTGTTCCTTTCCAACCATATTCTGGTCAAGTAACCCGCTCATTTTACCGGTAATGCTAAGATCACCTTTCAAGGTAGTGTTTTCAGAGTTAATTTCTAATCCTGGATTTGCACCACCGACACCACTGATCATTGGGAATTTATCAGAATCCTCTTCTGTTGGAAGTGAAAATACTATACTTTTCACATCTATATCCCCTCCAATGGTCTTGACATGTTTACGGTCCACCAGATCGATAGATTCCAACATGTCTTTTTCCCTGTCTAATACAAGCCTTGCCAGAATGATCTTCAATGATGGTTCATAAGGTTTGTTCTGGTCGTATTCGATAACAGGCTCTTCTAAAATTCGCGTGTTGACCTTTTCCCCATTCTCTTCTTTAAAGTCTATCTTACTTTCACTATACGATATGGTAAGATAAAGCACCGGTGCCGTAGATGCCGAAAGGTCGATCTCTATGAGTTTATCGAGTAATATCTGTCTGCCCAGGCTGTCAATAGCCATACCCTTACTAACAGTAATATTTTTTGAACCGCTTTTTTCAACGATCAGACCTTTGGCAATACCCCATGTATGCAAATTCCTGTTATGCGACCTGAGGGTATCAATATGATACTGCTGTTCCTCCTTAAAATCATCTTCAGTTAATAACTGGCCTGTAAAGTAATTTAACCTCTTATCAGCTCTTTTATCAGTCATGGAACTCCTCCATTTAATAATTATAATAACGTATTTTCACCAATTCTCGAATTGACACCTACTGTCATACGCGGATGTTTTATATTCAACCAGTAGTTTGTATGCACGGGCTTTTCTGAATTTATGATATCTTCAATGCCTTTCTTTTTATTTCTCCATTTTTTTATATCTGAAGCATCAATATTTTTTGTGTTATAGATTATGAATCTTCCACATTCATTTTTTACGTTCAGTTCATAGGTATTTCCATTTCTTATCGTCAACATGGCAGTTTCCTCATTTTCATCAATTATTATTTGCGCTGAATTTGCACCCTCCTGAATATGGATAGTCCTGCCATCATCTGATTTATACATCCTCGCATCTTCAGCCCAGGATATATCAAAATCTTCCTTGAGATATTGTAATAGTCTGCCATCTTCTTTTCCGGGTACATTATCCCAGTTGAATAAATGCATGACATCCACTTCAACAATAAAGAAATACGGAGGGAGCCCACCAATCAAGGCATGTGTTCCGATATGCGATGTAATCCCTACCCGAAATGGTTCCACTTCATCAATTATAGTTATATGTTTCCCCACATATATCTTCAAATATTCTTCCAGTCCTCTTTTTGTCCCTCGCATCCGATAGATCGGAAGGATCCTGGCAATAACCTCTCGTTTTTTTTCAAGCTCCCAATCTTCATTCAATACAAGAGCCATCCAGCTGGCCAACCAGCGTAAAAAATCATTCAAAAATTCGTCAACTTCCGTTCCCTCACCTAAATACTGGGTTAGAACAGTTCTTTGTTCTGATGTTATAGGTGATAAGGACCCTTTTGCGGTCTTATCATACAGGAATGTGAACCTGGGATGGAAAAGATCAGAGATAATATCAAGTATCTCAAATATGCCCTTTTTTCCATCGAGTTCACCATCGTCTATTCCATTAATTACTTTTTCAAATATCCTGAGATATCTCTCAATGAAAGTATCTTCTCCTTCATGAAATATTGGAGGAATATATTGCAAATATTTTTTTCCAGGACTGGTCTCGTTCATTTCTTCTCCTTCACGACTTCTATATTGATAGACGAAACATTTACAAGACCCTCAATTTTTTTCATCTTGATCTTCTCACCATCAAATAAGATCGATATAGATTGCTTTACACCATCTGTTTCTTCAACTATCTGAGCAATCTCATACACTGTGAGCGGTCTTGTATACGGCCATCCTGTTTTTTCGTCCCCTCCTTCAAAAGGGTCCAGGTGTTGCAAGATCCTGGTTCTGATATTATCTATCACATTTTCAGGCATAACATAATTGTGACAAATAACTTTCACATCAATATCAACATCAGTAAAATTTGGTTGTTTTACTTTGATAATAGTACCGATAAGGGTTCTCGGTTGCAGGTATTCTTTTACCATAGGAATAAGTTCATTATAATGGTCCCGGCTTTGTGAAACAATCACCACTTCAACATTTTCGTCGTCCAGGGACCTATTGACAATGGCTCTTTTGACCTTTGCCTGGATCTTGCTTTCATTTGAAGCTTCAATTGTAAGTTGAATGAAGTCATCTTCTGTAACTGCCCGATACCTGGATGTTAAAAAACGCAGCGCATTTGCTTTCATTTCAGTTATTGATCTTTTACTTCCTTCTTCGATCTCTTTTTGAAATTCAAGTATATGTCTTCGGGAAGGGTCAAGAAATGTATCGTTCAACATACTATCGATTTCTTCAACCCCGTATGCTCCTGTAACCAATCTCAGGAAGTTGGTATATGACTCCTCAGGTATCCTGTTTATCCTGTAAAGTGTTGTTTCGAATATCCAGGAAAGCAGCTCAAGGATAGTAATACCAGGATCAGAAGGGTTATGGTTCGTCCATGTATCTGTATATTTCTGGATAGATGCGATCATCTCATCCCTGATGTCTTCAAAGGTCTTTGTATCCAGATTTAGCTGTTGAAGGGTCATTCTCATCCCGCAATTTCAATATTGATAGATCCTGCACAGGGCAAGGCATTTTGTTCGATTGAAAGCTGTTCAATTCCTGAGACACTTTCTTCAGTTTGTCCTGCCACAATTTTTGTAAGTACGATCTCTTTGACATAGTCAACTCTGTCAATGTCCTCGATTACGGCAGCCATCTGTGAAATGGCAATAGATTGGCCGAAATCCCATCCTTCCCCTGACGGTCCGCCGTGCAGAGGGTGTAGAAATGTAAAAAGCCTGTTTTTAATCATTTCTGAAACCTTAGCGCTTTCTTCCAGCAATACCGGCTTTACATTCACATAAACATCGATCATGTTATAAACCGGACCTACAACGTCAATTCTATCAAGAACTGGTAAAAATGCCCTTTTCTGCAGATATGCTTTGACAGTCCTTAAAAGAGCAGAGTTGGGAAGCGGAGCATTATTGTCATCCTTTGGTATAATAACAACTGTTACTGTATCGCTCTTTAACGTACACACTGCTCTTGCAACATACTGGGATGATTCCTTTGCAAGCCATTCAAAATCTTCTTTTGTAACTGCACGGTCCCTGGTTTTAATAGTATGAGGCGCTCTATTTATCGCATTTTCACGATTTTCCGGGTCCATCCCTCCGGATGATGGGGCGTGGTTGATCACCCTGTCAATATTTGGAATTGTCCTTTTAAGTGATGTGACAGTCCTGGCTGGTATATCACCCTGTGTGCCGCCCCCGCTCTTATAATACCGTGCACAGATGTTGTTCATTCCTTTTGGGGGTACCATTCCATTTATTCCGTCTCCAAATGTTATTGTCCCTTCTGCTCGATCCAGAACATAATGCCTGTTCAGGGGTCCTGAAAGAGCAAAGTTACTTACCTCATCCCACCGGACCCATACTTCCCTGATCTGCTCACCGTCTTCAATTATCCTTATAGCGTCCTCACTTTTTTCAGATAATATTTTTTTCAACTCATCTTTTGTAGGGATATCAAATTCCTGTACCTCAATTATCTGCCCTTCAATCAGTGGTTTGTTTGAAAATGAAAATGTTATATCTGGTTCACCGTTTCCTGAACCGAGCACTTCATCCCTAAAAGTTGCATTGTTCAGGGCCCATACAGTATTTTGGAAAATTCCATTTAAGCTCGGACATTTTACCCACATACCCTGGTCAATCTTCGCCTTTATCCAGTACTGATTCTTCCCGAACTCAGTAGAGTTCGAAATATCCGGAGGGACCATAAGGTTAATAATTCCTCCGGATTTGAAAGATTCAGTTTCATCTTTTACAGTGAATTCTTTCCATGATCTTTCATCATAGTATTCCCATGAAAGACTTATGGCTTCATCTTGTGGTTCATATTTATTCTGATAAGCAGGATCATTGATTGTAATTTGTTCCTCATTGAAAAGTCTGTCCTTAATGTGGAAAAAAAGTGTCATCGGCAAACTGGTTATATTCTCTTCAAAGCCAAGATAGATACATGGTGCCTCATCATGCCATTGTCTATAGGGTTCTTCAGGCTCAACCAATGACAGACGATTATACTGGAAATTATTAAATGTCTTGAACTTACCAGGTACTGAATCTTTGTAACTATATGAGATCTTCATCGATTTGATGAAAGGAGCCGTGAAAACAGGAAAATCTTCTTCGGAGAAAGAAAAATATTTATTCAGGAATCCTCTTAATTTCGATTTAATAAATTTGATTCTTTTTGGTATCAGTCTTCGAATAAAATTTGTATGTTTGGGTTTAATGATTCCACGAGGTCCATAAACCCACCTCGGAAAGATCTTTACTCTTACCTTTCTAGATGTCCTGTTCTTTAATCGCCTGATCTTACTTGATATCAATCTATCAAAAGGACCTGGTTTTTTGGGTGCGGATTCGGCAGCTTCTTCTACTTTCTCAGCAAGGATCTTTTCTTTTATCCATTCACTTATTTTAGCTAATGATTTTTTTATTTTATTGATCATCCGCCTGATAAGACCTTTCTTTTCGGGTTCGAAATCCTCCGCGGTTTTGTAGGCATCCTCTGACAGCATCCTAATCCTTAACCATTTATTGAATTGTCCATTAATCTCCAGGGTTTGTATGTCAGGGCAGATCTCCAGTACAATATTACCGGATTGTGTAAAAGCCCTGGATTCATCTGCAACATCCAACAATTCCCATCCATTGCCGTTCCAGTATTCCCACTGCAATTCAACATCTACATCCTCAATTAGGGTTTCTGATTCGAGATCGAAAGTTATTCTTGCCCCTTTTTTGGAAAACGCTTCCTCTGAACTGAGGTATAATGTGTCTCCTTTCTTAGGATCCTCTCCGTAAGGTTGAAATCCTTTTTTTACATCCAATGGCATATTATTGAAGTATGCACTTTCCGGAAAAATATCTTCAACAGTTAGATCCACAGATATTCTCGAAATTGCAGGTAATTTCATTCCTTTAATGATCAACCCTTCCTGCGGCCTGACCGAAAGCCAAAAACTTTCGGTTCCATCAACATTAGACCGTTCTAATTTTTCTATGTTTTTATGGGTTTTATCTAAAAGGGCAATATCCAGTTTTTCAATACGCGCATCTTCATCAAAAATAATATCACTAATATCCGGATTTTCAACGTAATTGCCTGAGCCGTCATACCAGTGACTGAAATGTGCTTTAGAAAGCTTATCTCCTTCCAGATGGATTGTTAGCTTAGTAGGGGGTCTTCGAATATCCAATAAAGTATCATCACCAAGGAATAAGATGTGGTCTAAAGGTTTCTCATTAACATTTCTTCCAAATATCAGGAATTCATTTTCTTCACCAGATACATCTTCTGAATGATCTGTGTATTTATCCTCCCATGGATTGACAGAAAACACAGCATGTAATTTTACTGGTATTACACTCAATCCCTGCGTTGTCTCAAAGATCAAATCAGGATTTTCTGAAGATGCCACCTTAGTACAAGGAGGGACAAAAAGACATGATCTCGACCCTTGTGAAGGATAAAATGTTAATGGAACCCTGGATGGTCTTGCCGGCAGAAGGTCTATTCCTGCGAAATCTAAAAAGGCGATTCGGTGATTGTCAGGGATCTTATTAAATTGGGTTATAAGATGTTCAGTTGATTTTGAAAAAAGTTTCAATATTACCAATCCAGGATTATCAGGATCAAAATAATATTCATCATCAGGAATGAACAATTCAGGACAGTAGTGTTTGGCGAGTTCTAATACCTGTTTATATGTATCCTCAGATGACCTGTTGTCCAGAACAGGAGTGGCAATTCCCATCTATTCCCTCCCGAGATAAAAAGGATATACAAGGTTATTGCGCGTATTTATCGAAATATCCCTGTATTCTATACTAATGTTCAGCCTGTCATTTTCCTTTGAATCAGCTTGAGCATCGACCTTTATAACTTCAATTCTGGGTTCCCATTTTTTTAAAGCTTCTTCAACATAGAATATTGCAAGTGATGCAGTCGAGGTATCATTTACGGAAAATACAAGTTCCTGAAGCCCGCATCCGAAATCAGGTCTCATGACCCTTTCCCCATGTGCAGTACCCAAAATTATCATTATTGATTCACGGATGGATTTCTCGTACTCTGACCATGTCATCTTTCCATCTTCAACCTTAAATGGAAAGCCAAGACCCACGCCAAGAAAATCTATTTCCATACTATTTCACCCGATAAATACCGTACCTGCCGCGATTACCTTCCCGGCAGGCATATCGCCAGGGTCATTACATGTCATTGCAGTATCACCTGTTCTGGCTGCCATCTTTCCATTTATCTTCACGGAAGTACTTCCAAATTGTATTGTTGCCTTATTTGAAGGAGGTTTTGAAAATGCTGTTCCCGGTGGTGTTGGAATATGGGCCGGTGTATTTGAAGCAGTTGAATCTACTGTTGCAGCTGACATTCCCATTATCTTTACATCCTGGCTGAGGTTGCCATCTATAATTCCTGAAAAGGGATGTGGTAATGGTGTTGGCACAGGTGGAGCCGGAGGTGCCGGTACCATCACAATATGCGTATCTACAGCAATTACCTGATCCCCTTGTTTAGCTGCCGGCAGTCCCATTAATTTATATTCACCATTGACCCTTTGATATTCATACTTCCAGACGTTTTCAGGTCCATTCCCGAAGATGCTTCGATCTTTGTTGAAGCTGATGATTTAACTTCAAAATCAAGTGCATTGATGGTAACTTTTCCATTTGGTGCGGATATCTCAATATCACTTTCTGATTTAAAAGTAATTTTATTAGTTTTCCCATCAATTATTATCATGTTTTTCTCTGTCTTATCTACAATTTCAATTTTTTCTGCTCCTTCTGTATCATCGAGCTTTATTGTATGCCCGCTGCGGGATTTGATCATTTTAATATTGTTCTTCCCATCAGAATTGGCTTCAGGCGGTTTATCTACACCGTTCCATAATGAACCAAGGACATACGGCATATTTATATCACCGTGTTGAAAACCCAAAAGTACTTCATCATCGACCTCTGGCAGGAAGAACATTCCCTTGTCATTCCCTGCCATCGGGGACACGATCCTTGCCCAGTTGGATTCATCTTCATCACTTAACCATGGAAATTTTACCTTAACTCTTCCAATCCCCTCCGGGTCTTTATTGTTAGTGACTATTCCGATAACAAAACCATGGATTCTTGCATTATTTCTCCTGTCTTCAATCAGGTCCAATAAACTCAAATCCCTACCCTCCTCACTTTGAATGATGTATTATAAGCAAGACTGTCGAAAGTATGGGACGTTGAAGTGACATAATAGATACCGCTGAAACGCCCGACCCCGGTAATGTCCACAGTCCTGCCAGCCCTCAATTCAGGCATACCTGCACTTCTACCTTCACCGATCACTGATTCCACCAGATGTGCATTATACCTGGCAATAGCAACCATCTCTGCATCAGAAGTATCAACAAGATACTCATCAACCACTGCTGAAGATGATTTGCCAAAGGCTTTTTCGGTCATGTTCGTCCCCAACTCTTGTGCTGACATTTTCGTAACCTCATTTCCTTTTTTCGCCTTTGCCGATATTGTATCCTTCTTCATGAAATCCCAGCCCTGTACATTGATCTCACTTCCTTCATACCTGGCACTTAATTTCAAAGACAATTCATCAATATCGACTTTATATTCAAGAGAAAGAGATACGGGATCATTCTCCTTCGCAGGTTTAAAATATAACGTCTTATCATTAACTTGTACTTCATACCTGATGCGTCTGGCTCTTTCCAGTAGAAATTCAAGATCACTCAGGTTGTTCTGGTAAAGAACCGGAAGTTGAATTTTAGTATCTTCCACCTGTGATCTAAGTTCCCATTCACTGGCGATATCAGAAGCAATATCACTATCTTTCATATCTGAAAAAGTCCGTCTTTTCTTGCCGAAACGCAGTCTATGAAGCCTGTCATAACCTCTTACATTAATGGTCGATAATCCTTCACCAAAGGATGGTTCAAGTGACGTGATCTCACCGATCATCATCAATTTTAATTTTTCCATACCCATATAAAGTTTCACTTCACTTCCCAGACTGAAGATATCAAGGTCAAGAAATCTCCAGGTCCCATTGATCGAATCACTGGTTGAAAGGGTAAGCACGAACATTGATGCCATGTTGATCTCTTCTTCAAATCGCAGACTTTTCACAGCATCCATGATATCTGCCGATATTTCACGGTCATTGACTTTTATTTTAACAGAAGGTGATGTTATTTCTGAATTCAATTTCGATCACTAATCAGGTATTATTAAAACTCTTCCAATATTATCAGGACCAGGGAAGTTAAGCGGGTCAGCTATATCATTTGCTTTGGCGATCTTTCGCCACAATAAGGGATCTTTCAATTCTTCTGCTGCTATGATATCCAGCCTGTCCCCCTCCTTCACGATCCTTACCTTCCTGCATGCTTCGATACCTTTCATCTTCAGCGTTTCCTGCACACTTGTAACCGGTTTCATAGTAATGGTTACTTTTGCTCGTACAGGGATCCCATTTGATAAGAACATAATAAATTCCTGTTTTACATTTTCAATAACGCATTTAAAATTGAATTTTCCCCAGCTGAATAAACATGTGGGAGGTCTTTTACTATCTATTCCCTCCACTGATGGGATCCCAAGTTCAATGATCCGCTTTGTTCCTGCGATCGTCCTGACCTTTCCTGACGATTTTATCTCATGATCCTCCCTGACATCAACGCCCTTTTCATATGAATCGAAAAATAATGTGATCGTCAAAGTTCCAAATTTTGATATTTTAAATTCCGGGATGTCCTCACCTTCCCATTCAACATTCAATGAATGGGCATACTCTTTCGGATTGAACATGACCTCAATGGTCTTATTCTCCATTTTTTTGCCATTTTCGTCCAGAACATAAATTTTAGCTCTTTCCATTCAGGTTATCCCCCTTCGTTCTTTTTCAATTAAGAGCTTATTTTCAATAATTTTGTAAACTTTATCAGCAATTATGTTAGTTTCATCTTTTTTCGAAATGTTGCTTTCAGTCAAAACTGTCGAAATATTTTTCATGTTAATTGATCTATTGATGTCTTCTGAGATATATTTTGAAGATTGTTCTATATTATGAGATATAGGTTTTCTCATAATTAGATTTGAAATTCTTGTAGTGATATCTTTCTTAAGCTCATGCTGGTTCAATTGTGTTGTTTCCTGCCTGTTGTTGATATGCTGGAATTTTGCATCCGCCTGTTGTAAACTTCTAATGGACATGTCAATTTTTCGGTCCGGATCCAGTGATCTTGCACTTAGTTTGGTCAAGTTGTTTGAAAAAACTTCTTCTTTATTGATCGGAGGATATTTTCGCTTAACATTTTCAAGAAAAGTACTGTGTTCCTGGGCATGTAAATTGTTCCTCAATTGAATTACAGGGACCCATTCTCTACCTTGATTTTTCACAGTGAGATCTAACACTGAAATGGGTTCCGCATTTTCATCCATTGCCAGTTTACCCGGTTTCTTAAATACAAATGGTTCTAAAGAATTATTTACTTCTTTAACAGGTGTATTTGTTCTCAATTTGTGGATGATTTCTTTTGAAGATCTACTTTCGAGTTTGATGGATGGATCGTTCGAATATTGCAGTGCAGATTTCTCATGAATTTGTTGTGGTGAAGTCTTTGGTATCTCTAGTATTGATTTTGTTGAGGATATTATGCTTTGTTTACCAATTTTAGGAGCAGGACTGTCCTGTTTGAATAAAGAACTGGATAGATGGGGCTTCATGGAACCACTTACTGGTCCAGGTGGTTCAAATCCAGTATCAGGTATTCTCGGATGAATGATCCTGTCCCTAATCGAACCTTCTTGATGAAATGAGGAACTGGTGGAATGGGTCGTTGTAGAAAAATCTGCAATTTTAGGCGATTCGAATTTTGCCTGCAAAAATGATGCATTGTTCTCCTGGTTAAAGCGGCTCATCAGAGGATCCACAGGAAGGCTCCCTGTTTTACCAGATAATACATTTCTGGGATGTAATATATTTAAGATCGTTGTCGGATGCGTAGTCCTGGTCATAATTGGCCAGCCTACTTTACATGAGGAGGTAATCGAATAAGGCTGCATGTAGTCTTTTTTGGCTTCCCGTACCTCATTTCTTCCTTTTAAAATCTGCAGCGGAAAAAAACCCTGGAAAAGTAAATTATCCGTTCGTATGTTACTGATTTCTGTCTGGTCAGGTTGTTCGATTACATTTCTAAAAATATTGAGATATTGAGTGAATTTGTTGCTGATCACTCTTGTAACATATATATTTGCATTTATTTTCAGGTTTCTGTTACCTGTTAATCTTCGGAAAACCAGGGATAAGAATCTACGTGGTTTTACAAAATAACCATATTTGGCAGTAATTCTTCTGGAAAAATCCAGTGCGTTAACTCTGATAAATGGAAATCTTAATTGTTCATCGTGCGACTCATTGAGTCTATTATTTGTTATTTTCATGATCTTGAAATTACCAAATAAACAATCAAACTGCGTAGCATCCCGTTAAAACCAAAATCACAGATTCAAAGTATCCTGTTTATACCGTGATGCGCCAATACCAGAGTCTCAGTTGCAACTGTACTGTTGGAAGCATTGAAGGCAGGACCTTCCCACTTAAATGGAAAGGCTTCCTGAAAGCCCCATTGGATCATGGGTATTCCCACCTGGTTGCAAAGGTAAATCACACCATTTTTGCGCACGACCTTGCCATTTATTACATTTTGATACCATTTCCAGAGCAGATCGATATCTGTGAGCCCATGCTTTAATGTGATATCAGTGTATTTTGTGCCTTTAGGAAGCTTATACACAATATCATTAGCACCACCTTCTTCTATCTGTTCAATTTCTGTTTCAATGGTAAGACCTGAGACCTCTGTAAAACCTCCTGCAATAATACCTTCGATCTCTACCAGGAAATTGTAAGCAGAATATGGATCAGTTAGTCCATTTCCAGCAGCATTCGTTCTCGGCACGGTCCCTCCGTCTTTAATTATTTCTTCTCGTCTGAGTTGAGCTTTGTATTTATCTGACTGATCTCCTCACACCACCGTTGCCTATCACGGTGCTCCATATTCATTATGGTGTCATAGTCCCAGTGAAAGTAGAAGGCCAGAAAAGCTACCTCCTCGAACAATCGTTCGTGGGGGTAGCCCGCTATTCCCCCTGACTTGTCACCTCAACTTCAAACTTTTGCTCACATTTCGGGCAGGAGACCTTTATTACATTTGAACCGTTTTCATTGATCCTGGAATAAAGCTCCTGCAGGAAGGACAGATCGGAAACAAACAGATTTTCAATAATTCTTGGATTAACTGCCGCAATAGTGCCGAGTTTGACAACGACACGGGACAGTAAGATTATGCTCAGGTACGCCGGATTACTCTGAACTCTCGGGTCCTTCATTGGTAATATCTCATCTGCAGCCGTAGCTAAACGCATAATCCCTTCTTTTTGCAGGTTCCCTTCTTCGTCCACATAACCCTGCGGCAGGACAAATTCAAATTCAGTTTGAAAACTCATTGTACTCGATCCATCCCTTCATGAACGATCTCCATTGTCTCTATTGCAACGTCGCCTCCCTTGGCAGTGAGGTCAGGGGCGTCATATTTGCTCGGCCATGCTTCCCTGAATTCCCAACGAGCAGCAGGATTTCCTTCTTCATCCTGCAGGATCACGGCTATATTTTTCCTGGCATCGTCAATATTTCCCTGTACAACCATCTTTCGCCATTCAAAGAGTTCTATGGAAGAATCAGTAATCCCCCATTTTAATTTCAAGTTCCCATACTTTGTGAGACCAGGCAGTTTCCTGACTGTGGTTTCCTCATTCCCTTCCCTGTACTCGATGGGATCGTTGCTGATATCGGGTATAGCTACTTCACTGAATCCTGCCTGGACGATTCCGTCTATTTCCAGTAAGAACCTTGAATTTGTATATGGATCATTTCTATCTGCCATATTTTTTCACTTCCTATAATTATTCACTTACCTCTGATCCGCCAGTCCATTGCGCTATTCGGAAGATAACAAATTCAGCCGGTTTGACAGGAGCAATACCTATCATTACGATAAGTCTGCCATTGTCTATGTCATCCTGTGTCATTGTTGTCCTGTCACACTTAACAAAGAAGGCTTCATCCGGTGTCAGACCCATAAGTGCGCCATCTCTCCATACAGTGGTCAAGAACTGGGTGATCGATTGTTTTACCCTTGCCCAAAGTCTTTCATTATTAGGCTCGAAAACAGCCCACTGGGTGCCCTGTTCAATGGATTCTTCGATATAAAGGAACAAACGCCGTACATTGAGATATTTCCAGAGTGGATCACTGGATGTGGTCCTTGCACCCCATACTCTGATCCCCCTGCCCGGAAATGCACGTATGCAGTTCACACCTTTTGGATTCAGGATATCCTGCTCAGCTTTCGTGAGATTGAACTGTAATTCCTGGGCTCCGCGCACAACCTCGTTGGCCGGTGCTTTGTGGACTCCCCGTTCAGTGTCACTGCGGGCATATATTCCTGCAATATGTCCACCGGCAGGGACCAGCTTTTTGTTGTTCGTGACAGGATCGATCATATTTATCCAGGGATAATAAAATGCCGCATATTTTGAATCGTTTGGAGGCTCAAGTCTTGCGACATCACCAGCGCTCTGTTTTGCCTGTAATATAGCAAACCTATCTTTCATTTTTTCGCAATGTTCGACGATATAATCTGTTAAACCATTCAGGTTATTGGATGTTTCATCAGGTATGCAAACAATATTGATCTCATCGATCTCCTCAAATGCAACCAGACCTGTCCTTTTACCGGGGGGTGCTGTTTCAATACCTTTATAGTCCGCCGAAGTTATTTCGCTTCCTTGAATCCCATTTTTAAGCAGAATGGTTTGTAGTCCAGGAACTCCTTCTTCTACCATCTCAATTTGTATTATTTTAGATATGTTATTAATTCTTTTTTCATAATAATCACTTGATGCAGCTATATGTGAAAGATTGTCATATACCTCGACTACATCAGGAGGATTATTCTCCTGGGCCATTACTACATCGGCACCGGTTATGTTTTCAGCTTCCACTATTTTCTTCCAGTACTTTACTATCAGTTTAAAGAGCTGGTTTTTACCGTCCTTAAACAAGGTAGCTGGTTCTAATATCACTGCAACATTATTGCCCCAATTTCCAGGACCAACAGTAGTGATTCTCATGATGTCTTTTTCAGTATTACCTACTGTCCCCATGAGACTGGCTGAAGAAGCCACTGCGCCTTTCCCGGTTACGCGCCCAACAAAACAGCGCTGTCCACCGTTACTGAAAAAACCTGCTACTCCATAGGCAAGATATGACCCCTCAACGAATCCTCCAAACTTATTTTGGAAGTCGCCGAAGTTCGTGACAAATTTTGGGTTGGTCGGTCCTCGTTCAGTCGGTCCCAGAAAGCCTGCAGTACTGGTGCTCACACCTTCTATTGGCTTTGCTCCAATTTCTATTTCTTCTAAATATACACCTGGTGCCAAATATTCTGGCATACAATCACCTCTTTGTTTTATTGAATCAATACTTATTCCTGAGTTCTCAGGGATAGGTAACAGAAAGCGAAGTGGTTCTTCCTTCATCCACTTCAATAGACATTCTTTTTTCCCGGTAATCCGGATGATTTATCTCAAGTACAGGACTTATTCCATTAATCCTCAAAAGTTTCTTTTCACCGGACCGGATAACATTATCCTTGTTCAATCCCTTAAAATAAATGACAAACTCCCCATTTTGTGCTGTTCTTGTCCTGATACTACTATCCTTTATCCCTAGTAATGCTCCGTCAATTCCTTTGTCCTGGGAATTTTTAACCACACCTCTTATCAATGTGGCGGATGGTGGGAATTTGTAAGATGGTTTTGGGCAGAGGACAACATTTACTATTGGGTTTTGTATATCGAGATCTTCAAGCCTGACCTTCTCAATTTCTTCATCAAAAAAATGTTCTCCACCATTTACCTGGACGTCATAATGATCTCCCGAAAGATCCAGGAAAAGGTAATATCCACTGGGATTCTTGATGGGATTTATGTTCTGACCCTTTATGGATACATCAAAATTACCGGCAGCCTCCATTCCAGAGTAATCGTCGATGATGTAAACACCTAATGAAAGCTTTGTGGAAACGCTTTCGATCAAGATTTCGTCAGTTTTTTCCACGTTCATACCTCATATACATATTTATCTAGTTTGCACTCGATTACCCGTTTTGCATCTTTCTCCCGCGTTGACTCTATCCTGATAGTGTTTACCATATAACATATTGAAGGTCTTAAAGGTTTATCCTGGAAAGTATTCCATATCTTGGTCAGATCGTCCAGGCTGAGAGGTGTTTGTGATATGTGAAGCTCCTGGTCATTCTCCTTCAGGTTTCCCCTTAAAGTTGAACCTGATATTATGGAGTTGTCATAAAGGATTTGCATTGCCCTGCCTAAAATACTGTGCTCTTCTTTTGTTCTATCGGTTTTATCCTGTATTCCCGGGGAAGGGTAAGACGTTAACATGTAATACAGATCCAGGATCAAGGGCGGGTATTTGAGTTTTGTAACATTTATCTTCTGCATTTCCTGATTTTTCATATGGACATTTTCAATGATCTGGAACAGGAACAGGGAAAGGCGCACGCTGTCACTGGCCTCGATCTCACCTGGAGAAAAAAGGATTATGGAATCCGGATTTATCAGATTTTCCATATTACTCCTTAACAGATATATCAATGTCTCGCTAACATCTGCTATAGTAGTATGACCCGACAAGTTTATACTCTGTGTAATTTCCATTTTTCCTCAAAATTTAAAGATCATTTCACAAGCTTATAATATTTCCCAAATTCTTCTGGTGTGCAAAGCTTGCCCATCTTTTGGAATTCCCTTTTTGTGGCTTTAATTATACATTCCATTGTAACAATACGTGAACTCCCTGCTGCCAAAAAAGTGGCGGCAAGGGCTATGTTCTTAATATTACCGCCTGTTATCTTGAAATTCGCCAGAAAACCGAGGTCTACATCGTCATTAACAGGTGTTTCTTTTGGAAATATGTTCTCCCAGATTTTTTCCCTGAGTGTTTCATCAGGGAAGGGAAATTCTATGGCAAAATGCAATCGACGCAGGAAAGCATCGTCTATGTTATTTTTATAATTACTTGCAAGGATCACAATACCTTCATGTTCTTCCATCTTCTGGAGCAAATAATTGATCTCGATATTTGCATAGCGGTCATGAGAATCCTTGATCTCGGACCTCTTTCCAAAAAGTGCATCTGCTTCATCAAAGAACAGGATGGCGTTGCTTGTTTCTGCTTCTTTGAATATCTTATTAAGATTTTTTTCTGTTTCCCCGATATATTTACTGACCAAACTGGATAGGTCAATTTTGTACATATCCAACCCAACTTCCCTGGCGATAATTTCAGCAGCCATGGTTTTACCAGTGCCGGAAGTCCCGGAGAAAAAGATATTAAGTCCCTTTCCAAGTGATAATTTCCTGTCGAATCCCCAATCAGAGTATACAGTTTCTCTATATGTTACATGACCGCTTATCTCTTTCAATTGTTCCTTTATATCATTCGGCAGGATAATTTCTTCCCATGTATAACGTGGTTCTATCTTCTTTGCCATGGAGGATAGCTTCTGGTTGGATTGGGCTTTACAGCCTCGATAAAGGTCTGAAAGTGATAATGCCAGATCATCATCACTCCTAGACCTTGCGATCTGAACTGCCGTAAAGATAGCATCCTTTATCTGACCACCACTGAATTTAAATTTACTCGAGATCTCATCCAGGTCCACTTCATCTGATAGATCATATCCATCCAGGAATGCTTCCCATAGTATTTTTCGTTTTTTTGCATCAGGCAAAGGAATATCCAGACTTATGAAACCATGATTGTTAAAAACACATGGCGGTTCCCATGATTGCTCACCTGATAGAAATATCCAATTTGGAAATTGATCCATCTTTTTAATTATGCTTAATGAACTGACCTTGGAGTTGGTATCCTTGACCACTGCATCAAATCCTTCAAAATATATAGATGCATTTTGTAAAAGGGCTTCGCGAAGGACCAGATCCAACATTTCATACGATCCATCTTCCAGGAGAACGTTAGAATCCACTATTAATAATGGCATATCAAATTCATTGCTAACGATCTCAGCAACTGTTTTTTTTCCTGTTCCGTATGGACCGGCCAAAAAGAATATCTGAGGGTTATTTGTTTGGAAATACCATTTTATTTTATCAATTAACACAGTGTCATTTTCAGGTAAAATAAGATCCTCTATAGTTCTTTTTGAGTTTATGATCGTCGAGAAATTCTTAATTCCTGGATCGATCTCATCAAATTCCAGTAGAAAACTAATAATCCTGTCATCAACTTTTATAGATCTGGACAGAAGCGTGGAATGGTCGTCATTTCCATTATTGGAAAGATGTATCAGGTGATTCTCCAAAAGAGGACTGCTTGGCGAAAAATTCATTCTGGCCTTGATCCTTTCTTCTACATTTTGGAACAGAAGCTTGATCACCAGATCAACAGTAGGCCGCTTTTTTGTTAGATCATTCTGAAGATATGAGTATATCTGTTCATATGGCAATTTCAGTTCTGATACAAGACAGATCAATAGGACATCGACTTCAAAGGAATTGAGATGAAAAATATCTGATAAAAAAGGTAATCGTAATGCTTGACCATTTTTTATACTTTCGATCTTTTTTATATTGATCCTATGGGTTAAGGTTTCAATTTCTTCAAGTTCTAAACTGGAATGACTATTTATTTCTGATTCAAAAAGCGAGTTCTGGAGAATATGGTCTATTTCCTTTTCTGTAATAAATAAACCCTGGTAGTCACTCGATCCATCCTGGAGTTCTGCTTTAAGCTTCCTGACATAAGAATGGATCAATAGGTCTATCCGCTGGAATTCCATAAAAAGATGTTCAAAGTTGCTCTTATATACATCATTTTCACTGATAATTAAATCACCTGATTTATTTAAAGATCCTGCAATTAATGTTTTCATCTCCTGAACCTCAGACTCTTACACAATTTATGGATTGTGCAGATTTTATTGCTAACCAGCCCAAGTTTTAAAAAAAATGTATGTAATACCAGTTATTTTAGAATGTCATGGATTTGATAATGCCTTTGTTATAATCTCATGATCTGTTAATTGTCCTGAAGATTTTAATCGGTCAACTTCGATAAGGAATTTTTCAATTGATTTATTGTCTAGATCATGTTTTCTGGCATATTGCATAGCCAGAATTTTCAATTCTTTTCTTGAAGAATATTTTTTTGGCCTTCTGCCATCAAGAAAATCAAATATATATCCACATTTTGTATGTCCTATTGTGGCAGTGGAAGGATTAATTGAAGTTTTGATATAATCTTTGAAAGTATCTCCTTTTATATCGTCACCACATTCACATAAAATCATATTACTACATCCATGTTGAAATCGGATTTATAGAGACTTATCTATACTAATAGGAAGTTTCATTGCACAATCGCTCGCTCCTATGTGATTTATCCACATATTTATATATAAGAAATATTACTTTATGTTATATATATAACTTTTGAAAATATCTATTTAATTTATTTTCAAATGAAATTAGCTACTTTGATGTCATACGCCCAGGCTTTCCCGAAGCACTTTTAGTCCACACTCCAGGGCCTCATCGATCTTCCCGGCATCCGGACCGCCGCCCTGTGCCAGATCGGCCCGACCGCCGCCGCCGCCACCTACGATTCTGGAGGTAACAGTTACAATAGCACCTGAATTTGCCCCCTGTTGAACCGCTTTTTCACCAGCTGCAGCCACGATCTTAGCACCACCCTGATCACTTACCAGCAGAACTGCCACGTCTGGTAGTTTAGTGAACTCGCCTGCTGCTTTTACCAGTTCTTCAATATCTGCGGATGGAATTTTTTGGGCAATGATCCTGATCCCATTAACCTCAACCGCCTTTGAGATCATTGCAGACACCCTTGCCGAAGCCAGTTCTTCCTTCAACCTGGCATTCTCTTTCTTGTATTCCTTCCATTCATTAAAGAATCTGGCTGTGGTCTCTGGCAGATGTTCCGGAGACACCTTCAGTTCCTCTGCACTCTGCCTTAATAAGGTATCCAGTTCCTGCATCCGCTCAACTGCAGCTTCACCTGCCGCATACTCAAGCCTTTCCACGCCATCCTGAATACGCTCGGTCTTTAACAATTTTATTGGGCCTATCAACCCTGTGTTACTTACATGGGTCCCGCCGCAAGCTTCCACATCAGTGCCCACTTTCAATATACGGATCTCCTTGCCAGGTGGGACACCACCCTGGTACAGCACGAATCCATACTTCTGTTCGGCCTCAGTCCTGTCCATCCAGGATATATCGACAGGGATGTTGGCCATGACTGTCCTGTTGGAAATACGTTCGATCTCTTTTAATTCTTCAATACTGATACGCTTGAAATGAGAGATATCGAGACGTGCCCGCTCTTCACTCTTCTGAGCCCCGGCCTGCCAGATATGATCGCCTAACACCCGTTTTGCTGCTTCGTTAACCACATGGGTAGCCGTATGATGACGCATGTGGGCCCAGCGTCTCTTGCCTTCCACGCTGCCTTTTACAGTATCTCCCGGTTTAAGGTTGACATTATCCTCCAATACCACATGCAGGATCACACCTTTCTCATTCTGGACTTCTATAACATGATATGTATCATTTCCAATCTCGATGGACCCATGGTCGGCTGGCTGCCCGCCGCCTTCAGGATAGAACATGGTCCTGTCAAGTACAATACTTCCATCAATAACTGCCAGGACCTTTGCCTCAAAATCCAGGCTGTCAGGTTGACTGTAATATAGTTTTTCAGTAAGGGGCAGATCAGATATCCCAGGGATCTCAAGTTCAATTTCCTCTTTTTGTTCGGCTTTACTGTGACTCTCGGCAACAAGTGAATAGAATGTATCAGGCATATCTATTCGCAGACCTACTTCTTTAGCTACCTCAGCTGTTATTTCAGGCGGGATACCGTGGGTGTCATACATCTGGATGATCTCATCCAATGGGAATTCCTCGCCCTTATCCATGTAATGCCGTGCGGTCTTGGCTACCAGGCGACGACCCCTGTCCAGGGTGATGGCATATTTTTCCTCTTCCCTGTCAAGTATCTCAATTATGGTATCCAGATGCTCGTTAAACTCTGGATATTCTGGCATGTGATTTATCTGCATGGTGACGATCTCTGATAGCGGCACTTTTATCTTTGCCTCATCCATAAGTCGCAGCATTCTTCGAAGTACCAGCCGGGCCAGATATCCGGCTTTGACATTTGAAGGAATGATACCGTCGCCGAACATGAAAGCTAAACACCTGCTGTGGTCTGCAATTGCATAGACCCTCTCCACAGGTTCCATGATGCTCTGCAGTTTCTCAACAGTGGTCCCGATATTATCAGCTACCTGTTTTCTCAACTGCATCAGGTTTGCTTCACCTGTTATATCCATATATCCGGCCAGCATTGCATTCTGACTTAATATCCTGGCATACTCGGGGTCGTCAAGTCTGTGATTCACACCTGCCAGACCCATTAGTTCATTGACGATTTCAGGCAACACTGCATCGTATACGGTAGGTGAACCTTTACTGGCCCATACGAACCTCTCAAGACCATAACCGGTATCCACGATGTAATTGTCCATCTTGACATACGGCTCTCCTTTGATTATGATGTCCCCGCCTTTCTTTTGGGACAGGTTCATGAACACCAGCGTGGCAACTTCAAGCCCGCCGATCAGCACTTCAACACATGGTCCGGCATTGCCCCCTCCGGCCCAGGGTTCTTCTTTATAGGTCACTGCATTGGGATCAGCACCCAGCTCGTTTAAAAATTCATCACAATAAGCAACTGTCTCGTTCTTCCAGTATATTTCCTTATCCGGATAATTAAAAGCATGATGGGCCATCATCTCGAAATTGGTGAGATGCCGCCCGCTGCGCCCCACTGCATCAAGGTCTGGCAGTCTGATGCAGGGCTGGCTGATAGTAAGTGGATTGGCTGGCGGCGGGACCAGTCCTGAGGTCACAAAGGGCTGGAAATCAGCTATACTTGCAATGGTGAGATAGATATCATCCCGCCACCTGGCTATAACCGGGTACCTGGCCAGCCTGGTATGATTCCTGGCTTCAAAAAAAGAAAGAAATTTCTCACGCATTTCAGAGAGGTTATATTGTTCCCTGAACACCGGGTTTCCAATGAACGAGTACGGGTCGCATGGAGCATCACCGCAGGTCAACCTGTCGGCATCCCTCGTCCAGAAAGCTGCGCCGCATTTGTTGCAGATCTTCCTCTCAAAGCCGTTCTCGAAAAAATAATCTAACTGATATTCGTCCTCTAGCATGGTTCTATCTGAGTGTGTTTAATGGTTTTTAACATAGTGTTAACAGCACAAACAGTTATTAAATATAATTTAATATTGTTGCTTTAATTTATTGCTTTAATTACATTGATAAAATATAAGATTATTGTGACGATAATCCCAATTTATCGCATAATACTTTCACTGAGCTCTCGCCAATTATTTAATATCGCTTAATTTAAAGGGCTCCAACATGAAAAAAGAACTGAGACATGATAGACATACTGTTTCGTTACTCACCGACCACATGGTAATAACTCCAAAATATCGGGGGAAGATCCTTGTTGGAGAAGTTGGCATGGTAACGGAAGCCATTATCAGAAAAACATGTAAAGAAATGGATATCAAGATTATAGATATTTCTGTGAATATTGATCATGTCCATTTATTTATTCAATACCCTCCAAAATATTTAGGTAAGTTTTATTGCAAAGAAGATCAAAGGCCGATCTAGTAGAATATTGAGACAACACTTTCCACATCTCAAAGAATGGTGCAAGGATCATCTATGGGCACCTGGGTGCTATCACGGGTCAGTTGGTCAAGGATGGGATGTGGTTGAGAAATATATTTCAACTCAAGACTGTACAACTAAGAATAAATAAAAACGTTTATATGCCAAAAAACGTTAACAAGCCCCGTATCCATTAAGTACGGGGTATAGTGACTGAGGACGATGGGAGTTTTGTGCATCCTTTGAATAGCTTGAACCAAAATAACAGTTGCGACGCTAAAATAGGGGCACGGATAAAATTACAAAAAAGGTTAAAGATATGCGAACTTGAGTTCGTATATGAAAAAGTTATATACCATGCTAACAATAAAGGATAATCCTATAGGAGGTATTACTAGTGAAAGGTTTATTATTAAGAGTTGGTATTGATACAGGTTCAGGAGGATGTGCCGCTCCAATATTTGAGGACAACTCGTTTGAATTTATCCCCATTCCCGAAATTTCAGCAACATCTGAAAAAAGAGTCTACATAAATATGGTAGGAAGGAATGGTAATAAAATAGTTGATTTAGTCCCCAATAAAATCAAATATTCACATCCTCATTATGACCCAGAATTTGAGACTTTTACTTATGGCGATCCAACAAAAATTAAACGAAATCAATTATCAGAACTAATTCCTGGAGACCTACAAATATTTTATGCAGGATTGAAACGCGAAGCTAGCGAAGATAAGTCCCGACTTTTTGTTATAGGATACTTTGATGTTGAAGAGATTTATGATTTTCAGAAAATTCAAAAACCAAATTACGACTCTGTGTTCAGAATGATGCCAAATAACGCACATTCTAAAATATATTTCGGATTGAAGAAGTTGAATGTGGCATTCTCGGATGAAGACTTAGTTATAGTGAGAGGGAAATCAAAAAGCAGTAAATTAGTTATGAAACCTCTTCTTCTTGGGGATGGAAATAATAAGATACTACCAGAGTTAGAACCCATCTTTGGATATGATGGTTCTCTTCAACGGGCTGTAGGCCATTGGATAAGGGGGGAGTACACTCACAAGGTGGAAAAATGGTTGGAAAATGGAATATGACATTTTCAGCACATGCATATAACAGCGGACATATCGCTATGCTTCACCCCGTCCAAATGCTCGGCTTCGTCTCGCACTTCGTATATCTGCCGGCCGTTAAGCACACTTCATAAAGAGTTCATAGTTGTATGAAATCAGAATCCAAACTTGATGATTTTCTCAAGCATATGGAATTTTATAACTTTTATTTTATTAGGGCTTGTAAATATTTAAAGTTGCCTCTTTCACTTTTTTCGTGCCCCCATTTTGCCGTTATACGCAAAAAAAGCAAACAAGCGATAGACTCTCATGCACCTGCGCTTTGATGCTCCGTTTTTCAAAACGGAGTCCGTGACTTCGGTAGGGGGGATTTATGCTCGGGTTAGGCTGTAAAAAAATCAAAAAAAAATATTTTTAGATACATTTAACTATAACAGTAAATATTTCTAACAATATATTATAGAGTTTGGTGATAAAAATGGGATTAGAAGAAATTATTGAAGCAATAGTCGCATTATTCCTAGTAATTGTTTTTTTGGTAATTATCTTACCTGCATTAGGAGAAGCTACTGGGGCAAATATGACATTCGGTGTAATTGCATTCCTCATTTTGGCAATCGGAATTATCGGGATTATTATCAGTTTAATTAAAAGGGGATAGTATGATCTTTGATAAATTGGAAAGGATAATGAGCAATTACAAATATACCATAACAGCACTTGGAATATTAATCCTTCTATTGAACTATATGAAATTTGATTTAAATGTACCCACTTTTTATAATCAATTGGAACTAAAAACTCAGGTTCTTTTTATAGGTTTTTTAAATTTTTCAATACTAATTTTGGTTGCTATTATTATACTGAACCGAATAGATAATCAACCATTATATAGATATACACGGTTAGGTGAGGCTGGTAAGCGACTTATATTGGTAGCAAGAGATGAGAGACAAATTGACCTTGATACTTTTTTAGACAATAAGTTTCAAATTGACGAACTAACAAAACAAGCACGAATCTTAGAGGATTACGGATGGATTACATTAGATGGGAATACGTCAAAAATTACTAAAAAAGGCGATGATGACTTATTAACATTTGTGGATTTAGTTTTTACCAGATTTAAATAAGCTAAGTCTTATCTATGTGTTTAGAAGATCGATCTAGCATGGACAAAAAAATTGATTAACAGAACAATGTAACCACTAGAAAGGAGGAAAAATATGATACCTGATTTCCAATCAATAATGTTGCCTCTTTTAAAATCTTTTGAAGAAGGTGAGATTAAATCTTCAAAAGAACTTCGTTTCAATATGGTAAATCATTTTAATATAACAGAGGAGGAACAAAAGGAAAAAATTCCGTCAGGTAAACAATTTACATATTCTAATCGCATTGCTTGGGCAATTTCATATTTAAAAATGGCAGAATTGATTTTTTCCCCAAAACGAGGTTCTTATCGAATAACGGAAGAAGGCGTTAATGTTCTTAAAAATCCTCCTGACAAAATAACTATTTCATTTTTAAAGCAGTTTGAAAATTTTTCAAAAAACAGAAATCCCGAAAAAGATGAAAACATCGAGCAAGATGAGCAAATTACAGATAAAACTCCTGATGAGTTAATTGAAATAGGTTACAAACAAATAAAAAATGAATTATCACTCCAATTATTAAATCAGATTAAAGACGATTCACCATATTTTTTCGAAAAATTAGTTTTGGATTTATTGTTAAAAATGGGTTATGGCGGTTCCGAAATGGATAATGGTGAATTAACTCAAAAGGGTTCTGATGAAGGAATTGATGGAATTATAAAAGAAGATAGACTTGGATTAGACAAAATATATATTCAAGCAAAAAAATGGGAAAATAACGTGGGAAGACCTGAAATCCAAAAATTTGTAGGAGCTCTCCAAGGGAAAAGAGCTAAAAAAGGTATTTTTATAACCACTTCAACTTTTTCAAAAGATGCATATGACTATGCTCAAAATCTCGATGTTGCAGTAATATTAATAGATGGGAAAAAACTTGCAGAATATATGATTGAAAATGAATTAGGGGTTACACTAAAACAAAACTATAAAATATTTAATATAGATTCAGATTATTTTATTGAAGATTGATTTTTAAGAAATGTTCTAGCACAATCCGACAGCAGCCGAACTCATGCACCCGCGCCGGGATGGCCCATTTTTCGAAAACAGGGTCGTTGAAAATTTCCCGAGCATCAACAAATTGCCCCGGACAGAGCGTAGCGCCGTCCGGGGTTCGTGACTTCATAAGGATATAACTCATGCTCGTATAGGGCGATACGAATCCAGAGAGACTTTTATTAAAAGCTGAAAATAGATGCAAATTATAAGTAGGTTTGGACATAACCATTCCAATTGAAAAAAGGAGTTATCGTCTATATTATCAAATCGGAATTATATAATATACGAGGTACTGTGTATACGGTTAGGTT
>Ga0114930_10000432_pt1 | contig 43849 bp, 35 predicted proteins | sample AnhtaG_FD_87300 | JGI IMG/M metagenome (GOLD analysis project Ga0114930, IMG submission 87300) | Deep subsurface microbial communities from Anholt, Denmark to uncover new lineages of life (NeLLi) - Anholt_01485 metaG | ecosystem: Environmental > Aquatic > Marine > Oceanic > Sediment | place... | reverse complement strand
TAATTTGCTCTAGCATCTTTCCACCCCATCCATAGGATCCAATAACCGATACAAACCTGGTTTTAGGCCTCAGGGCATTGGCAAGATAGGTTGCATACACTGCGGCGGGATGAGGGCCAATCATCACAGTCGGAGAAGCAATAATAATAGTAGCTGCATCCACAAGTGCTTTTGCCAGTTCTCCAATATCTGTTCTGGTTAAATTAAAGGGTTTTACGGTTATCTCCCTTGTCATAAGGGCATCTATTAAATGATTTACCATCTTATCCGTGCTTCCGTGCATTGAAACGTATGGGATGATGACTTCGTTTTTAACCTGATCAGAGATCCAATCCCTGTAGGCATTGAGAATAAATTCAGGCTTGCTATAGATAGGCCCATGGCTCGGTGCAATCATTTCAATCATGAATTGTTCGAGCTTTTCCACGTGTTTTTTTATGAGGTTTCTGAATGGCATCATGATTTCTGCATAATACCTTTTTGCTGCATCATAGATTTTTGCCTCATCAGTTGGATATGTATCACTTGTGGCAATGTGTGACCCGAAAAGATCGCACGAGAATAATATTTTGTCTTCTTTAAGATAAGAAAGCATTGTTTCTGGCCAATGGACCCAAGGTGTAATAATGAATTGGAGGGTCTTGTTTCCCAAAGATAGAGTATCTGCATCGTTTACTTCTATGAATTTATCTTCTGGAATTAACAGCAAATCTTTAAGCATTCCTTTGCATTTCGGATTGGTAACAACTCTGGCATTAGGGAAGAGATCTAGAATTTTTGGTATTGTTCCAGAGTGATCCTGTTCAGCATGGTTAGAGATGACGTAATCAATATTATCAACTCTGAGTTTCTTGAGGTTTTCTATGAGTGCTTGCTCTTTTGTAGGGTCAACTGTATCTATGAGTGCTGTTTTTTCACTTCCTTGGATAAGATATGCGTTATAGCTTGTTCCGTCAGGAAGTGGGATGAGTTCATCAAATAACCTTCTGTCCCAGTCGATCGCCCCTATAGAATGAACGCCGGATTTTAATCTTCTGACTGCCATTTTATTTCTCCTTTTTAAAAATGTCTATTTCTTCATCACATATGGGACATACCCAATTATTGGGAATCTTTTCAAAAGGTGTTCCTGGCTCTATGCCGTTTTCAGGATCACCTATTTCCGGATCATAAATATAGCCACATACAGTACATATATACCTTTCCATTTTCACTTCCTCCTTCTATTCTTCTGACACTCTTTACATACTCCTTTAAAATAGCCGTGCCATTCTGTTATTTTGTGTCCATTCACAGTACCATTTTTTTGATATTGACACTTTACATCCAGGTCAATGATTCGCCCGCATTTTTCGCATAAAAAATGATGATGAGGAGATAAATTAATGTCATACCTTGACTCTTTACCTGTGATGGATATTGGGCATATTAATCCCAATTCTGAAAAAAGATTCAAGGTATTGTATACCGAGGTTCTGGATATTGTTGGTATTTCTTTTTCGAGTTTCTCATATATTGCGTCTGCTGTAAGGTGAGTTTTATTCGTTTTAAGATATTCCAATATTTTCACTCTTATGAATGTAGGTTTTACATTTTTGGACTTAAGACAATTTTTGAATGCATTCATTTTTGTATTCATTACAATTTACAATATAGGTGTTTTTAAATCATTTGTCAATAGGAAATAATCCAGTGCATTCTTCTGTGATAACTGAAACGGAAATTCTTACATACTTGCTTTATAATGAAGTAAAAAGGAAGTATTATTGTTTTATTGAAATTTCTCAGAACCATAACTTCGGTTTCATATTTGATAAAGTAAACTTGATTTGATGAAAAGACAAATCGCTTCCATGAAAAATGTTTTAGATAAATTGTATGCAAAGTACAATCACCGAAGGCTCATAAAACCAGACCCACTACAATTTATTTATCAGTATTCCAGCCGGGAAGATATGGAAATTGCGGGTTTTTTAGCAGCTAGTCTTGCGTATGGTAGAGTACAGCAGATCCAGAGAAATCTTATTTATCTGTTTGGACTTATGGGCAAAAGCCCTTTTCAATTTGTCCTTTCCTTTAATAAGGAGAAAAGAAAAAACCTTAAAAGTTTCAAGCATAGGTTTACTACCGGCAGCGATATATCTGACCTCCTTGAGCTGTTGCAGGGTATACTTTGGGAATTTGGAAGCATAAAGGAGTTTTTTGTTCAGGGATACAACTCGAGCGATAAGAATATTATTCCAGCCTTGTCTAAATTTAGCGATTCACTTCTGGATATATATGCTTCAGGCCACAATGGGTATGTAACCCGGGGATTAAAGTATTTACTGGTAAGTCCTTCCAGAGGAAGTGCATGTAAACGGCTTAATCTTTTCATGCGGTGGATGGTCCGCAGTGACGATGTGGACACAGGACTCTGGAATGTGATTGATAAAGCTAAACTTATTGTACCCGTAGATGTGCACATGGGCAGATTGTGTAGAATATTAGGATTATACGACCAAAAGACTATATCACTGAAGTCAGCAGAAAAAATAACACATAGTTTTGCTGGGATTGAACCAGCAGACCCGGTTAAATTTGATTTTGCATTGTCTAGAATCGGAATCATTGAAAAATGCACTGGCGGGATTAGAGATAAATGTAAGAGCTGTGAATTGTTAAGCTACTGTCTTCAGAAGAATCAATCCGATTTATAATCTGCATTTCTAAAAAAAAAAATTTTATTGACAAATGTTACAATTAGGACTATTTTAGTCCTATATATGGATTTTTCAGATATATGAGTATAAAATGGATGTGATAAGACGGAATACAGATTATGCATTACGTTTGATGATAAATCTTTCCAGCAATTTCGGTAAGGGGCCTGTTTCATCCAAGATTTTAGCAGAGAAAGAAGATGTATCATATCAACTAACCTGCAAGCTGATGCAGAAGCTCAATACTGCCGGGCTGGTGAAAAGCCAGATGGGTCCAAAAGGCGGTTTTTTTCTCGATAAGAAACCGTCAGAAATAACCCTGGCTGCGATTGTTGATGTAATCCAGGGCCCTGTCACTTTAAATAGCTGCTTGCATGGAATCGGCATTTGCCCGAGGCAGTCCAAATGCCCTATCAGTAAAAGATTGACCGAATTACAGGAATATATTGGACGTTTTTTTAAAAGCATTACATTAAGTCAGTTTTTAGAATCGACAAATGAAAAAAAATAAAAAATGGATAAAACTTCTTTGCTTTTAGGATATTAAAAGCTCAATCTCCTTCTCGGTTTCTTTGTTGCAGGACTTTTGAAAACTGATAAACTAGTTAAAGTCGGCGGAAAGTTTGAAACCAATACCGTAATTAAAAATATTCAAAGTGCAGGCTTTATTATTGAGGAAAAAGGGAGAATAAAATGAAACGACAGATTATTAAAATCGACGAAGAAAAGTGTAATGGCTGCGGACTATGCATCCCGGACTGCCCAGAAGGAGCCCTTCAAATTATTGACGGCAAAGCCCGCCTGATAAGCGATCTGTTTTGTGATGGCCTGGGTGCCTGTATTGGAACTTGTCCTGAGGGCGCAATCGCTACTATTGAAAGAGAGGCAGAGCCGTATGATGAAGTGAAGGTTATGGAGAATATTATTAAGCTGGGGCCTAACACAATTAAGGCACATCTTAAACATTTAAAAGATCATGAACAAAAGGAATATTTTGAACAGGCCGTCTACCTTCTTAAAAAGAAAGGGATCCCTGTCCCAGAAATAGAGATTGAATTTCCTTGTTCTGTTTCCGGATGCCCGGGTCTTGCTTCTCAAGAGATCGAACGCTCTGAACATCTCAACAGTCAGTCTGTTCCACTGCGGTCTGAACTTCGCCAGTGGCCTGTTCAGCTTCATCTCATAAATCCGAATGCACCCTACCTAGAAAATGCAGATCTTCTAATTTCTGCAGATTGTGTCCCGTTCTCTTTTGCTGATTTCCACCAACTTTTTTTAAAGGATAAGATTGTTATTACTCTATGTCCAAAACTGGATAAAGGTATTGATCTTTATATTGAAAAGCTGGCGCAGATTTTCAGAACAAAAAACATAAAATCTATTACTGTTACCCGTATGGAAGTACCCTGTTGTGGTGGAATTGAATTGATTATTCAAAAAGCACTGGAAATGGCAGGGAAAAGCACAAATGTAAAGGTTCATATCATATCTATTAAAGGAGAAATAACCAGGGAGGCGTCATGACCGTTAAAAGTGTTGAATTATTAAAAGAAGGTTTGTTATTAAAAGATGCAATTAAATATGCTGATGGCTCAATTGTTAGTAAAACGATTGTTGAAAAGAAGACAGGGACAATAACACTTTTTGCATTTGATGAAGCACAGAATCTAAGTGAGCATACAGCTCCATTTGATGCATTTGTGTTAATCGTTGATGGAGAGTGTGAAGTAGTTATTGACAAGAAATCATATATTTTAAGATCCGGCCAGATGATAATAATGCCTGCGAATATTCCACATGCTGTTAATGCAAAGAAAAAATTCAAAATGCTTTTAATAATGATAAAAGATATTCAGCCACATTAATATGAGATGAGGGTTGGTTTTATATGCATCTTGATCAATCTGGTTCAAACTCTTGGTATTGGCACAATTTTCCGTGTGATATTGCCAGCATCTACGAAAAAAATAAACTATGAAACATAAAAATTAACACCGGCAACCGGGATTCCAGTCCTGCTGCCTGGGAGGCATCCTGAAGTAAAACATAGGTGTAGTGAGGCCTTAAACCGCTGAATGACGTCAGGTTCTCTTTTTGGTTAACATAGGACGCCAGAAAATCGAAATGAAAATGGGAATTGCCCGGAACGTTTCGAGCGATGCCGGTGACCTGGAGGACCATCATCTCACCGGAGTTGTATGGATCTGCTTCCAGAGTTTGACCGATGGGATCTTCACGGCCGAAGTACTTTTCCGCCATGTCTTCTGTGATCACGATAGAGTTGGGTTCTGACAAAGCTTTTACTGCATCCCCCCGAAGGAGCGGAAAAGTGAACACTGTGAAGATACTGGGATCCGCGAAGAAAAATCGTTCTTCATAAAATTTACGATCTTCGTGGCCGATGTAAATTCTGGCATTCTGTCCCATCTTTCGAAGCCGTACATAATCCACAACCTCGGGGAAATCCTCTTTCATGGCCGGCCCGGTACCGAATGTTCTGGTGGCATTGGTGGGCATGCCATCACGAGAGGTGCTGATCACGACTCTGAAAAGCCGGTCCGCATTCACGTGAAAAGCATCAAAGCTCAACTCATCCTGAATATACAGGACGATGAGCAGACAGCAGGCCATGCCGATAGCCAGGCCTGCAACATTAATCGCAGAATATCCCTTGTGTTTTCTGACGTTCCGTAGCCGTTGTTAAATAGTGTTTAATCATTTCATTTGGTAATACCTAAGTAAATTAATGAATGTTACATTCCTTTTCATTTTCCACAATATCCATCCACTGACATCTGGTGAACATTATGAGGAGGTGGTGGGGACTATTTTTAAAAAATCCAGACCAGCGGGACTAACCGGTCACACGGCGGTTTCACACCGGCTATTTCAAGGATTGTGGGAAAGTAATCGACCGTAGTGATCGGCTCTTCCGATACTCTTCCCGGTCCGATCACACCGGGCCAGCGGATGATGACCGGCACACGAATGCCGCCCTCAAAAAAGGGGAGTGTATTTTGAAAAGGAAAAAAGATTAGTTTTTCTTGACATTAAACACAATAATGACAAAAATACCTATAGATATAAATAAATATAGGTAAAATTGTCAAAAATGACTCAGAACAAAAATATGCACTCAGACAGATTTCAAAGGGCTGTTTCTATCTTCAAGCAGAAAGGTGGCGTTCTTAAAACAGTAGAAGTCCTGAAGGCAGGAATCCATCGTAGCACTCTATACGCTCTTGTTAAAAATGGTAAGCTTGAGAGAATAAGTCGTGGCGTCTATCGCCTAACCGATAGTCCCCCACTCAGTGATCCTGATCTCCTACTGGTTGCAAAAAGGATCCCCAAAGGTGTGATCTGCCTCCTCTCTGCACTCTCATTCCACGACATAACAACTCATATTCCCCATGAAATTCATATCGCCCTTTCATTCGGCGCTGAGGAGCCAAGGCTGGAATATCCTCCAATTCGAACTTTTCGTTTCTCTAACATGGCCTTCACAGAGGGTATTAAAACCCACAGAATTGATAGGGCGAAGATCAAGGTTTATAGTCCTGAAAAAACCCTTGCTGATTGTTTTAAATTTAGAAATACAATCGGTCTCGACACTGCAATAGAAGCTCTCAAGCTATATCGCGACCGAAGGGATATAAAGATAGATGACATAATGCACTTTGCTAAAATCTGTCGAGTGACAAAAATCATGCGCCCCTATCTTGAAGCAATCCTGTGATAAAAAAGAATACACAAGACTTTTCCACCTCGGTACACCAACGCCTTCTCAACAAAGCACGCGAATTGGGTCGTCCTTTCAACGAACTTTTTCAATATTTTTCCATGGAACGTTTCATATATAGATTATCTAAAACTCCTCATGTCCAGAAGTTTGTCCTAAAAGGTGCGCTTATGTTTACAGCCTGGAACATCCAAGCTACTCGTACCACCAAGGATATTGATTTGCTGGGTAGGCTTGAAAACAATGTAGAGGTAATGATTGCAATAATGAGGGATACATGCAATCAGACGGTTGAACCAGACGGCATGAGTTTTGATCCCGACAGTGTGACTTGTAATCCGATCATCGAAGATGCAATTTATGAAGGAATCCGCGTGTTTGCTAGAGGCAGCCTCGGAAAAAGTCGTGTGGTACTTCAACTTGACGTGGGATTTGGAGATGTAGTATTCCCGTCTGAATTAGATGTGAAATACCCTACAATTCTGGACTTTCCAGCTCCAACTCTTAAAGGATACACTCAAGAGAGCATGATAGCAGAGAAATTTCAGGCTATGATAAAACTTGGCGAGCTTAATAGCCGCATGAAGGACTTCTATGATATTTGGTTTCTTTCGAAGCAATTCGATTTCAATGGTCATGTTCTGGCCGAAGCGATCACAAAGACTTTTAAAATTAGGAAGACGGAAATACCTGCTCAGCCCTCAGTCTTCAAGAAATCATTTTCTGAAGATCAAACAAGAGAGATTCAGTGGAGAGCTTTCGTGAGAAAGACCGTCTTGGCTAATACGCCTCATTCATTCTATGAAGTTATGACAGAAATAAAATCATTTCTTATCCCTGTGTCATCGGCAATTGTCGCCCAGAAATCTTTTCAAAAGAAATGGAAGGCCCCAGGACCTTGGAAATGATAGGATTATTAAATATGAAGTAGTACGCCCGGCAGGATCCAAGCCCAAAACTCGACATGTTTCCCATCAGTTTCTGTTGAACACGATCCGGCATGAGCTGGATATCGTGCAGCTGGGCGGCATATCCGGCAAAATGAACATGCGATCGATAAAACCCGGCGTGACAAATTGACCTTCGAGATTGATAACCTGTGATGACCACTGTCGAAGCCCAAGGCAGGTTTTCTTCCAAGGTATAAACCTGACCATTTTTCAGGACCAGATCTGCCGCAGGCGTAGAACAGCCAGTAAATACGGCAAGCAAAACAACAAGAGTCAAAATCCCTTTTTTCATTTTGTATTCTCCTTGCAGTCTAAGCCTATCACTCACAAAACAGTAGCATCAAGCAGACGTGGACGCATAGGCATAACGAAATCCTAACGAGCCCTTTTTCTGAATAGAACACTGGCAAATGGGGGGTCAAAATGATAAGAAAGGACTAATGGATCTAGAGAAGGAGGAGAACAGTGAATTTGCCGGACTATTGGCTTCCTTATGTCATCACGAATATCGTCGCCATTCTGTTGATCATCGTCTGTTACAAATGGCCCAAAATAGGAAAGATCGCCTGGGGGATTATCTTCATACTCGCCGGGATTTTCAATATATTTATGGTGGTCAAAGATCCCCAAGCCTATTTGGGTTATCGCGACAATGCGGTGGATTTTTATAATTTTTTCATCGATGGTGTATTCAGTTCCTTCACTATATTCATCGTATCCTTGATCGGAACAGGTCAGATTCTGGTGGGAATTTTCTTGTTTAGGAAAGGGAAGCTCTATTTGTTGGGGATTCTGGGCGGGATCATTTTTCTTGTCGCCATCGCTCCGCTAGGTATAGGATCAGCATTTCCGTCTACGCTGTTGATGGCGATCAGCTTGGTTTTGTTGTACATACAGTATAAAAAAGTCTGAACAATCAGGTTTTTGGCGATAAATAGGTCTTGAATACACCTTCTCCCTCTATCTTCGACCATGTCAGATACCCCTGTTTTTCGGCAGTATCTATCAAAGGAGCAGGAAGAAAGGGGGTGATCAGCTCATAGATATCACCAGCTTCTAAGTTTTTACAATCGGTAAAAACTTTGTTTATCGGCTGTTCTCCTTTTTCGAGCATGGGTCGGGCATCCAGGCTTTGCACGATTCTGGTCGTTGAAAACCAGGAGGGGACTTCCTTTGAAAGAGATACGGTCGCTTCATCCGACATAAATTCTTCTTGGATTCCTGCTTCGTTTCGCAATCTGTTGATCATTTCGGCTAGAGGGATCTTGGCAACGGTAGATGCCTGTCTGAGGGATGTTACTCTCGCTATCGTTTTTCTCAATATGGGATTTCGCAGCTTCTTAAACTCAGGCACCATTTCCAACAGAGTTTTTTCAAGATTGGGGAATCTATCCAGTAAAGCTCCGATTTTAGTCTCAGGGCTGATCTGAAAATCTGAATTTTTTCCTTCCATTTTAGGCATCCTTCTTGACATATTGAAGCAGTCTTTGCTCTCCTTCCAACTTGCGCTTCTCGGTTAAATCCTGGCTGACTTCCAATGTCCCTAAATATTCGCCGTCTTCACTCCGCAAGGCAAAATATTCGATGTGGATAAATCTATCACCAAGTGTGATCCAAAATGCGGTGTGGTTCTCTTTTCTGGATTTGAAATCATCCAAAATCTTCTCGACCATATGCACACTCGAAGGAGGATGGCATTGCCGCACCTTACGACCGAGGATGGCTCGGCTGCGCGCAAAAATTCGTTCCCTTCCCTGTGTGAAATATCGCACCTTGTCATCCTTGTCGACAAAGGTCATATCGAACGGGATGATGTTTAAAATCGCGGTTAATTCTTCCACATCGAAGCTGCCGCTTGGAAGTTGGATTTTATCGGTCTCCTTTCTCACAACATCCTCAATCTCTACACCCTCCGGACTCCATTTCACTTTGGGATCATACAGGCAGAAACCATACTCGATACTCTGTCTTTCGATCTGCAACCACTCTGCGTCACTCAGCGTATCCAAACACATCGGGAATAAGATTTCTTCCTCTTTATGGATCATATCGTCTACCGCTTTGGACGCAGGTTCGAGAACAAGATCGATCACGGTTTTGGCCTCTTCGACTGTGATCCCCTCTGTGGCACCGAAGGCTTCCACAGCTCCTTTCAAAAGCTCACGAGTTTCATCATGTTTGCCCCACATAACGGTTGGAGGGCCCGTTACGCCATGTTTTTCCAAGAAGGGGAAAAGAAGATTTTCCTTACGCAAATAATGCTTTTCCACATCCATCAAAGCATTGAAGTGCTGGAGAATCTCATCAAAGAGTCCGCCTAGTTGATCCTTGCTTTTCGCCTTTTTTATATCGTCATACAAATGTTCTAAGGTTTGGATTTCTTTCCGCAAAGCCCGGTTTTCCTCTTTAAACGTATGGACGGGATGACCCGGAGAGGCTGTTTTTGCCTCGGTATGATCGAGGATACCATCTAATGCCATCGTATGGATGTCGCATAGCTTGAGAACTTCTTCCTGTGGCAATCCTTCTTTGATCAATTCCTGTTCAACCTCTACAACATCGTTATAAGGAACCTTCCCGAGTAAGCGAATCAGCTGCTGTTTGACGGCTTCAGGGGCCGTTCCCTCATGGAGTTGAAGTATCATGTGCTTGAGAAGTTCTTTGCGTTTTTTTGCATTATTGATGAATTCACTCATCTCCACCTCCTCATTTGATTTTTCCTGTTTGATTATACTAAATTCAAAACTAAAATGCCTTGGCTTAAGTCAAAAGAGAGGGGCCAGATTGTATCTTTTCCCTATTCAACGTAAAATGGCACCAAATATGACATCATGAAATTAGAAGATTTGGGATTCAGTGATTGGTTCCGTGAGAGACTCGGAGATTCTCAACCACTCGAGTATAGCCTGGCGCGTGTAATCGCTGTCAATAAGGACAATTACATAATAAGAAACGAAGAAGCAGAAGTTCCCGCAGAGGTTACTGGGAAAATGATGTACGGAGCCCAATCGAATCTTGATTTGCCGGCAGTCGGTGATTGGGTTTGTGTGCAGTACTTCAACGAAAACATGTTGGCTATAATCCACGAGATATTGCCAAGAAAATCCCTTTTGAAGAGAAAAGTGGCGGGCAAAAAAATCGAACATCAACTGATAGCCTCCAATATCGATGTCGCATTCATCATGCAATCGGTCGAATTCGATTTCAACTTGCGAAGACTGGAGCGGTATTTAACAATGGTCAATGAAAGCAATATTCAACCTGTCATATTGCTCAGCAAACGTGATTTAATCTCACAGGAAGACTTGGAAGAAGAGATCAATGAGATAAAAAACACAAATCCTGAGTATGAAATTATCGCTTTCAGCAACAAAACAGGCGAAGGATTGGAAGATATTCAAAAATTACTCAAAAAAGGCAATACCTATTGTCTCCTGGGATCATCTGGAGTAGGGAAAACAACGTCGATCAATAAACTCATAGGCAAAAATATTTTTGCGATAGAAGCCGTTCGGGAAAAAGACGGCAAGGGTAGACATGTCACAGCTCGCCGTCAAATGGTAATCCTCGAACAGGGTGGTTTGATCATCGATACGCCCGGGATGAGAGAATTGGGTAATATAAGCGTCGATACAGGAATAAGCAAAACTTTTATGGATATCGTCAACCTGGCCCAGGATTGCCGGTTCAAAAACTGCACGCATAGGGATGAGCCCGGTTGTGCTGTCACAGAGGCAGTCAAGAACGGAAAATTATCTGCCAAACGGTATCAAAATTATCTCAAAATACGCAAAGAGTCAGAATTTTATGAAATGTCCTATTTAGAGAAAAGGAATAAAGATAAGAAATTCGGGAAAATGGTTAAATCGGTAATGAAAGACAAAAAAAAGGAAAAGATGGAGTAAACTAAATAAAAAATCACTGTGAGGATTTTTATTCTTCTATAGACTTTCGTGTCGAGGGATCCCGTTTGGCTTGCCATTTTTCTTCAAAATCCGGGTTTCCCTCGATCCTCACAAAGCCCATCACAGTATGATTTTTGACGATTCCTTCAAAAAACATTTTTTCTGTGTGTCCCTGATCATTCCTCTCCAAGAAAAATTCCAGCCTGTCTCCTTTTATCTTTCCATTTCTTATTTCAAGCGGAAGCGATGCAGATCCTTCATATGCTTTTCCCTTAAGCATTTGAAAGTCTTGATCGATCTCCAGCCTGTAAGATTTTTTCCCGGATATTGTTGGCATGGTCCATTTCCAAGTACCTGACACATTGGCAGGAATAATCCAAAAATAAACGGTATGCTTATCCCAATAATCATCGACAAAACGGGTATCATGAAACGGAACATAATCGACTTTTTCCTCGATAACGGTGCTTTTCTCGGGTATCCATTCACCCATACTGAAGTCATGTGAGATGACTCTTGTTCCCGGCTTCAGTTCCTGAAAAAGTTTCGGTCGAAGCCTCCGGTTGACTTTCGAAAGAAGATAGAGAGTCACAACGGTGGCCTGGCTGATATCCGCCTCGAAAAGATCCATATGTAAAAACTCTACCCTATCTGATACCCCAGCATTACTGGCATTAATGCGACTTTCTTGGATGCGTGTAAGATCTATCTCTATTCCCACGCCTCGACACCCCAACTCTTTGGCAGCAGTGATAACGATCCGGCCATCGCCGCAGCCCAGATCATAAAGCACATCATCCTGATCCACATCTGCCATTCTGAGCATTGCCGCGACAACCTCCTCCGGGGTAGGCACAAAGGGGACCTCGGGCCTTTTTTGTTGCAGTTCTGTCTCACCCCACATCACAAGACAAGATAAAAAGAGAAGGCCAAGAATGGTTTTTTTAGCCCATTTTATTGTCATTTCCATTGATCGACTCCTACAAGAGTGGATTAACTCAAAACAGGATTGTACCAGTTTTAGTCATGAAATTTAAACTCATATTCGATCCCTGTGAGTTCTTCAGATACTCTCCAGAGTTTTTGTGCTATATCTTTATCCTGCGACAATTTATTGGGTTCAACTTTTTTCGGGTAACCTCTCATCTCTTGCCAGCCTGCAGGACCATAATAATCACCGCCTTTAACATCTGGAGCAATGGCCGCATAAAGGGTCGGCAGCACCCCCATATCGATCCCTTGGGAGAAAAACCGGTTCAAAAAATTAACGATCCCAACATGTCTTTGGAGCTCTGTTTCTGTCCAACCGGGATGTGAAGCGACAGCGATCGTTTTCGATCCTGCTTTCTCCAAATTTCTCTGCAGCTCATAGGTAAAATAGATGTTGGCGATTTTACTATCGCCGTAAGCCCGCATCTTTTTATATGTGCGTTTTTCCCAATCGAGATCATCGAAATCAATTTTTCCGCTTTTGTGGCTCGCGCTGCTCACATTGACAACACGTGAGTTCTCTGTGTTTATAATCAGATCCATCAAGAGACCGGTCAAGGCAAAGTGACTCAAATGATTTGTTCCGAACTGGAGTTCGAATCCATCGGCAGTTTTGGAATAGGGCGGCATCATAACACCCGCATTGTTGATCAACAGGTCTAGTCGAGAAAAATTCTTCTTAAAATCCTCGGCAAATCTACGGACCGATTCCAGACTAGCTAAGTCCAATTCCATAACCTTTACATCTGCATCCTGGTAACCAGCTTTAATTTTATCTAGGGTTGCATTCCCCTTTTGCAGATTACGCACTGCCATAATCACCTCTGCATTTTTGTTAGCAAGCACACGAGCCGTTTCGTAACCGATACCGCTGCTGGAACCCGTCACGATGGCGATTCTACCTTTCTGGTCAGGTATGTCGTTGCTGTCCCATTTCTTCTGTGACATCAAATTCTCCTTTACGAGTATTCGTTCGTTTGTTTATCCAATAGTATCAAACTCCTTTCTAAAGCATCGAGTCTTTTAAATCAAATCATTTTTTTGCGTTGGAGTTCATTCATACACCAAAAATCTAATGGGGAATAAAACAAATCACAAAAAGTAACAATTGTTTTATATTATTCATTAAATCAATTTTTTTAAATTATTTTCTTATGTTTTTGTTGCCATTTGAAATGTTTTATTATATATTTAAGGACAATTAAACATATTTTAGACTTGATATAGGAAAAAAACATTTCGAATGAGACAGTTATGGCTGCCAATCAAATCTCCCCAGCACAGATGGAAGCTGTTATGGCGGCATCTGACAGACCGTGACACTCCTTCACGAAAGAATCAGATCGATATGCTGGCGCAAGATCTCAAATCCCATGTGGGAGAATCCTGCCGTGTGGTTCTAACCTTTTTTGAGCGGAAAAATTACAGCAAAGATCTGGCTCGTGTTCCGCCTTTGATAGAAAAAACACTCATACACACGACACCTCTATTGGTCGTGCAGCCTGAGAATGAGCATGATATTGCAAAAATCATGACTTTCTGCAAATCCCGAGGTCTGGCATTATTTCCCCGAGGAACAGGCTCTTTCGCCTTTGGAGGCGCTGTTCCTACTCGGAGAGGGATCGTGATGGACCTTTCTCCAATGATGGCTATTCTTGAGGTCGATCCCGAAAGCTTATCCGTTCGTGTGCAACCGGGAGCCCGGTGGGCAGACGTGGCGACAAAACTTGAACCTTATGGTTTGATTCCTGTGACAACGCCGACGAGCAGATTTTCCACGGTTGGCGGATGGATTGCCACCGGGGGAATGGGATTGGATAGCTATGCTTATGGCCATGTCAGCGAATCCGTACTGGGAGTACGGATTGCCCGACCAGATGGATCCATTCAGGAACTGGACTCCATGAGCAAATCCATAAAAGATCTTTTCGGGACCGAAGGGCAATTCGGCATCCTGACGGAAGTCACATTACGCGTCCGCCCGAAACCGCATTACAGCGGAGCCTGTCTGTTGACTTTCAACACGCCGGAACAGGCGCTTGAATTTGTGGGACAACTGGCCAGCCAAGATAATCATCCCTCTCATGTTGTGTATTTTGACAGAGAATACATGAAAAAGGAAAACATCCTTTTTACCGAACATAGCGGCATAACAGACCCCATCGTTCCCGAGCGTGATACGGTCCTTCTTCATTTCGAGACTCGGGAAAACGAGCAAAAATTCCTATCTTCGTTGAACGGGAATTTGGATCAGATCCAGGAATACCGGGTGGCCGCCCGCTACCTCTGGTCTGACCGCTATTTTCCGCTCAAAGCTCAACGGATTAGCCCTGGACTTCTAGGAACAGAGGTGGTGATCCCCGGAGAAAAGATACCCCGATATATTCGGAAAGCCCGGAAGCTGGCGCGGCATTTCAACATAAAACCCACGATCGAGGTGATCGTCTGCCGCGATGAAAAACATTACTCCTATCTGGTCATTCTGTCTTTCAGCTGTGATTATTCCCGAAAACTTCATTATGTTTTTTGCTTATTGTTTATCCAGCTCTTGGTCAGGATGGCCGTGCGTAGCGAAGGCCACCCGTACGGAGTGGGCATATGGAACACGCCTTTTGTAGGGAGCAAATACAAGAAAGACCGGTTGGACGAACTAAACAGGAAAAAACAGGCCATAGATCCCGGTGTAACGCTGAATCCCCATAAATTTTTCAAGATCAAGGGACGGTTCTTCAGCATTCCTGCACTTTTCATGCGCCCGCCTTCCTTCCGCATGATTATGGCCATGTCCCATTTTTTTGCACCGGTATTGGGACTGGCTGCCAGGCTTTTAGGGCCGAAGCAGTCTGACGACTGGGATGTACCTGCAAAAGACAACGAACAGGGAAGAAGCCTGCTTCATCAAAGTGCGCAACGCTGCACGTCCTGCGGATCCTGTATTTCTGTTTGTCCGGCCTACCACATCACCAAAGACGAGCTGGTTACCGGAAGGACCAAGCTACGTATGGCCGAAGCCATGATGAACGGAGAGGAACTGGAGCAGGCAGAGGCATATTCTCCGTTCCAATGTCTGCACTGCGGATTATGCGAGGAAGTCTGTCAAACCCATTTGCCGCTGCGCGATTGTTATCTTATCCTCGAGGATTGGATCGCAAACCGGTTCGGATCCCCTGTTGAAACCGTACATGAGTTTGTCGAAAAACTGGACAGCAACCGGGAGTACATCAAGGACATTTTCGGATTGGATCTTCCGGAATGGTCCCCTGATGAAAAATTGTCCAAGGTACCGGTTGCCGAACGGATATCGGAGGGAAAAAGGGCATGATACGCCCTAAACGCCTCTCGCCGCGACCGACTCCTTCGCGCTATCCCATCATCACACCTTACCAGATCCTCCGCAGCGATCGCTGCATCAACTGCGGGACTTGCAGCATCGAGGCCTGTATCTACGACTGCCATTACCGGTCAGAAGATGATCCCCGGATAATGGCCGACCCGAAGGAATTCGGCTGCCGGAACTGTTTTGCCTGCATCAAACGTTGTCCCAGAGATGCCCTAAGCATGCAAAAAAACGAGAAATATCTCGAATTGGGAGATGAAACATACACACCTGACCTCATCCATTCCATTTTGGAACAGGCAGAACAAGGGAAAATCCCTGTCAGTGGAGCCGGTTATAGAGGACATTTCGACGGCGATTATTACGACAATATCTGGACAGACATGTCTGAAATCGTGCGGCCCACACGTGACGGAATCCATGGCAGGGAACACATTTCTACGACTGTCGCTCTTGGGCGGATGGCCAGTGACTTGTGCGGGATGGTGTTCGATAAGAAAGGCAACCTGAAATCCCATATTCCGCTTAACCGAGAAATCCCGATCCCGATCATTTTCGGTCTGATGCCGTTTTTTCCCGGGCGCACAGCCCTTTCTTCCCTTGCATTGGCAGCGAGCAAACTTACGACCTATCTGACTATCCAGGCAAAAAACACCACCCAAGAGTTAAAGGAATATTACAGCCATCTGTTGATCCGGTTAAACCCGAATGAAATAGATCGGTACAGGAATATTATAGAATGGGCCACAATCGTCGAGTTCGATCAGGATAAGGATCCGGTGGCTGCCATTGTCCACGCTAGAGAGATCAATCCCAATGTGCTCACCGTTGTTCACGTGCCTGTTTCTAAGGGTGCGGAACGACAAATTCTTGAACTGGCACGCAACGGAGCCGAAACCGTGCATTTGAGCGCCGACATTTATGGGAGAGGCGGCGACGGTGTTACCCTGTTGGAATCCCTTCATACCACCCACACCTTGCTTGTGGAGAAAGGCCTGCGAGACAGGATCACCTTGGTGGCCTCAGGAGGGATCGCCGCTGCCGAACATGTGCCCAAAACCATCATCATGGGGGCTGATGCTGTCGTGGTGGACATCCCGCTGTTGATCGCCATGGATGTGATAAAATGGATGCCGGGTGAAAAAGGGAGTCCAACATTGTATCCGAAAGGGATCGAAGAGCTCGATCCTCGATGGGGAGCTTCCCGAGTTATCAATCTGATGCTCTCTTGGAGAGACCAGCTGTTGGAAATACTGGGAGCCATGGGACTTCGGGACGTACGGCGGCTGCGAGGGGAAACCGGTCGTGCGATTTTCGCGGATAAGGAGCGTAAAAATTTCTGTGAAAGACTTAAAAACATGCCCGAAAACGTTTCCAAGACTACTCCTGAGGGTACCAATAAAAACTTGGATGGTCCCTTGCCTCACATAAAAGCCAAATCGGTTCCAGACCGGTTCGGGATCAAACACGGAGGATGGCGTGTCGTCATTGACCGTGCACGATGCACAAACTGCAACATATGCGTGGTAAAATGCGAATACGATGTGCACCGTCGAATGGACGGCAAACGAGCCCTGGACGAGCCGATCCACAGCCGATGCATCGGGCCCAAGTGCAAAGAAAATGAATGGTGTTGTGTAAATGTCTGCCCCTGGGAGGCCCTGGAAATCGCGAAGGATCCGGTCGACACGGTCCTGGGTGACCCTCGTTGGACGCCGGATTTGCTTCGCGAAAGTTACCGATTGTCGCGGGACGGATCGCCCTCAAGGTTGAAGCCAGAGGAACAGATCGGATCATCGGGAGGCGGATTAGACAGAATGCGACTCGCTCTATATGTCCCCGGGGTAGCTCCGGTACAAGGACCGGTCGATCTCTCTCTTCCGCTTAACAGACGCAAAACAGGCCCAAAGAAAAAAATTTCTCTTCCGATTTACGGAGGAGGCATGTCCTACGGATCCATTTCCTTACAGGTCATGTTGGGTCGCGCAAGGGCAGCCAAAAAAATCGGGTCTTTGACCTGCACGGGGGAAGGCGGCTATCCGGACGAGCTCGTTCCTTATTCGGATTCCATTATCACGCAGGTTGCGACAGGACTATTCGGTGTGCGGGAAGAGACCATCCGGCGTGCCCCGATGATCGAGCTCAAATATGCCCAGGGCGCAAAACCAGGCCTGGGAGGTCACCTGCTGGGTGAGAAAAACACGCCGGAAGTGGCATCGATGCGCGAGGCTGTTCCGTACACGAACCTGTTTTCACCGTTCCCGTTCCACAGCGTGTACTCGGTGGAAGATCACAAAAAACATGTGGACTGGATCCGTTCCATACACCCCGATGTGCTCGTTTCGGTCAAGGTCTCCACACCAGCGGATGTGGATATGGTCGCCGTGGGGAGCTACTATGCCGGTGCCAATGTCATCCATCTTGATGGAGCATACGGAGGTACGGGCGCGGCTCCCGATATAGCCAAAAAAAACATTGCCATGCCGATCGAATACGCCACTGCCCAGACCCACGAGTTTTTGGTCAAAGAAGGGATTCGAGCCGAGGTCGTGCTCATCGCAAGCGGAGGCATCCGCACCAGTGAAGACATACTCAAGATGATAGCCTTGGGCGCAGACGGAGTGGTCATCGGCACTGCTGAATTGGTGGCAATCGACTGCGTCCGGTGCGGAAACTGCGAACGGGACAGGGGCTGCCCGATCGGCATTGCCACAACCGACCCTGAGCTGGCGCCACAAATGTCCGCCAAATGGGTATGCGACAGGATCTGCAACTTGTATAAGAGTTTTGCCGTTGATATGGAACAGCGCCTTCGTAGCCTGGGCATGACCAATATCGACCAATTGCGGGGGCGTTGGGACCTTTTGGATTATCGGGCCAAATAGGTGAATCAGATATGATAATAAGAGATAACGCAGCAGAAATCGCGGAGGCAATCGCACGATCCCGTTTGAACAATGTCGCAGGTAGAACATTCACAAAAAAGCGATCACTGGAAGGAGGATGCGGTGTTATCGGCCTTATCGGCAGTGAAAAACTCAAAGGCAATTGCATCATCCGCCCGTGTGAACAGATGCGGAACCGGGGAAACGGGAAAGGCGGCGGGGTGGCTGCCGTGGGATTGTTCGACGAATACAAAGATTTTTATGCTCTGCACATTTCTTTCCTCGACAAAAAAGCAAGAGGACCGGTCGAAAAAAAGTACATACAATCCGTTTTTCATGTTTCCCATGCTGAAGAACAGAAAAGCATGAACGATTATCGCGAAACAGGATTGACGGTCAAACCGCCTATTGTGTGGCGGTATTTTGTGCGGGTCAAACCAGAACAGCTGGAACGCTTCGCAGAAAAAAATCAGATCACAGACATGACAGCTGCGGAGGATGAATTTGTTTTTCAGAACAGTTTCCGCCTGAATGCCGAGTTTTACGAGAACCGGCAGGATCCGCGAGCTTTTGTCCTGTCACACGGCCGGGACCTCATGATCCTGAAAGGTGTTGGGTATGCCGAGGAGATCGCGCGTTATTACCTCCTGGAAGAAACCAGAGCACATCTTTGGATCGGACACCAGCGGTACCCAACCAGAGGACGTGTTTGGCATCCCGGAGGTGCGCATCCGTTTGTCGGCCTGCAGGAAGCGCTTGTTCATAACGGAGATTTTGCCAATTATCATGCTGTTTGTGAATATCTCCGCCAATGGGGGATTGTCCCGCAGTTTATTACCGATACAGAGGTCTCTGTGTTGCTTTTTGATTTGTACTCCCGGGTACTCGGGTATCCACTGGAATTCGTGATCGAAGCATTAGCACCAACGCCTGAGGGTGATTTTGAACGTTTGTCCAAACGTCGCCAGCGAATCTACCGGGCGATCCAGTCGGCTCACCTGCATGGTTCTCCCGACGGGCCGTGGTTCTTTATCGTTGCCCGGGCCGAGCCCGGAACGGGTGTACCGCAGCTCATCGGGATCACTGATGTATCCATGCTCAGGCCACAAGTTTTTTGTTTATACGAAGGAGAAAAAAGCTACGGTGCTATCGCCAGTGAAAAGCAAGCCCTCGACGCCTTTTTTGAGGAAATTGCCTCACAGGATTCAGGTGTGCCACCTTTGGCAGACCGGTATTGGGCCGCCCGAGGAGGAAGCTGCACAGACGGTGGAGCATTTGTGTACACCCTGAAAAAAGAAAACGGGACCACAACATTGGATGTCCGGGATAAGTTCGGCAACCCAATCAACGGAAAATCATTCCCTGGAACTGGAAAACAGAAGCAATCTCCATCTCTTCACCTCGAACGCCGGACAAACAACAAAGGGAAAAAATCAAGCCTGCCCGCTCGGGAAAAGGAAGTTCCCGATTGGTCATCACGTATACATCAGGATCCCTTCCAAGGAATACTGAGAGAATTGATGATGGACCTTCGACAGAATCGGTACACAAATTTTAAGAAGGTGGCCAAAGGGCTGGTTAAAAAAAACGGGATGAATAAAGCCCTTAGAAAGCTGACCTTGCTCCGCGACAGACGTTGGGATCCGGGAGATGGCCAACGGACATTCCAGATCGCTGCCATAGAACAATCGATCCAGGATATCCTGGATTCTGTACCACCTCCCGGGGAAAAAAACAAGACAGGAATGATAAGACTGGATGGAAGCAGCGCTTGGGAAAACCCGCTTCCCGAACCCGGCCAATCCACGGATACCGTGGTGATCGACGCACGAAAGTTTCCCAATGATGGGCCCGAAGCTGTATCAAGAGTCATTGCCATCACCCATTCAAAAGGTTGGAGGAATTTCATCGTTTATCGCTGCCGGGGTGACAGGTTTATCGGGTGTGGATTGGGTCCCAATACTGATGACGTTCGTATTGACGTTTACGGCTCCAGTGGTGATTACCTTGGCAGTGGTTTGGATGGCGCCAGCATGTATGTCCATGGCGATGCTCAAGACCAGGTGGGACAGATCCTCAAGTCAGGGAAAATCGTGATATTCGGAAACGTGGGCCAGACATTCCTGTACGGAGCCAAAGGCGGAGAAGCCTTTATCATGGGATCTGCGGCAGGACGCCCCCTGATCAATGCCGTAGGCCGTATCCGGGCCATCATCAACGGCACCTGCCTCGATTATTGTGCGGAAAGTTTTATGGCCGGTAAACAAACGGGCGGAGGATTCGTGATCATCAACGGTTTGACCTATGACGCACGTGGTGAAGTAATCGGGTTAGAAATGAAATATCCCGGGAACAACCTGTTTTCCCTGGCATCGGGAGGAGCATGCTACCTGAACGATCCCTACCAAACCGTCACAGAAAATCAGCTAAACGGCGCAGAGTTTCTGTCCTTCAGCCGAGAAGACTGGAACACGATTCTTCCCTATCTTCAGGAAAACGAACGCCTCTTCGGGATCAATATTCGGCACGACCTGCTGATGGTGGACGGGGTTCTCAAATGGCCGGAAGAGGTTTTTCGAAAGATCATTGCCAGCAGAGAAACACACGAACTTGATTGGACTTCCTTGGATTAAACCACTCAAATATTATAGAATGGGCGTTTGTCCCCATACTTTCCATCATAAAAAGGTAAAAGAATGAAAAAGACATTTGCGATCCTCTTGGCATGTATTCTATGTGTATTTTTTGTATCTTGCTCCGATACCGTTTCATCTGAGACAAACGAAGAAAATCCCGGTTCCCAGGAAACCGCACAACAGGTAAGAACCGAAAACTGGCCGCAATTTCGCGGGCACAATGCCTCTGGCATCGCCGCAGGGCAGGACCTTCCCTTGAATTGGGATGTCAAAACCGGAACCAACATTCTCTGGAAAAGGGAAATCCCGGGTCTGGGGCATTCCTCCCCTGTTGTTTGGGAAAACCGAGTTTTCGTGACCACAGCCGTTGGAGAGGGCAAAGAAGCCTACCTCAAAGTGGGTAGATACGGAGAAAGCCCGGACAATCCCGAGGATTATGTTCATCACTACAAGGTCTTTTGTCTGGACAGAAAGACAGGGAAAATCATCTGGGAAAAGACGGCCAATAGCGGAAAACCCAAGGTGGATCGCCACATCAAATCCAGCCACGCCAATTGCACCCCGGCCACAGACGGCAAATATCTCCTCGTTTTTTTCGGCTCCCAGGGACTCTATTGTTATGATCTCGATGGAAAACTTCTTTGGACCAGAGACTTGGGTTATCTCGATGCTGGAGCCTTTGATGTGCCTGAAATCCAATGGGGTTTCGGAAGCTCCCCGATCATATACGAGGACAAAGCCATCGTACTCTGCGATGTCAACAACCAGTCCTTTATCACGGCATTGGACTTGGAAACAGGCAAAGACATCTGGCGCACTTTGCGGGACGAAAACCCGACTTGGGGAACTCCCACGGTCCACAGATCAGAGGACCGAATGCAGGTGATCGTCAACGGATACAAACACATCGGCGGCTATGAAGTCGATACCGGCAAGGCGATCTGGTGGATGCACGGAGGAGGAGATATCCCCTGTCCGACTCCGGTGGTATCCAACGGCCTGGTTTTCATCACCAATGCCCACGGGAGGATGCGTCCCATCTATGCCATACGGCTTGAGGCCGAAGGAGATATTTCCCTCGCCAAGGACGAAAAGTCCAATCGATACATCCCCTGGTTTTACCCCCGGCGCGGGGCATATCAACCTACACCGCTGGTTTTGGATGATCTCCTTTATGTCGCTGACAACGGAGGGATCCTAACCTGCTACGTGGCCGAAACAGGTGAGGAAATGTACCGGAACCCGATCGGCGGCGACATTAGCTCGTATTCGGCATCTCCTGTAGCCGCCGACGGAAAACTGTATTTATCAGACGAATACGGAAACATCCACATCGTCAAAGCGGGGCCACAATATGAGCACCTTGCCGTCAATAAAATGGATGAAATTTGCATGGCGTCACCGGCCATATCCGGCAAAACACTATTTATCCGCGCGCGCAGAAACCTGTATGCGATCAGCAAAGGTACTAACTAGCCTGGATTATTAACTTGCCGAGACCCCCCACCCTAGTATTAAAGGATGAGAGGCGTGACCCATGCAAACGAAGGGTAAAAACGCATTGGCATTTTTTATGAATAGTTCAGGTTAATTAGTCCGCGTTTATTCGCCTTCTATACAATAGAGATATTTATATCCTCGCAGGAAAAGCTGTTTTCCCACTACAACCGGTGATGCATTGAAATTGTCATCCAGAGTGTTTTTAGCCAGGATTGCAAATTCAGGGCCCTGTTTGACCACATAAAATGTTCCCTTTTGCCCGGTGATATAAATCCGATCTTTGGCTCCAAAAAGAGAAGCGAATATATTCCCCATTCCTTCAAGTCTCTGAGCAGTGTAGTGTGGTGTTCCTGTCTTGGCATCAAAGCAGGAAAGGATCCCATTATTCCCTCTCAGAAAGTACAGATAATTTCCCTGGAGCAACGCCGAAGGAGCATAAGGAGTGTCCTTGTTGAGTTTCCAAACGATGGCGTCGGAATCGGTTATGTTGCCTCTGGCTTCAGCCAACCGGATTGCCAACAGGGCATTTCCCCGGAAACCGGTCATGACATACAGGATGCCGTCAGCAGCAAGTGGCATGGGAATGGCATTCTGAGTCATGCCACCGCACTCCCAGATCAATTCCCCTGTCCCGAGGTCATAACTGCGGATGAGCTTTGTGGCACTGGTGATGACCTGAGGTTTTCCCCCGACTTCGACGACATAAGGCGTGGCCCACGAAGTGGCTTCATCGCGATCGACCTTCCAGATATTCTTACCTGTTTTTTTATCCACAGCGACGATGAACGACGGTCCTTCGTGATCCCAGGTAACGATGATTTTATCCTCGTATATGGTAGGAGAGCTACCTTCACCAAAATTCATACGTTTCGACAACTGGCCAAAATCCCGCTCCCATTTGATGTTACCTTTCATATCCAGGCAATACAAACCACGAGAACCGAAATAGGCATAGATGTGTTCGCCATCGGTTACAGGTGAATGGGAAGCCCAGCTGCCGAATTCATGCGTTCCTTCCTGAGGCATTTCTTCTTTGACGGTTTTCTGCCAGAGTATTTTTCCGTCATTCCGGTTAAGGGCTAAAACAACAAACTTGTGGATCTTCGTCGTTCGAGTCGTGGGCATACCACGGCCGTGCTGTGGTCCTGGATCCTTTGTCTGTGCATTGCCTTCTTTATCCGTTTCAACCGCGGCCAAAACAAAAATCTGGTCTTCCCAGATGATGGGAGTGGCATGGCCCTTGCCGGGTATATCGATTTTCCACTTCACGTTTTTTGTCTCGCTCCACTCGATGGCCGGGTCCCCATCGGGCGAAACGCCAGTCATGTAAGGACCGCGCCACTGATGCCAATTTTTATTGTAATCCGAGGATTTTTCAGCATGGAGATACAAGCCGGCAAAAACAAACACACAACCCATCAAAATCGCTGTTTTTTTTATCATGTTATGTTTCCTTTTCATTTTTTTTAGTAACGCTTTTTTCTTACTGTTCGATGCAGTACAAGTGTGTCGATGTTCGGATGAAAAGCTGCGAACCTGAAACAGCAGGAGAAGCAAGCGTATAGCTGCCATCCAGCTCGTTCGTTGCAAGCAGCTTGAATTCCGGTCCGACCGAAACGATCGATGTCACAGCGTTCTCGTTTATGATATAGAGTTTGCCTTCGACCAAAATCGGGGACGCACTCATGATGCCCTCGGTTGTCGTCTCCGGCCCCCAGATCAGAGCTCCAGTTTTGGCATCCAGACAGGTCACAAGTCCTCGATCATCGACCATGTAAAAATACTTCCCATCACACACCGGAGAGGGAACATCCGGAGCTGCTGAGCCCTCAAACTTCCAAACAAGATGGCTTTCTGTGATATCTCCCGTTCCTCCTACTTTGAGTGCTAATAGGGGTTTTTTCCGGGTCGGCGCATAGATCAAGCCATCCATGATGATCGGAGTAGGGACGACACGATAATTGCGCCGCTTCAAAGGATTCAATCCAGCTGCCCGCCAAATTTCTTTGCCTGTTTCGAAGTCATGCCCTGTGACATAATCCCCTCCAGAAATAACGATCTGGGTTTTGCCCTCATGTTCAAGAAGGACCGGTGTTGTGTAGGCATCGGGAGATTCCATCTCTGCATCTGTGGGCCGCTCCTGATGCCACTGCACTTTGCCCGTTTCAGCATTCAAGGAGACAACATAAGAGGGATCGTCTGTTTTCATCCCATGCAAAACTTCGACGATAAGACTGTTGTCATGAAGGAGTGGTGAAGAACCATAACCCCAATTATGGCCAAAGGGGCCATAATCCTGCTGGAAATCTTTTTTCCAGATAGGTTTGCCATCCATATCAAAGGCTGCCACTTTACCTGTTCCGGTGACCGCCCAGACATGCTTTCCGTCGGTAACGGGTGAAGGGGTGGCATCGTTTTGCTTGCGGTGGATCTGATTTTTATCGTCCAGCTCACGCTCCCAGAGTATCTTTCCGTCTTTTTTGGATATACAAAACAAAAGCAGTTTCGGCCCTCCTGGGTCAAGCGCGCTCCTCCTCCTTCTCCCGGTTTGGCTCTGCTCTTGCGCCTGTTTTTGCTCCGGTTTGGGTTTGGGCTCGACTTTGGAAGGGGATATGATGAACATCCGGTCTCCCCAGATGATAGGCGTCGCAGCACTCCAAGAGGGCAAAGGTGTCTTCCAAACAATGTTTTCCGTTTGACTCCACTTCATCGGAAGATTTTTTGCATCGCTGATCCCGTTGTGATGGGGGCCTCGCCAATGAGGCCAGTTATCTTCTGCCTGTATAAAACCAGCGATCGATAAAACGGCCAACATCAAGGTATATGTGATGACCTGTCTTTTCATAATTTTTCTCCTATCGGAAAATCGTTTATTCCTAACGTTTCTCTATTTAGACGAATCAAAAGTCTATTCCTTCCTTAAAGCCGGAATAAGATCCTCCTTTGTGGCCAATGCGGCAGCCAAGTATGTCCATATCCCTCCATTCAGACTCACGATTACTAAGATGATAAGAATTGTAGGATAAGGGATTTCCGCTCCCGGTGTCAATAGAGAGGGAAGGATTGCCAACAGGGCAGCAAATATCCCGAATAAGATCCCGGCAACCAACAAGGCCACATGTTCGGAGAGGAGGATGGTCTGAACGGACTTTTTAGTGTAGCCCACAGCTCGAAGCAAGGCCAGTTCCCCACGCCGTTCATTGACATTCCGCCACACGACTACCCCCAAACCCACACTCCCCAACAGCAGGCCAAAACTTCCCAGAATCAGGAAAATGGACAAATACGTGTTCTGGACCGTGTTGAACTCGGCCAGGCGAGTGGATGCAGGAGTCAAATCCAGACCTTGATCCTGCATGACCCAAGATAAACTGTCGGAGACGTTCTCCACCCTTTCAGGCGGTGCATCGACAAGGAAGATCCGGTATCCGCTGATTGAGGGATATTTTTGGAGGAACGTTTTTTCGGATATGATGATGTTCCCCTGAAATACGGAATTGGCCAATCCTCCGACCAATTTGAGTTGGAAGGTCTCCCCTTTTCCATCGCTGTAGGTTAAAACATCTCCAATGGCTTTGCCCAATCCCCACACGATAACGGATAAATCGGCAACAGCTGGGATAATGCCATCTGGCAATTTTTTTTCTAAGACCATCCATGGATTTTCCGGATCGACCTTATCTGTCATATCGGCAAATGTGAAAGCCTTTCTTGTGGCAAGTTCCTCGGGCATAACTCCGATCAGCTGGGGATGGGTAACACGATTGAGGTTCAAGCAGCTGGCATCATCCCCCTCCTTCACACGAAACTGGACATATTTCACATCTTCCGATTTTATGGCATCCAATCCATAAAACTGGGTACCTTTCTGGCTGTTGAGGTCGTATAGAATCGGAATGGAACTCTCTCCATACAGAGCGAATCCTCCTGTACCAGAATTCCTCCTCTCTGCATCCTTAAGGGCACTAAGCCGGTTTGCACCTACAGTGAACACGATGAACAAACCGCAGGCCAATAGCCCTATCAGCGTGATGCTGCGCGTGCGTTTTCTTGCGTTGTTGCGAATGCCGATGTTCAGGCTGCTCAACCGGACCGAGTCCGTGTTTTTCCCAAGGTTATACAGCACAACATTGGCAAATGCCATCCCCCCGACGAGAAAAAGAGAGCCAGCCAAAAAGAAAAAGACAAAGGCCTGATCTCCCCTGCCAAAATCCGCCACAACCAGGATAATCAGCAAGGCAACCCAACTGGAGAAACCGATAATCAAGCTCGTGCGAGGCTTTTTTTTTCCGATTGTTTCGACTTTGGCTAGACCTCTTTGAAGGCCGGTGATGGTCCGCTTGATCTGCCTCCGGGTCACGAGCCATATGGTGAAAAAGGCAACGGCCACACCGATAGATACGCCGATCAACAGGGATGAAAACCGGAAATGAATGTGGAGGGCTGAGGTGCCCACAGCACCACGCCAGACTGTTTTAAAAGCAATGAGGATGATCCCATTATACAGGACTCCCACAACCCCTCCCAGCAAACTGCCGATCAAAATGAGCACGGCCCCTTCGCGCAGAACCGCCCATTTGACAGCTTTCCTCGAGAAACCCAATGCCAACAACAATCCGTTTTCTTCTGATCGATTTTCTGTGTTAAAAACAAACAGCAAACTGGTCAGCAACAGGGCAGCAACGATGATGAAAAAACTCAGCCCGAGAAAAAGCTGAGAAAAATTGACAGACTGCGAACTGGCACGGAGTCCTTCTTTTTTGACATCCCGAAGGACAAATCCAAGATCTGCCGGATCCAGTTCGCTCTTCAGATAACTTTCTACATCGCCCAGGTTAAAGCCCGGGAACCGCACGGACGTCAGACTCCCGAAGCGGTTGGCCCACATGTTTTGAGCGGCCTCCAGAGTCACGAAGGCTTTAGGAGTACCCCTGAAATCGTCCCAGTAATCCTCATCTTTATCCCGGATTTTTTCCAGGTCTATCGGTATGCCAGGATTCCAATCCCTACAATTCTCCTCTCCAGACAATCCGGGAAAATCGGGCAGCAGATCTCTGTCGGCATAAATACCCTGCAAAGGGACGACAGAAATAATCCGGAATTCAGATTTTTTTTCCTGCAATTGCCGTCTCGGACCCAAAACATAATAACTCAGTTCTATCTGATCTCCCACACTTGCGTTTAGGTCCTCGGCAAGCCACCTATTGATGACAATCTCATCACCCTTCATGCCTTCAGGAATCAGAGGTACTCCGGGAGCAGAGACAAAAGAATAGGGAGTAGCTTGATTGCCGTGACGAAGCTCGTTGACAAAATAGGTCAATACGGGCTGGACTTCTTTGCTGTATTTTTGCGATGCGTCCGCTACGGGAGGATCGAGGAAGATACGGCTCGACTTGAGTTCGACCATGTTCCTGTCAGGAATATCCGTCAATTCAAGGCCTGCATCGGACAGGGTCCAAGCCTTTTTGAGCGCAGCATTCACTTCCTGGATATCAAGAGATGTTTCTGTCCTCTCGGCAACAAGCAGAACATTGGCCCTGTCTTCAAAACCCATTTCTCGCGACAAAAAAGGCAGGGAAACAAACACTGTGTTGGGCGCGATTTGGTCAGCACGGAGATTGAACTTCCCAAACACGGAATCCGCAGCTATGCTTTTGACCATAAACCGTCTTGCAATGGACGATTCGGAATCCATAGATAGAGGGGTATCCTTCGGCATGACATCCAGTTTCTCCATGCGGAGGAGAATCTCGTCGTTTTCCCGAATGCCCAGACGTGAAGCCAGAGGACGGTTGACGATGGCCTCACCGGGAGCCAATCGACCGTAGAATTCCCCGGCCCCCCCTATCTCCCCAAATCGGGCATCCACACCGACCACTTGAATATCATTTACCCTGCGTTGTCCTCCATCAGCGATGGCGATTCCTCTCGTTTGCAACAGAGGCGCTACGGCCGTATTCAGGGATACTGCAAGATTGTTTGCCATGCGGGCCTGGAAAAAACGGTCTCCAGAAGAAAGAGCAAACTCTGTCGTTCCAAGCCTGTCAGACACGATTTTTTGAAGGCTGTGACGCACGGAATCGCCGATAACAAGGGCGCCGACCAGTATGGCCGTGCTTATCATAGTCCCCAGGACTACCCAAAGATGCATTCTTCGATAAAAGAAAAGGCTGCGGAACAGAAATTGTCTTAGGTTCATCAGATCACAAAGCTTTCCAGGATTCCATTCTGGAGTTTGAACACCTTTTCCATCAGCCGGGCAAAATCGACGGAATGAGTCACTGTTATCAAAGTGGTCCCTTCTTCTTTATTCATTCCCACCATGAGTCGACCAAGATTTTCTGAGGAGTCCTTGTCGAGGGAACCTGTCGGTTCATCCGCCAGGACCAGTTTCGGTTTGTTTATCAGAGCCCTAACGACAGCCACACGTTGCATCTCACCGCCGGACAGTTGCGCCGGAAAATATTCCATGTGCTTACCAAGGCCGACTCTTTCCAACAATATTTTTGCCCGTTCCTGAACCTCCTCGTTCCGTTTTTTCAATCCAAGCGGAATCGTCGGGATCAAGACGTTTTCCAAAACCGTGCACTGCGGGAGCAGGTGATGGAATTGAAAAATAAAACCGATCTCCCTGTTCCGGATGCGCGAGAGTTCGGCATCATCGCATTCATCAAGATTTTTCCCGAACAGGGTCACCTCTCCGGAACTGGGTTTATCAAGGGCACCGATGATGTTCAACAGAGTGCTTTTCCCGGACCCCGATGGCCCCACAACGGCTATCGTTGCACCCGGGATGACCTGCAACGATATGTCTTTGAGAACGGTTGTGTATCCTTTGCCTGACGGCATGCTGTATTTTTTGGCAATATTTTTAAGTTCTATCAACATCGTTATAAATCCCTGCAATATTTTTTGCCATATGATCCATGGAATAATTCTCCAGCACAACCCGTCTCCCCTGATCTCCCAGTTTCCTGATTTTATCCGGATCGTATAGGAGGGAGGCCATGGCAGACGCGAGTTTTTCTCCTGTGTTCGGCTCATAGATGAGGCCGCCTTGGGTTTTTTCAACAAATTCTGGATAGCAGCCCACATTTGGCTGAACGACCGGTACCCCTGCAGCCAAAGCCTCGACTTGATAGGCACCGAAAGCCTCTCCTGTGGGAACCGGGACAGAGAGCAAGGTCAGTGATTTGAGAAATGCAATCCGGCTGCTTTTGCAGAAATCATCGAATACGGTAACGTCATCTTTAAAACCGTGTTCCGCAATCTTTTTCATCTGCCCGTTCAGAAAAGGCTTATCATCGCCGGAGTAACCGCCGGTCAGGTGCAGTTTCAAATCCCGGAACCGGTCATCCTTTTTCAACTCCAAAAAAGCATCAATCAGTATACCCAACCCAAAATATTCCGACAGCCGGCACAAATATCCAATGACCGGAGGATCGAACGGAAGCGTTGATTTTTCATATTCCTCCAGATCTATCCCGCCGTATATCACTTTTATCCTATCTCCGGACAATTTCAGCTTCTCCTGGGCTTTATCGGCATAATACTGGCTGGCTGTCACGAAAAAGTCCACATCAACAGCTTTTTCTGCCATCAAATTCCAGACTTTGCTCTGGTAAACTTTGCCCATCAGATCCACCCATTCATTCTCATCCTGGAGGGAACACACTACTCCTGCTCCCAAGTCCGCTTTAAGCCTGTGGGCCAGTCCAAGCAGCAGGGCATTCGAAAGATGAACGACATCCGGAGCGACTTCGTTCCGAAGGTGTTGGATGAGATGCTCCAATTCGGATGCCTGCCTTCCCTTTTCTCCCTCCAGCATGGAGAGTGTCATCTCTTCCAGTCCGGCAGGGCGTGTCGAGCCGGATTTTTTGGCTGCCAGATGCAGCAAAGCGGGAGAATCCAAAAGACGTTCCATCCATTCGGGAGCATTCCTGTAAAAAGGGAGCTTTTCTTTGAGATAGATGTTGACAGCGCCGTAAAACACCGGCGTAGCTGCAATATGGGCATCCGTCTCCACACCTGACGGCAGATACATCGGGACTTTGGTCACCTCATGCCCGAGAGATGCCAGGGACTGGAGCAATGCCGTATCTCGAAAACAATTCTGGCAGTAGAATTGCAATCCATGACCGGGGGTTACGTAGGCAATTTTCATCTTTTTTCTCCAAAGGCATAGATCCGTCCGTCATCGGAACCGATAACGATAAATCCTCCATCCACTGCAGGACAGCTGAAGAGGGGCGCGCCGATTTCGTACGACCAGAGTTCTTTGCCACTATTCAAATCAACGACATACAGTCTCCCATCCAAAGATCCCACCACGACCTTTTCCCCGGCGATAACAGGCGAACTGTCGATGTCATCACGCGTCTGAAAAACCCAGATTTTTTCGCCGGTTTTCCGGTCGACACAGTGCAGATAATCATTCCGCGACCCGATGAGAACACGGTCTTTTCCCACGGCAGGTGAAGAGAAAAAGGCATCGGGATTTTCTTTGTCTAAGTATTCCCAATCTATCTTTTTCTGTTTCAAGTCGATACATACCAACTTGCTATCATAATGTCCGAGATAGGCTTTGTCCCCCACAAGGGCCGCCGACCCGGGAATGTAAGAGCCGGCCCATACCTCTCCGATTTTATTCCCATCCGAAACAGACAGGATGTGGAGCAATTCATCACAACCGCCAAACACGACATGTTGCCCGTCGGTGGATGGAGCCCCATTGATATAGTTATCTGTTTCGTACGACCAGTTCAGTTCTCCCGTTTCCGCATCGAAACAATACAGCCGATTGTCATAGCTTCCGACCAATATCCATGATTTTTGATTCTGCGGGCCTATAGCCCAATTGGCGGAGCCATAGATGGAGTTATCGCATTTGTATTCCCATCGGACCTGTCCTGTGCTGGCATCCAAACAAAAAAACTCTCCGCTCAGATTTCCCACATAAACGGCTCCCTCCAACAGGAGAGGCGAGGCTTCGATATCATCTCCGGTATCGAATTCCCAGACTTTTTTTCCATCCGACAGGTTTAGCGCATACACTTTTCCATCCGATGAACCGCTATAGACACGTCCGAATCCTAAAACCGGGGACCCGATTATCCAGGAATCGGTCTGGAAGGACCACAGCAAAGTCAGATCCTCGGGAAGTTCATCTTCCGCTACTCCTGACAATGTGGGATCTCCGCGAAATATGGGCCAACTCACACTCTCGAAATCCACAATTTTTTCTTTGACTTCTTTTTTCGCACAAGAAAGGAAAAGAATGGGCATGATCAGCAGCAATGCCAGACATATGAGTTTTCGCATGATTTATTCCTCAGGGGCTGACATTCCCCTTTTTATCCCGATCTCTCCAGGAAAGAGCACCCGTCGGACAGGCCGAGACACATTCGGCAGCCGCTTTTTCCAATCCTTGACTGAGCGGCACGCCCAATGACGTTTGGACACGAACATCGAATCCGCGGTCGACAAATGCCAGGCCGAATTTTTCACCGGCTTTTTTCGTGATCTGCACACACAATCCACACTTGATACATTTGCCCGGTTCATAAACGACTTTGTCATGCTGAATGTTTTTCTGGAACTTTTTTCTTTCCACGAAGGTAAAACGCCGCTGGCTAGCCTGAAATTCTTCGGAATATTGCCGTAATCGGCAGGAATCGGGTTTCCGGCAGTCACAACCGAAGCAGCGCCCCGATTCCCTGACTGCTTCAGCATCCGTGTATCCCCGTTCTAAGTCTGCTGGGGCAACTCTGTCCCGATTTTCCGCTTCCTTCAGGAATTCGCGGGCCTCGTCCTCCCGGGTTTTTCCCAGAATGGATTGGAACCTGGGAATGGGACCTGTAACAGAGTCGCCTTTCAAAAACTGGCTCACAGAATAGGACAAATTTTTACCATGAGCTACAGCCCGGATGGCCATTTGCGATTCCGAAACGGAGACCGCATTCCCACCGGCAAAAAATCCAGGCAAACTGGTTTGATAGGTCTTTTTATCGATCACGATACCGCGGCGGGAAAGTTCGATCCCTGAAGACTTAAACATATCGGGATCTGTTTTGCCGACAGCCAAGATGACCGCATCATAAATATTTTTCAGCTCATCCCATTTTAGATCTTTGCCCAGGGAACGATCCATCAAAAAATCGGCTCCCATTTTTGCAATGAGCTCAATTTCCTGATCGAGGACATCCTTGGACAGAACCTCATCGGAAACACCATACCGGAGTTTTCCGCCCGGCAGAGGATTGTTGTCATACACATCACAGGCATGGCCATATTGGAGAATATAATAGGCGGCAGACAGGCCAGTGGGCCCAGCCCCGATGACGGCCGCTTTTTTTCCGGAGTTTGGGGGGGGAGCAGGGCAGTAGGGAGACTCCTGAGCCAGGTCGACATCCGCTACATATCTTTTCAACAAACAGATGGAAACCGGAGAGTCAAAAGATTTGCGATGACATCCCCTTTCACAAGGAGCCGGGCAGATACGGCCCAAAACCGCAGGAAGAGCGATATCTTTTTTTATGGTTTGGATCGCCTCCTTCAACCGTCCATTTTTAATTTGTCTTATCATAAGCGGGATATTCATATGGGCGGGGCAGGCTCGTTGGCATGGAGCATCACAATCTCCGACGTGTTCGCTCAATAGAAAATCCAGGGCATCTTTCCGAGCTTTCCGAACCAAGTCATTTTCAGTTGCGATCCTCATTCCCTCAGAAACTATAGCCGAACATGCCGGAAGCAACCGGTCTGTGTTGGCTTCGTATACGACACAAATCATACAGGAGGTAAACCGCTCATAACCGTTCAAATAGCACATTGTGGGAATGTTTATATTCAGCTTTTTGGCCGCATCCAAGATTGAGCTGTCTGCCGGAACGGCAATGTCCTGATTGTCGATGGATAATTTTACGTTTTTCATCTTATGTCCACCGATTCTGTCGGGCACACCTTCATACATGTCCCGCATTTGACACACTTCGTCTGATCGATTATGTGCCTCTCATAGGGAGCGATGGCGATCGCACCGACCGGACACTTCTGGGCACAGACCGTGCAACCTATACAAGTCTCATCAATGGTATACGTGATCAGTTCTTTGCAGCGTTTGGCGGGACAAACTCCTTTTAAATGGGCCTCGTATTCTTCCCTGAAATAAGTCAAAGTTGTCAGAACAGGATTCGGCGAGGTTTTTCCCAATCCACAAAGACTTCCCTGTTTGGTTTTATGGGCAATTTCCTCCAGCTTGTCCAGATCGTTCTGTTTTCCTTTGCCGGCACACAGGTCCTCGAGAATCCGCAGCATATGCCGTGTGCCGATGCGGCAAAAAGTGCATTTCCCGCAGGACTGGTTTTGCGTAAAAGACAGAAAATACCGGGCGATGTCCACCATGCAGTCTGAATCGTCCATAACCAACAATCCACCCGATCCCATCATAGCCCCCACCTTGGTAAGGTCTTCGTAATCGACTCTGGTGTGGGCCAGTTCGGCCGGGATGCAGCCGCCGGACGGGCCTCCTATCTGAACGGCTTTAAAGGGTCTCCCATTTTCGATGCCACCGCCGATGTCCTGGACGATCTCCTGTATTGTGATGCCCATCGGAACCTCGATAAGCCCGCCACGAGCAATTTTTCCGGCCAAAGAGAAGACTTTGGTCCCCTTGCTCTGGTCTGTTCCCATTCGGGCGAATGCATCGGCCCCATTCCGGATGATCCAGGGTACCGTTGCAAATGTCTCGCAATTGCTGACTAAAGTCGAATGGCCCCAGAGTCCTTTTTGGGCAGGATAGGGCGGACGGTAGCGGGGATTGCCTCGCTTTCCTTCCAGGGAAGCGATCAGGGCCGTTTCTTCCCCACAGACAAAGGCACCGGCTCCCTCCAGGATATGCAAGTTCAAGGAATATCCTTTCCCCAGGATATTTTTCCCCAAAAGCCCGCATTCCTGGCATTGCCTGAGCGCATCCTTAACCCGATGGACGGCAAGGGGATACTCCGCACGAATATATAAATACCCCTCATGGGCGCCAATCGTATAGGCGGTAATGATCATCCCCTCGATAACCCGAAACGGATAGGATTCCATGATCATCCGGTCCATGAATGCGCCCGGGTCCCCTTCATCTCCGTTGCAGATGATATATTTTATATCATCTTGGGATTGCTGAACGATTTCCCACTTCTGCCCTGCTGGATATCCGGCGCCTCCCCTCCCTCGAAGTCCGCTCGATTTGATTTGGCCGAGAACATCTCCTGGAGAGAACTTGGCAAGACACTGTTCTAAGGCTTTAAACCCTCCTTTGGATCTGTATTCCTCGAGATCGAGGGGATCGATCTGGCCGGAATGTTCGGTGGCGATGTGTTTCTGTCTACCCAGAAATGCTTGGATATTCGGATCCCTCACATACAGGGGATGCCGCGTGAACCCGTTGGCATTCGGGTCCTCGAGAATATTTTCAAAAAATTGAAAGGCGGCATTTTTGATCCGCTGGCCCAAAGTTTTGGGCCTGTAATGCCTGAGCAGGATACGTCTCACATCTTCCGGCTGCACGCTGTCATAAAGGACAGGATCTTTATCTGGAACACTCACTTCCAGAAGCGGTGTCCGGTGGCACATCCCCACACACCCGACCCTCTTGACCTGGGTGTTGATCCCCGTTTCTGCCAGAGATCTTTCAAGCGCCTGTTGCACCCTATGGCTCCCGCTGGCCACACAGCAGGATCCCAATCCGATCTTGATTTCGCCAACTTTTTCACTTGGGACTTTTCGATCACGCGTTTCCTCTGCACTTCGGATTTTGTGCCGGAGAAAATCCTGGAGAATATGGGAAACACCTTCCGTTTTCACATGCCCGTATGTCACATCGTCGATCTGAACGACAGGGGCAATGGTGCAGCAGCCGAGGCAGGCAATCTTTTGCACGGTAAATAAAAATTCCGGATCCGTATCCTGCCCCTTCTCGATGTGCAGTTCGCGGAAGAAGGCATCGTACACAAGCTCAGACCCTTTGACATGACAGGCCGTGCCGGTGCACACCCGGATGAGATGTTTCCCTATCGGGGTGTGCCGGTACTGGGAATAAAAGGTCGAAACACCCGTTATCGAGGCCGGCGTTATCTCGGTGATTTCACAAACCCTCCGGAGTGCGCTCTCCGGAAGATAGTTGTATTTCTTTTGAATAGCGTGCAGGATGGGGATAACATCGCCGGCTTTTGTGCCGATTTCCTCGACGACATTGTCGACGAAAGAAAGGATGTTGTCCGTCTCCTGTTTCATGACTTTTTTAATTTCCTATGCAGAATAAATTTTTTGTTCCCCGGATATAAATCCGATCGTGCATGAAGGCAGGTATGCTCACCGCCCTCTCACCCAGTTCGTTTTGACTGATGAGGTGGTATTCCTTATCCGCTTTAAAAACATACATAACGCCTGACATATCCATCAGATACACCAAGTCCCCGGCAAGGATGGGAGAGGAATAAAATCCCTCATCGAACTCCTCGATCCACAATCTCTCTCCGGTTTTGCTCTCAAAACATGTCACGGTGCCGTAACTGGCAGCCATGATCAAAAAATCTTTTGTAGCCAGAGGACTGGAAACTTCGGAAAGGTCGTCGATGTACTCCCAAGCCAGCTCCGCACTCTCTCCCAATTTTATAGCAGCAAGACGGGCATAGTCGTTAACAACAAACGTCATGCCGTCGGCGTATGCGGGAGAGGGGGCGATTTCCCCCAGCATGCATCTCACCCTCCACAATTCCTGTCCGGTTCGGGGATCGTGAGACATCACGAACGGGTTGGAGTTGAGGATGAGCTCTTCTCTGTTTCCCGTATTTACCAAAATGGGCGATGCCCACGAAATCTCCACATCCCTTGGCTGGTCGTAAACCATATCCCCGGACTGGGTTTTCAAGGCCAGCAGACGGCCTCCTGTGTTCTGGTCGTACTGGACAAGCAGCAAATCTTGATAGGTAATCAACGATGAGGAGTGTCCGTAATGATTTTCCGGCACGCCCAGGTTCTTGGCCCAGATGCGATTTCCTTCAAAATCGAGGCAAACGATATCACCTGTCGCAAAAAGAACAAAGACCCGGGTTCCATCGGTTGTCATCGTGGGAGCGGCAAAACCGGTATCTTCGGTGACTTGGGGTCGTCTCTCAGGAGAACCGGGAATGTCATTCAATTCCGTCTGCCAGAGAATTTCTCCCGAGTCTGCATCGATGCAGTACACAACTTGAGTCCTTCTGTCCGCACCCGAAAGGAAAATCCTTTTTTCCCAAATTATCGGGGAATTATAACCGGGATGAGGAATCGGAATTTTCCAAAGGATGTTATGCCCGGAAGAGCCGTCCCATTCCGTAGGAACATCTGTATGATAGGACCATCCGATTCCCTCCGGACCGCGAAAACCAGGCCAGTTATTCCTTATTTCTTGTATGCTGGGATAGTCAGAGGTGCCCTGGCTCTTTTCCAGTTGAACGATGCCTATTTTATTAATCTCAGTCTGAGATAATACGCCGAGAACGAAGGCCAGCAGAACCAATCCCAGACCTCCGTAAAGGATGTATTTTCGGGACAACAGCCTGCTCTCCCAGGTTTTTTCCGGTTCAAGACCTTTGCTCAAATCGGGCAACCGGGATTCGAGAGAACTCATGTATTTCAGTGCCAGAAGAAGAACGAGCACAAACGCGAACAGAAGATAACTTCCTGTCCGGATCTGCCATTGATGGGTAAAATAGGCCTTTCTGGCCAGCAGATCGAGAGCCCGGATCTGCTCAATCAAAACCGTGTCTTCCGGATTCTCTTGGAGCCGTGTCATCAATTGAGAAATGGCCTGGCTGTTGAGGGGATCCACAGATTTTGTTTGGATGTAATTGGCGATCATCAAGACGCTGAGAATCCCTCCCAGCACGGCGGCGACAACGGCGATCCTTTTGGTCATGTTGTACCAAAGCTCTGTCCTGTTTTTTCTTTTCAATTCTTTCGGTTGTGTATTCATATTGTTAGGCCCTGAACTGTTTGATTCGAACATCCCGTCTATCCAATTCTTTCAATTCCTCCGGAGTCATCAGTCCCAGTCGAACTTGCTCGTAGGGACAGTAGGCAAAGCAGCGTCCGCAGCTGAGGCAGGTCCCTTTATCCACGTCATACTCCAACCGTCTCCTCCGGATAAAAAGGCTGATGAGCTTTAAGCAGAGGATCAATCCGATGAAACCGCCCAGGATCCAGCCTCCCTTGTGGAATTGGTTTTGGATGAAACTCGCTTCGGAAAATAACTCTTCCGACGGTTTTCCCGAAGCACGGAAGGCTTTGGTCGCATCGGTCATCTCGATTCTTTTTCCTGAATTTTCCAGAAGGACCTCTTCGGCCAAAGACACGGTCGGATGCAGACGGGACAGAGAAATGTCCAATCGCGACCCGACCCAACCACTGCCAAAAACAACCACAGGAAGGAGGACAAATATCACCGCCAGTCTTTTGACGTCACTTTCTCTGCTGACATGTGGTGTTTCGTCATCAGCTTTTTTTATGGCCCCGAACGGGCAGGATTCCTCGCACAGCCGGCAGTTGTTGCATTCATCGGGTGTGATCTTGACATGGCGCCTGGAAAGACGAGACATCCAGTTCAAAAGAACACCATACGGACAAAGAAAACGGCAGTAGGGACGTGCCACGACCGTTCCCAACAAGAGCATGGACATCCCCAAAATGACCATGTTGAAATCCGCCCCGAAACGAAAAAATCCGATGAAAGGATCGTACTGGCAAATGATAAAACCTGCACCGTTTGCAGCAAACAAGACCGCCAGGCCCAAGTAGACATACGGAAAAACACCCAATAGGGTGGCCAGCCATTCCGGCACGTTGATTGGTTTCAGGACGACGGCATCCTGGATTGCCCCAAGAGGACAAACTGCCGCACAAAATGTGCGACCGTAAAACAAGGCAAAAACAAGGGGCAGGACAAAAAAGAGGATAACGGATACAGGAATGACGTAGGCGGGATTGAACAACGCTAAACTGACATTCTGTATGGCTCCGATAGAACAGACACATCCCTTTCTGTAAAACCCGAAATAGACAAGAGCAAACACCATCAACAGGAAGATGTTCCGGCGGGACCGCTGTTTGTGGGCAAAATAAGTGGCAAGTATGAGGGCCGCGACCAGGACAAATATATCCATGTATTCCAAAACCACAGCTCTGGGCGCAGGGGTGAGCAGATCGGGTCGTATGTAATCCGACTGAAAATCAGGTTTGGGAAAGCGATCCTGAACCTGTGACAAGACAAAAAGAGGACTGAGAAGCAACAGGACAACGAGAAAAAACTTCAGTGGCTTTAACATATTAACCCATTAGATATTTTCGGCTCTCATCTCCCCTGAGAATGTAAGGCCGGCTGGCTGGCACACGCTTCCAGGCCCGAGAGGGACACCTCCTGGCTATCGAGCACTGATTGCAGTTTAGGCAGCGGTCATGCCGCGCCTGCAGGTACAAAGACCCGTTACCGAAGGAGTTGCAGCCCTTAACGCACTTGCCACATCCGATGCACAATTTCTCATCGATCGTGTATTCAAAATAGGGATCTTCTATGTATGTCCGCTTGATCGCACCAGACGGACAGAGTTGGCTTTCCGCTCCGGTGTCTCTGGATTTGGCTCCAGGTTGGAGATAACCGCTGCACAGGTCACAGTACCCGCACATCGAATAGGAATGAACGCAATTCACAGCCGAGTGGGGCAAAACACAGTTGACCGCACATTTTTCACACTGGATACAGATGCTGGGATCCAACTGCCAGACCATCTCTTCGGAAGAAGATTTGCTGAACAGGATTCCTGCTAATCCTCCAGCAGTCAATCCCACGATAGTGTGCAAGCCTTTCCGGACAAAATCCCGTCGCTTTATTCGGTCTTTAGATGTTTTTTCTTTCATTTCAGGCCTCTATTTTTCGATATCGATCGATTCAGGGAATCATGATATTCCCGCTTTGCACCCATGGCTTTGAGCTGCTGACAACCAGGAAGCTTCGAACAAATCCTGCAGGGCAAATCGATCATACAGGATGAATCTTTCCCGGAATTAGAAACCCCTCTCCAACCCAGAGATAAACCCGCAAACGCAAGACCGCTCAACACGACGGTCCGCAATCCATCCTTGAAGAATTCACGCCTGCTTTTTATTTTGTGTGCTTCCTTCATCACATAATCTCCCGCCTCATAGCTTTTTCTTTGCGAAGATCCGGACAAGCTTTTGTTTCGGATCCAAAACATAGATTCTTTGTGCAGAATCAACAGCCAGATCCAGGCCGACCGTGCCCTCGATGAATTGCTCCGTCGGGGCAACGACGGAAACAAGATCTCCTATCCGGTTGTACACCTTGACTCTGGGAAGGCCCTTTTCGCTGGTCACAAAGGAACCGTCCTCCAGTAGGGTAAAGTGCGACGGGTTGCAGCATCCGCTGAACCCTTGGATTTCCATCCCGAACTCACCCCATGATGTCCGGAAATTGCCGTCAACGGTATAATTCTCGAGGGAATGGCGCCCCGTGTTAGCGACCCAAAGAAACCCATCCGGGTCGACAGCCACATCGAAATAGGGGCTGGGGATGATGAATCCGGGGATATCTTTGGCTTCGTTTTTATCCCCGATTCTCTGAAGCCCGGTCCCCAATTTATCGAACTTCCATACGATTTTATTCCCCGCATCAGCGACAAACACACTTTTAGTTGAGATTACGATCGAAGTGATAATGGCCTCTTCGCCTAGAGATTCCCAACTGGTTTGTTTTTTGCCCTTTTGATCATAAACTTCGATACGGTCTTCCATTCCGAGATACAGATCGTCATTATCGTCGACAGCCAAACAACGGATCGGCGCATTTGTGTGGAAAGAAGATCGCGCCGTTCCATCATTGTTGAAAACAAGAACGGAATCGTTTCCGGACACATAAATCCTGCCATCCGGTCCGACAGCGATTCCTGAAACCATCGGCAACTCAATTGGAATTCGGCCTACCTCAGAATAATGAACCAAGTCGGCACCGCTGGTTTCAAAGCTTTTTATGTCGTAGGCAAAAGGATTCTTTTGCTCATTTTTTGCATTATCTCGGATAGCCCTGAAGCCAAAGTAAAGGACGCCGGTCAACGAAACCGCAAGAATCGCGCCGATCAATATTTTGTCCTTTTTCAGTTCGAAAATACCCATTTCACACTCTCCTCGTTAGGGATTGGCTCTCAGATCGATACAGACCATTCGGCGCGAATCCCGCGCGAGCAACCGGCCGTTGACAAAAGCTAGCGGCCCCCAAGCATCGACTCCTTCGAGAATTTTGGCCTGAGCGAGTTGAACGTATTCCCTTGCACTGGCTCTGGCAATGGTCAAAATTCCATCATCGCTCAATATGAAAAATTTGCCATCTGCCACGATATAAGGGCCCAGTCCGAATCGGTTTGTTTTTCCGCTGGACCAAACAAATCGGCTGATGTCATCGGGGTAGCAACAGACAAATTGATTGCGCAGCGGTCCGGCATCCTTGGGCAGTATACAAAAAAGATGCCCCGAGTAGAATAGCGGGGTTTGCTGTTCGGACGCCATTCCCTCCTCTGGTTTTATCGTTTGAATGGCTTCCACCGAAAAAACGCCATCTTCATCCTTGATTCTGACCATCGAACTTCCCGATCCATACCCGGCCGTCAAAAAAATTCTCCCATCTCCCAAATAGATGGGGGATGGTGCGATGACATTGCGGTTCCACACACGGGATTCAAACAGAACCTCGCCCGCTTTTTCCCCATCTGCAGCAACTCCCACAATTCCCCCGATAGCGCAGTACACATACATTTTTGTCCCGTGAATCACAAAAGGCATAATAGAAGAGTGGGACATTTTCCAGTTATTGGGATTGGGCGTTTCCCAAACCACCTCGCCGGTTGCACAATCAACAGCGATGATCAGAGACTTTCCTCCAACTGCAAAAACCGCTAAGGAGTCATCGATCAAAGGACACTGTCCGGTGTACCACAGGGGCACCTCGGTTCCGTATTCTCGCTCCATATCGATTCCCCACTTGAAGTCACCCGTAACCGCATCCGAGCACATGACATGGCACTTAGGCCCGATGGTCACAACATATTTATCCGTTACCGCCGGTACAGTCCGAGACATCCCATGATTCCGTTTCACAAAAAGGTCGTATCCCCTGCGCCAAATCTCTTTTCCATCATCAAAAGAAAAACAGCGCAAAACATCCGCTCTCTGTTCTTCGTCGTAATCCATAAGATAGACCCGCCCGTTCGAAACGACAGGCCCGGCATGACCCTCCCCCAAATCTATCGACCAGAGAATATTCGGCCCTGCATCGTCCCATCTGTCGATAAGTTCGATATTTTCCTTGCTGATATTGTCGAAACCGGCTCCTCGGAATCTGGGCCAGCTCCCCTGGATCGTGGAAGGAATCCCCTCAAAACTGGCGAAATAAGCCCCAATTTCCACAACATCGCTTTCGCTGACAAAATCCGGAGGCCGATTGTCATTACCGGGAATGCTTTCTGCAAAATCCTTGACTGGATTGTACAGGAGCCACCAAGTCAGAAAAACCAGTCCGAGAAAGGTTGTCCCGATTAGAGTGACGCGGTTTAATAACTTCTCATTCATCACCAATATGATATACCATCAGGGCATCGCCATGCCGTATATAAAGACGCCCATCTTTGATTACAGGATGGGCCCAGTGTTCGCCGGAGCCTTTTTTTACCCGAAAAGAACTCACCACTTCAAACTCCTGTGGATTGGGTATGACCAGACCCACATCCCCATTTTCACCGTAACAATACATCATTCCATCCGAGAAGATGATTGCCCCTTTGTTCCCGATCTTCCTTGCCGTGTACTGGACTTTTCCGGTCTTCCAATCAAGGCAATGCCATCCTCGGCCGTTGTGGCCCGAACCGTAAATATAGCCGTCAACCAACACTACGGCCCCCATCTGACTGTCGAGCTTTTTTTGCGACCAGACCCGCTTGACACTCGTTCCATCTTCTGAGAGTTCGAACATCTGACCGCCGGTGCCATAACCGCTGACCGTATAAATGAAACCGTTATGATAAAGCGGTGTATTCGCGTTGACAACATAATCCGTGACATGGGAATGGCGCCACAAATACTCTCCCGTGTCCGCATCGACACCGACGACAGACTTTTCTGTCATGGTTAGAAGAAGACGCCTTTTGCCATGTTGGACAAGACAGGGGGAACAGTATCCTGAAGTTTCACCGTCTGCTTTGATTTTCCAGATCGTTTTCCCGGAATGCCTGTCCATGGCAATAATCGTGACATTCCGTCCTCCCGGAGTGCAAAAAACACGATCCCCATCCACAAGAAGAGATTCCGTTATCCCCCACTGCAGATTCCGGGCTCCAAATTGTGCCATCAGATCGACCGACCAGGTCTTTTTCCCATCCGTGCTAAAACAGACGGCTTGTCCTTTTGCGCTCATCAGATAGATTTTGTCGTCGACAACGGTGGGAGTCGTCCGGGCACCGGGTCGACTGCCATTCCACTCAGGACCGTAGGACGCTTTCCAGACAGGCTTCCCATTCCTGTCGAAGGCAAACAAAAAACCTTCTCCGCCGGTCATTCCGGTCAGATAAACACGATCCGCAGTCACGGCCGGCGAAGAATAGCCTTCCCCAAGTCCTTCCACAGCCCATATTAGCTTGGGCCCTTCCTCCGGCCATGTTTTTAATAGACTCTCGTTGGGATAAATCCCATCACGATTGGGTCCCCGCCATTGGGCGTCTATTTGTCCAAAGACCACAGAATAGCCCAAGCCAAAAAAGGTCAAAAGGATCACAACGAATATCTTTTTCATTCCACACCTCTATTCATTCGTATTCAAGAAGGATATATTCTAGGACACTTTTGGTGTTTTTAACAGCCAACATATATCTATGCCTCAATATAATACTAATCTTATGGAATTAGTATTATAGCAGATTTGGATCACACAATACGTCTATTTTTCCGAGACAGCTATCAGATAATGATGGGTTCGGAAATACAATGTTCCGGTACTGTCAACTAGATTGTGTGAAATTAGCCAGCTCAAGATTTTGTAGTACTGGTAAATAACTGGCTCTTTTCCCCATAGGGAAATTTCTCCAATGCAGCTCCATCTTCAAACAGATAAAAG
>Ga0114930_10000427_pt1 | contig 43933 bp, 37 predicted proteins | sample AnhtaG_FD_87300 | JGI IMG/M metagenome (GOLD analysis project Ga0114930, IMG submission 87300) | Deep subsurface microbial communities from Anholt, Denmark to uncover new lineages of life (NeLLi) - Anholt_01485 metaG | ecosystem: Environmental > Aquatic > Marine > Oceanic > Sediment | place... | reverse complement strand
GCCCCTTGACAGAGGCATATCCAGGTGGTATAATGTAAGCGAACGTTCGCGCGAACGTTCGCTTATGGCCCGAGAGAATCCATTCCAGTTCATCGATTGGACGAGTGATGGCAAGAACGAAACACGTAACTCTCAAGGACGTAGCGGCTCATGTAGGTGTGAGCTATCAAACGGTTTCCAAGGTCCTCACCGGGAGCGGCGAGGTATCTGAGGAAACTCGACAACGCATTCTTCAGGCTGTGGAGGAAACAGGCTATCGCCCCAATGCCATTGCGCGCAGCCTGAAGACTAAGAGCACCGAAATCATCGGTCTTATTGTCCCCAATGTCTTGAGCCCGGCTTGGTCAGTAATGACTCGCGGTGTGGAGGATGCAGCAGCGGAGAGCGGTTTTCAAACGATGATTTGCGACACCGATGAGCAGTGGGAGGTGGAGAAGGAAAGCATAACAGCTTTCTTGGAGAGGCGTGTCGATGGGCTGATCCTGGCAAGCTGTCCAAAACCGAGCGAAGACCAGCTTGCATCCCTACTTCAGATAGGCCCGCCGGTGGTGCTACTCGACCGGCGCGCTGCAGGACTAAGAACGGATACAGTGGTATCGGATAACTGGACTGGTGCCTATGAAGCGACGCAGCACCTCTTGCGTGCAGGGCGCGAGCGTATCGGTATGATCACGCTCTCGCTAGACATTAGTACTGGTAGGGAGAGATTGGAGGGGTACAAAGCAGCATTGCGAGATTCTGGTGCCGCAGTCGACGAGGATTTGACAGCCGTAGGTGGCTCGTTGTTCAGGGACGGGTACTCAGGTGTTTTCACGCTGTGGAAGAGGGGATCCCGTCCTGATGCCCTGTTGATTTGCAGCCATGGCATGACCATCGGGGTCCTGGCGGCCTTGAAAGAGATAAAGGTGAAGGTCCCCCGGGACGTCGCCATCGTAGGCTTCGACGATACCCCCTGGGCAGAATTCCTTGACCCTCCGCTTACCGTGGTGGCCCAGCCGCTCTATGAGATGGCTACCACTGCCACTAGGCTGCTGTTGGAACGCATACAAGGGCCAGAAAGGGATGGAGAAGCCAAGGAGGTGGTGCTAAAAAGTAGACTGGTGGTGAGGAAATCGTGTGGCGTGCAGTAGCTATTCCAATCAACGGGTTCAGTGCTATCAACCTTGTGAGGAAAGGAGGTGAGAAGGCAGAGAAGGGGAAGAGCGACGTCAAGCAAGCGATCGCTTATTGACGAAGAGGGTGAGTCGTGGGAGCACGTACCGTTTTGCTCCCACCGAACAAGCTGAAAAAAGGAGGCAAGTAGGGTGGGCAAAGGAACGAAATCCTATGGCAAGGTGCTTACCAGAAGAGAGCTCCTGGAACTCGCGGGGAAGGCTGCCCTAGGGCTTGGTGTGGGAGGAGGCTTGGCTGCTTGCGCCGCGCCGACACCGACGCCGGGGGTTGTCGAGGTAACTAAGATCGTCCCGGGTACCCCGGAGGTCATCACAGAAATCATTACCCCGACGCCGCCGGAGCTCGTAACCGTTGATTTGTGGCAAAACTGGGCTGGAATCTTGGGGAAAGCGGTAGATCGGCTATGCGAGCGATTTGACGATGCAGAGCCGTATATCGATGTCAATTGCCTTGTGACCGAGATCGGTGTACACCCTGAGAAGCTCGTAACAGCGGTGGCTGGCGGTAACCCGCCCGATGGGGTCACTCTCTCCGGCGATCTCGTGGTGGGCTTTGTCACCAAGGAAATGCTTCTTCCTCTCGATGACCTCATTGATGCAAGCGAAGTGATATCGAGAGACAACTATGCTGATGCGATGTGGGAGCCCCTTATGTCGGAGGGGAAGACTTATGGCGTTCCAGCACTCGAAAGTGCTCCCAGATGTGGTCTGGGGTGGAATAAGACACTCTTCGAGGAAGCCGGAATGGACCCGGAGAGGCCGCCCACCACGTTAGAGGAACTCTCTGCATATGCCGAACAGCTGACCAAGTTCGACGCGGCGGGGAATCTGATCCAAGTGGGATTCGACCCTCTCGACGCCGTGGGTGGTGGGCCAGCGCTTCACACCTGGACTAGGGCCTTTGGTGCTGAGTGGTATGACGCCGAGGCCCAGAAAGTCTACCTCAACTCGCCCGAGATGGTGGAGATGGTGGACTACATAGCCTCATTCCACAAGAAGCACGGGCCTGAGAAGATGGCGGCGTATCGCACGAGCTATTCCAAGTGGTGCGGTCGGCCGGAATCCAGTTTCCCGCGCGGGGTGGAGGCCATGATCCTGGAAGGCTACTGGGCTCCAGGTGAGTTGAAGGTGACAGCCCAACCAGGATTGGAGTTCGGATGGACATGGATGCCCACAAAGACGGGCGAGACCTTCCAACTCGTCGGCGGATGGAACGTATGCATCCCGAAGGGCGCCAAGGATATCGACGAGATCTTCAAGTTGTTTGAGTTCCTAGGTACCGATGACTCCAACTTGACGATTCTGGAGATGGCTGGATCGTTCTGTGCCACTAACTCTTTCGCGGAGAAGACCGACTTCGCCAGATTCGGCGGGTTGGCCTGGTTCATGGAGTCGGTGGTCAAGGCTGACAAGACCTATGGCAATGTGCTCTGTCCCGTATTCGCTGAGGCTAGGGATAGGCTCCTAAGCGGTATCGACGAGGTAAGCTTTGGGCTAAAGACTACTCAAGAGATGCTGGACGAGTTGCAGGAGGCAGTCCAGCAGGCTGTCGATGCGGTCTGAGGATCAGAAGCACCCGCGACAGGAACAGCCTAGGGCAGGCGCGTCGACGGGACTTCGGTTGTCAGATGTGGAAGGGCACCCTCTGCAAGGTTAGGTCATCAACCTGAAAGGGGGTGCCCTCACCATGGTTGGTGCCCGAGCTTTGTCTTGCAGGAGTGAGCAGGGGTTACTAGCCTCCCGGAGGCTTAGGCTGGGAAAGCCGATGGTGAGGCGATAAGTGCGTATCCGCTCGGCAGTTACGTAGGCAATGGGGCGTGAGGCAAGCCAGATGATCGTTTTCAAGCGAGCTCCCCTGATGAGAAGATTGACACCCCGTACCAGAAGGGGCCTTTTGTTGGGGTTGCTGTTCATCTCCCCCTGGTTGATCAGACTTGTTTGTCTTACCGCCTATCCGCTCCTGGCTTCTCTATACTACAGCTTCACCTCCTACGACATCATCAGAGCGCCCAGGTGGGTGGGGTTGGAAAACTATGTCGGGCTGATGAGGGATAGCGTCTTTCGCCAGACGGTCTACAATACCCTTTATTATATGGTCTTCGGTGTACCAGCACAGGTTCTGACAGGTTTCTTTCTGGCTGTTCTGCTCAATCGGGGCATTCGATTTCGTTCCTTGTTCCGCACTATCTTCTTTATGCCCAGCATCATACCACAAGTAAGTGCTGCTGTGCTGTGGCTCTGGCTCCTACAACCTCAATTTGGCCCTTTCAATTATCTCCTGATCAAACTAGGTCTCCCATCTCAGCCATGGTTGTCAAGCTTGACCCTGGTCAAGCCCACTCTGATTATGATCAGCTTGTGGGGAAGTGGTCAGGTCATGGTAATTTTCCTGGCTGCACTCCAAGATGTGCCCCAGCATCTTTACGATGCTGCCAAGATAGACGGCGCTAACTGGTGGCAAGAGCTTCGTCACGTTACTATCCCTATTGTGACGCCTGCGATCTTGTTCACGCTTCTGACAGGGTCGATCCATGCCTTTGAGTACTTTACCTATCCCTATGTCATGACCAGAGGTGGTCCTGCCTATGCCTCTACTTTCTACCCCCATTATCTTTACGAGAATGCCTTCCACTGGTTCAAAATGGGCTATTCTTCCGCGATGGCGTGGGTAATGTTTGTCGTTGTTGTCGTGTTTGCGCTGCTACTGTTTGGCAGCTCCGCTCGCTGGGTCTACTATGCTCATGAAGGCTGACGGAGCTCTTTGTCAGGAGAAGGAAGTGCAAGGTTGATGAAGCAGCAACAATGGAAGGCGGAAAAGTATCCAGTCCAAGAACACATCTCCCCCCTGGTTCGGTTATGGGGTCGCCGACCCAGGGGACAGGCGACTATTCAGGTTGTGCAGAAGAGCATCATTTACATCATACTACTGACCCTGGGCGCGATTTCTCTCCTCCCCTTTTTTTGGCTTGTTTCCACCTCGCTGAAAAGTAATCAGCAGATCGGTGCCATACCGCCGCAGTGGATACCAAATCCGCCGCATTGGTCTAACTACCCAGAAGCCATGGCCTTTGTCCCTGTATTTCGCTACATTAGGAATACTGTGTTTATCGCCGCTGGCAGAGTCACCGGAGTCCTCATCTCCTCCACCCTGGTCGCTTATGGCTTCTCGCGTATCCGTTGGCCGGGTCGAGACGTGGTTTTCTTCATCGTCCTAGCTACCATGATGCTCCCTTACCAAGTAACGATGGTGCCTCTATATGTCCTGTTTACCAAGCTGGGTTGGGTGGGCTCCTATAAGCCCCTAATTGTGCCTGCTTTCTTTGGACTGCCTTTCTTTATCTTCCTCCTGCGCCAGTTTTTCATGACCATCCCGGAGGAACTCTGTGATGCCGCCAGAATTGATGGTTGTTCGGAGTTTGGTATCTTTACCAGGATAATTCTACCGCTGTCCAAACCGGCTCTGTTGGCGGTAGCGCTCTTTGAGATTCTATGGGACTGGAACGACTTCATCCGCCCCTTGATCTATATCAATGAGATGGAGAAGTTTACCATCTCTCTCGGCCTCAGCCTTTTCAGTGACCAACATCACTGGCAATGGGGCTTACTCATGGCAGCTACGACGGTAAGCATCCTGCCCATCGTCGGATTCTTCTTCGTTGCACAGAGAGCCTTCATTGAGGGCATTACTCTGACCGGCATGAAGGGCTAAGTGCGCCGATCATAGCACGATGGAGGGTTGAGACATGTACCTTGGTGTTTGCTACTATCCCGAGCTCTGGCCAGAGGAACGATGGGCAAAGGACGCAGTCTTGATGCGAGAGGCAGGCCTCAACGTAGCACGCTTGGCAGAGTTCGCCTGGGCCAAACTCGAGCCAGAGGAGGGGACCTATGATTTCACTTGGCTGGATAGGGTGATAGATCTCCTTAGCCAAAGCGAGATCAGCGTGGTATTAGGTACCCCCACAGCATCTCCCCCATCGTGGCTTACCCATAAGCATCCTTCTATCTTGCCGGTTGACCAAAACAAGATGGTTAGAAATCCCGGCAGCCGGCGACACTACTGCGCTAACAACCCCATTTACCAGGATTATTCACGGCGGATCGTTGAAGCCATGGCGGATCACTACCGCAATATCTCTTCTGTGATCGGGTGGCAGGTGGATAACGAATTTGGGGGACACAACAGCGCTCGCTGTTATTGTGACATATGTGCTCAGAGATTTAGGGAATGGCTAATGGATAGATACCAAAGCTTAGACAATCTAAATGAGGCATGGGGCACCAGTTTTTGGAGTCACACATATACCGCTTGGGAGCAAGTGCCACTACCTTGGAAAACGCCTGGCCGGCACAACCCCAGCCTTCTCCTAGACTTTTACCGTTTCTCCTCCGATTCTGTGGTGGCCTACCAGCAGTTGCAGATAGACATTCTGAGGCGCGTTGCTCCACACCAGTTCATCACTCACAATATGGTGGCCTTGCAGTTTGACCAAATAGACTACTGTGATCTAGCAAGGACTTTAGATTTCGTTTCCTTGGACATCTATGATTTTCCCGGCATAACAACACCTGCGATCAGGGCTTTCAACCACGACCTGATGCAAGGCTTGAAGGGCAAGAACTATTGGGTCATGGAGCAGCAATGCGCACAAGATAGCGTACGTCCCTACAATCCAACCTTGTCCCCCGGCGAGGTTCGCTTGAGAAGCTACCAGGACATCGCTCACGGCGCCGACGGTGTGGTTTACTTCCAATGGCGCTCTGCGCGGAGTGGCCCTGAGCAATACGAGGGAGGGCTGCTTACTCACGCTGGTGAGCCCACTCGTGCTTATCAGGAGATCAAGCGCGTTGGTGACGACCTCAAAAGTTTGGCCGCCATGGTGGAGGACGCCAAACCTTCGGCGGAAGTGGGAATGTTCTTTTCCTGCGAGAATCTGTGGGCTCTGGAACTACCGCCTCATAACCAGCAATTAACGGGGATCGATGGTATATGCTCATACTATATTGACTACTACGAGGTCTTGTACGATCTTAATGTTCCCGTGGCCTTTCTCCATCCAGAAATGGATCTGTCCGCCTACCCGTTGATCATTGCGCCCTCTCTCATTCTCGTGGACGACGATATAGCGAGCACCCTCTGCAACTACGTAGATAACGGTGGAACGCTCCTCCTCACCATTCGATCAGGGGTCAAGAGCTGGAACAATCTTGTTACAGACAAGCCTCTACCAGGCGCGCTTCGAGAACTAGTGGGTATGCATATCACCGAATTCGACTCCTTGACACCAGATAGTGCCAATGCGGTTGTGATCGTTCACCCCGAATTGCAGGGAAATGAATTCCCTGTCAGAATCTGGTGCGAGATTGTCGAGCCTGAAACGGCCCGAGTAGTGGCCAAGTACGTCCATGGATATTATGCAGGCAAGGCTGCGATAACCATCAATGAGTACGGGAAGGGGCACGCAGTATACATTGGAACAGTAGGTGCTAAAGAGCTCTATCGAGAAGTCCTCAAATGGCTGCTAATCAAGGCCGGGGTGAGATCAATATTGGAAACCCCGCCGGGAGTTGAGGCCTGCGTCAGACTCGGCGGAAGCATGGCATTGTTGTTCCTGCTGAACTACACTACCCAAGTGCAGAGAGTCGAACTCGATGAAAGATACGCGGACGCAATCGCCAACTTCGTGGTCGGTGATACGATTGACTTGCAGCCAAGAGAGGTGAGGGTTTTGAAGAGGTGCTTGGCTTGAGGTTGCTGAACCATTGTGGTAGTGGGGCAGCCCTGTGCAATCTGCGAGCCCCAGTTGATTTGCAGGGGGAACGTGCTTGCAGAAAAGACGGAGAGTGAGCGATGCTAGCGGACAGGTTTGGCATTTCAACCCATTTCTTACCGGCGACGCATGGCGAGAGCCTGTTTGATGCCATTGATATGGTTCTAGCGGCGGGTTTCCAAGGGTTTGAGTTGGTGCCTGCCGATTATCAGGGTACGATCGGATATCCGTACACAATCAAGAATGTGGGGCTCTGGCCGCGAACCTTTGACAGCGAGGCGAGGGCTGAACTGCGCGACCAACTGAACCCCTTTGCCTTCGTCACCGTGCATTCCCCAAATGTGGGAGTCAACATCGGCAGCGTTAACCCTGGGATTCGAGAAGAATCGGTGCGCCAATACATGGAGATCATGGAACTGGCTGTGGATCTGGGTGTTGAGCTTGTGACCTTCCACTGTGGTAAGCGGACATCAGGGTTTGTATCGCCTCTGGAGGAGTTGATTGCCCATGACGTTGCCTTTGGGCGCAAGGCCCTGGCGTACGCCAGGAGGCACCAACTGACCATAGGTTATGAGGTCACTGCGCCCTTTGAGCGGATGAGTCCTGTGCTAGATGAACTGGGGCCAGAGTTCGGTCTGAATCTAGACCTGGGGCATGCCGCCATGGAAGGAGTTCCGCCTGAGGAGTGGATTGATCGCTACGGCGACCGAATTATCGAGGTACACTTCAATAGCGTCTTTCAGCTTTGGGATCCGGGATTGTTCGTTGAGCATCAACCCATGGAACGAAATAACGTCATCGACTATGCAACGGTATTCAGCAGGCTCAAAGCGCGGAACTACCAAGGCCCGATCGTGTTGGAGCTACTAGGTAATGACATCACACAGGCCTTGGATGTTTGCAAGCGAGCACGAGAAGAGATTATGCGCATTTGGGAAGAGGTATGAGGAGCTTGCCCCCCTGCTCCCTGACACGAGATGCAAGCACAACAAGCTAGATTTGGGCACGAAAAGAACACCGTTCTTTGGCATTCAAGACGCCTGGGACGAGCATGAGGATCATCTTAATCGTTTCCGATACCTTTCGCCGAGATCACCTTGGGTGTTACGGAAACAACTGGATCTCTACACCCCATTTGGACCGACTTGCGGAATCCTCTTTCATCTTCGACCACGCTTACACCGGTTCCTTTCCGACGGTGCCGCACCGTGCGGAACTGATGACCGGGCGCTTTGTATTCTCCTATTATGACTGGGCACCACTCCCAGTGAACGAGGTGGTCCTGGCTGAAGTATTAGGAGAAGCAGGATATATCACCATGATGATTGCCGATACCCCGCACATTCTCCAAGATGGGTACCACTTTGATCGTGGATTCTCTGGGTGGCAATGGATCCGGGGACAGGAGAACGATCGCTATATGACCGATCCGATAGAGGTGGAGTTGCCATGCGCCGCTCAGAAGCTCCGCCAACCGGACCGAACCGTTCGTCAATACCTGCGGAACGTCTCGCAGCGTGCTGAGGAGAGTGACTACTTTGTGGCGCAGACCATGTCTGCGGCTGCTCGTTGGCTTGAGCGCAATTACAAATGCGAGAAATTCTTCTTGTATGTGGACACATTCGATCCGCACGAGCCATGGGACCCACCCCGGTGGTACGTCGATCTTTATGACAAAGGATACGAGGGAGAGGAAATCATATATCCGGCCTACGGGCCCTGCAATTACCTAAGCGCGGCGGAGCTCAAACATATACGCGCCCTCTACGCGGGCGAGGTGACATTGGTAGATCGCTGGGTTGGGCATCTCTTGTGGAAGGCTGAGGATCTGGGTATTTTGGAGGACACCATCATTATCTTTACCTCAGATCACGGGTTCTACTTTGGCGAACATGACCTCATAGGGAAAGGCATCATCGATGAGAACGGCTTCGAAGCCGTTCCCCTTTACATGGAGATGGTTCGCATCCCGTTGCTTATCCATCTCCCTCATGCTCAGAAGTTTCGCAGAATCGATGCTATCGTGCAGCCAGCGGATCTGATGCCCACAATTCTCGAATTAGTGAGTGCGGAGGATCCGGGTACCATGCATGGAGAATCGCTCCTATCGCTCCTAAGGGGAGAGAAGCGTTCCCTTCGTGAGCATGCCGTCTCCTCGTGGCCGATCATACATGGGCCTGGGGCTCGGCGAAGCACGATCACCACTAGGGAGTGGACGCTGATCTATGGTGGTCGTTGGGTAGGCTCAGGAGAGACCGCGGAGACAGCTCTGGTGGATAGCATACGGCGGAGGGAGCGGCTGAAAGGTGGTAGCGATGTCAGACCTGAGCTCTATCACCTGCCCTCCGACCCGGAGCAGTGCGAGAACGTATTTGACAAACACCGAGGGGTTGCTGAGCAACTTCATCGTGAGTATGTCCAATTTCTGGAAAGCATTGGTACCCCAGAGGAGCACTTGAGGTATCGACGAGAGCTTTGAGGTTTAGGTTGTGGGGTGGACAGTGGGCTACCCGGATGCTGACCCTGAGAGGGCTTTCTGTATCCGGTGACTGCATTGGGCGATACTTTCGTAGAGTTCGGAGGAGAGAGCAATGAATATCATAGTCATCATGATTGACAGCCTGCGTCCAGATCATCTCGGCTGTTATGGGAATGATTGGATAGAAACACCCAATATCGACAGGCTTGCTGAAGAGAGCGTCCTCTTCGAGAATGCATACCCAGAAGGGCTGCCTACCATTCCAGTTCGTACGGCCCTCTTCACTGGCCAACATACGCTTCCCCACCGCCCATGGCAGCCGCTGGTAGACGAAGACCTTACGGCAGCCGAAATCCTCCTTGAGCACGGGTATAAGTCAGCCCTGATCACTGACGCTTATCACCTCTTCAAGCCAGGGATGAACTTCCACCGTGGCTTTCACGCCTTCAGGTGGATCCGCGGCCAGGAAGCGGATGCCTATGAATCGGCGCCCCATGGGAAAGATCTAAATGAGTTCACAAAACCGGCCATGAAAGGTAGTGGTGCTGAGAAACTACTTGAACAATACCTCAGGAATACCAGCCGTCGAACACGAGAGGAGGATTACTTCGTTGCTCAGGTCGCCCTTGAAACTATCGATTGGCTTGAGCGTAACTACATGCACGAGAAATTCTTCCTCTGGGTCGATTCGTTTGATCCCCACGAACCTTGGGACCCACCCCCGCCCTATGATGCAAAGTATACAGACCCTGACTACAAGGGCCCCAGGCTACTTCACCCCAAATATGGTCCAGTAGACTGGATGAGCGAGCAAGAGCTCGAATATGTGCGGGGGCTATATGCGGGCGAGGTCAGCTTCGTGGATAAGTGGGTGGGACGCCTACTCGAGGAGATCGAAAAACTGGGGCTGTGGCAAAAGTCGCTGATTATCCTCTTAGCCGATCACGGGCTTCCCCTTGGAGAGCACGGGACGATCCTGAAATCGGATATTAACCTCTATAACGAGCTATTGCGCATCCCTTTACTCATTAGGCATCCGCAAGGTCTTCATGCCGGCAAGAGGATGGACGCGTTGGTGCAGACACATGACATCCTGCCTACGATTCTAGATATCGTGGGCTTGCCGGAGGAGGCGATCGCTATGCACGGCCAGAGCGTGTGGCCGGTGGTAGAGGGTCGGCGGGAGAAACTCCGTGACTATATTGTGGTAGGGTACCATGAGTCGGCTCATCGTTGCGTGCGAGACAGAGAATGGAGCTATGTCCACAGGCCAGAGGGCTGGCAGTGTGAGCTCTATAACCTTGTGGAGGATCCAGAAGAACAACGCAACCTTATCGACCAATATCCGGAGAAGGCTGAGGAACTAGCCAGCCAACTTCCCAGGAGTTTTCATGTTGGGACTCCGGAGATTCGTTCTATCCAATTGAGACATGAAATTGCAGGATCTCCGATAAAATTTTGAGAGTCGCTACCCCAGATCGCATGACCCGGTGAGGCAGTGCGATACTGAACATGGTCAAGCATTGAGCGTCCGCGGGAGGGGCAAGATGGCTAGGGGATATATCGGGCAAATCCTAAATGTGGATCTCGCAAAACGAAAGGTCGTCGAGGAGCCTTTAGATGAGCGGCTTTGTCGCAATTTCGTCGGAGGCTACGGGATAGGCGCTAGAATCCTGTACAATCGGATGAGGCCAGGCGTTGATCCACTAGGTCCCAATAATATCTTGGCCTTCATGACGGGTCCCCTTACCGGGACTTCAGCCCTTATTGGGTCTCGGTTCCAAGTGATGTCGAAATCTCCTCTGACAGGGGTGTGGGGCGATGCGAACTGTGGAGGACAGTTTGGTCCGCACATGAAATTCGCTGGGATAGATGGAGCTTTCTTCATCGGCGCATGCGCGGAGCCGGTCTACCTTCTCGTGGATGAGGGAACGGCCGAGTTGCGAGACGCGAGACATCTGTGGGGCAAGGATTGCTATGAAACACAGGATACTATTAGGGAGGAATTGGGAAGCGATGTGGAGGTGGCGTGTATAGGTCCAGCGGGTGAGCAGCGTTCGCTCATCGCGGCGATCATCACTGATAAGGGACGCGCGGCAGGGCGCTCTGGGCTTGGTGCCGTAATGGGCTCCAAGAAGCTTAAAGCCATCGCCGTGAAAGGAAACATGAAGGTACCGGTGGTTGATGAAAAGAGGGTGAAGGAGATAAGACGGGAAGTACTTGGAAGAAAGGGCAGGTGGTGGGCAGACGGCACAAAGTACGGGACTTGTGCAGCCACCGCTGCCAACGCATTGATCGGCGACTCGCCCGTCAAGAACTGGACAGGTGTGAGCTCTGTGGATTTCCCGATGGAGATAGCTGAGAAAATCAGCGATGATGCGGTGATAGCTTATCAGGTGAAGAGGTATGGTTGTTGGGGTTGTCCTGTGCGGTGCGGAGGGATAGTCAGATTGGATAGGGGCAAGTATGCTCTGAGCAAGCGTGAAGGTTACCTAGGGCATAAGCCCGAATATGAGACCCTCGCCATGTTCGGCACGTTAGCCTTGAATGACAACCTAGAATCCATAATGAAGATCAACGAAATCTGCAACAGATATGGTGTAGACACTATCTCCGCCGGGGCCGTTATCGCTTTTGCCATTGAATGCTACGAGAGCGGTTTGATCGACAGAAGCGCAACCGATGGCATCGAGCTAACCTGGGGAAACCATGAAGCCATCGTCACTATGACTGAGAGACTGGCCAAGCGCGTAGGTTTTGGTGACGTGCTGGCCGATGGCGTCAAGGTAGCAGCTGACAAGATCGGCAGACGAGCGGAGGAATATGCCGTGCACGTCCATGGACAGGAGGTGCCGGCTCACGATCCAAAATACCTTCCAGGTTTAGCGACTACCTACTTTGCCGACGCGGCGCCTGCTCGCCATACTGCATGTCTGTCTGAGGAATGGGTGCCGGACGGATGGAAGGAACCGGTTCCTGACAAGTATGCGTACGCTGGCAAAGGGGAGCACCACAAAACCTTGACCTGTCTACTGCAACTTGAGCAGGCAGCGGGTCTGTGCATCATGGCTAACGATGCCTTCGTTGATTACCATGAAGCTGTACCTGAGTTTCTGAGTGCGGTAACGGGATGGGAGTTCACTTTGGGTGATTGCCTGAAGATAGGGGAGCGAATTGCTAATATTCGCCACGCCGTCAACTTGCGTGAAGGCGAGAACCCTCTCACTTGGAAGGTGTCCGGGCGGCTGATTGGTGCCCCGCCTCTTAGGGGAGGTAATACCGAAGGTATCACTGTCGACCTGAAGACGCAACTTAGAGATTTCTTCGAGGCTATGGGTTGGGATGCGACCACTGGCCTGCCTAGGGCACAGAGGTTGGTTGAACTAGGGCTGGAAGACATAGCGAACGACTTTGCGCTCACTGGATGAAGAATGGCAAGACCAAGAGATGCTCCTCTTCCCAACCGTCGAATGAGGCTGTAGATATGTAGTTTCATATGTAAGCCCTTAGGAGTGTGCAAGGAGGGAAAGATGTTAGCAGCCGTATTGGAAGCGGTTGAAGATTTGCAACTGCGAGATGTGCCCACGCCGAGAGCCAAGCCTGGTCAAGTGGTAGTGCGCGTGGAAGCCTGTGGCATATGTCAGACCGACTACTCTGCCTTCACGGGCCGACGGATGAACTGGGAGCCTCCGATGATCATGGGACACGAGATGGCCGGAGTGATCCACGAGGTGGGCGAGGAGGTGACAGGGTGGGCAGTGGGAGACAAGGTGATTATCAGTCCCGTCATCACCTGCGGCAAGTGCCGCTGGTGTCGGCTGGGTATGTCTAACCACTGCAGGGACGGCATCGTTCTGGGCGGTGATGGACAGGACACAGTTTGGGATGGCGGCTTTGCTCAGTACATCGCCGTGCCTGCCCAAGTGCTCTTTCGCAAACCAGAGGACGTCTCCTTCCCTGCAGCGGCCCTGACTGAGCCCTTGGCCGGTTCGTACAAGGGTATGATCGAGTACTCACAGCTTCGCCTGGGGGAGGACGTGGTGATCATTGGTGCTGGGGCTATAGGCCTGCTATTGGCCCAAGTGGCGATGGCGGGAGGCGCGGGGCGCTGCCTCGTCATCGATCTGGAGGAGCCTAGACTGCAGAAGGCGCTGGAGCTGGGTGTTGACTTTGCCATCAACGCCAAGAGCGAAAAGGCGCGCGAGCGGGTCTACGAGTTGCTAGAGAACGGGCCAGACATCGTCTTCGAGGCGGCCGGCACGCTCCCCGCTGCTCAACTAGCCTTTGAGTTAGTGCGGGAGGCGACGAGGGTGAACATGTTCGGCGTGATCACTCCCGGTGAGATCATGGTTTCGCCGATGCGCATCCATTGGCTGGAAACCCGAATGGATGCCTCCTTCTCCATCACTCCACGGGTGATGGAGAAGGCGCTCAAGTTGCTGAGGACAGGCAAGGTGGATACTGAGGCCATCATTACCCACGAGTTCCCACTGGCGGAGATCCAGGAGGCCATGGCCGCGATGGAGAGGCCAGAGCGCATCAAGATAGTGATCCGCCCGTGGGACTAGAATCGAACTCCTGAGCTGGCGTTGGCTGAGAGCGACCCGGGGGAAGAGGCAGAATAGCGAAATCCTGAGAACATTGCCTCACACATGAAACAGGGGGGCACCTTAATGTACTTGATCGCGAGATCCAGTGAGTTATTTGCAGAGTCGTGCAAATATTTGGCAGGGGGGTTGGGCTCCAACGCACGCATGGCAGTGGAACCACATCCCATCTTTGTGGCTCACGGGCAGGGGTCCAGATTCTATGATGTTGACGGTAACGAGTATATCGATTACGCACTGGGTTTGGGTCCCCTTATCCTCGGTCACTGCCCGCGACCGATAATTGAAGCTGTGGGAGCTCAATTGGAGCGGGGCAGCCACTTCGGTGCCCCGCACGAGTTGGAGATCAAGGTCTCAAAGAGGTTGACCGAATTGATACGCTCTCTTGAACTCGTGCGCTACAACCAATCCGGAACGGAGGCGGTCCAAGCTGCGCTACGTGTCGCACGCGCCTACACCGGTAAGAACAAGATCATCAAGTTCGAGGGGCACTATCATGGTTGGGCGGACAATCTCTACGTTAGTTATGCACCACCTTCTGTGGAAGCAATGGGGCCAGCGGATGCTCCCAATAGATTCCTCCACTCTGCTGGACAAGTCGAGAGCGTGCTGGAGGACCTGATCGTGCTGCCCTGGAACGATCTGGATCTCGCTAAGAAGGCCGTTCAAGCGCACAGAGACGAGGTGGCAGCCGTACTCACGGAGCCGATCATGTGCAACGCCAGCGTTATCCTGCCCAAACGAGGCTATCTCGAAGGGCTTCGCCAGCTAACCGCGGAAAATGACATCCTGCTTATCTTCGATGAGGTCATCACGGGATTCCGGGTAGGCTTGAGTGGTGCTCAGGGGTATCTGGGCATATCACCAGACCTGAGTGTCTTCGCTAAGGCTATGGGCGCAGGCTACCCGGTGAGCTGCTTCGGTGGCAAGCGAGAGATCATGGAGCTGATCGCGACGGAGAAAGTAGCTCACGCCGGCACCTATAATACCAATCCATTAGTTCTTGCCGCCGTAGATGCGACCTTGACAGAGCTGGCTAGGGACGATGGGGCTGTGTACCGGCATATCGGGCGGTTGGCCGCACGGCTTCGGCATGGATTACGAGAGGTCTTTCAGCGCGCCGGTATCCCAGTTCGGATTCAGGGCCCTGAGACCGTCTTTTCTATGATGTTCACAGATCATGAGATCACCGACTTTAGAGAGGCTTTCCGAGCCGATGCGCAACGGCTTATGCATTTTCGAAAGGAGCTCCGCCTGCGGGGAGTCTACACTAAGCCTTCTCCGCGGGACATCTGGTACGTATCTGCCGCTCATACGGATGAAGACATCGACCGTACCCTCGAGGTTGTAGCCGAAGTCGTGCCGTTGATCAAGTGATGGAGAACCCGCTTCATGCTCGGGCGATGAGGAGAGAATGTCCAGCTACATGATTTTTTCGCCCCGCAAGGCTATTGTCGGCGCGGGAACTGTCCAATATCTTGGGAGCGAGACCCTGGCTCTAGGCCACCGCGCCTTTCTGGTGACCTATCGCCCAGGGCGTTTCACTGCCACCGGTATACCAGAAGAGGTAAGAAATCTGCTAAAGGTGGTTGGGGTAGATGTCGTCTGCTACGGTGTTGAGCCTGAACCCGGTATCGCGACAATTGATGAGGGTGCCCAGCGGTGTCGGGAGGCCGGATGCGACCTCGTCATCGGCTTGGGCGGAGGGAGCGCACTGGACGCGGCCAAGGCGATAGCCTTATTGACCAAACACGATGGCTCCATTCGGGATTACCAGATGGGGGAGATGAAGTTCGAACATCCTGGCTTGCCCGTTATCGCGGTGCCGACTACCGCAGGGACAGGTTCTGAAGCGACAAAGGTCTCGGTTATCACTAACAAGGACGCGGGGGTGAAGAAGTCGGTCTCCCATCCCCTCATGGTGCCAGAGGTAGTTCTCTTGGATGCCGAATTGAGCTTTCACCTTCCACCGCAACTGACGGCCAGCACGGGTTTCGATGCACTAAGCCATGCTCTAGAGTCATATGTCTCGCTGAATGCCACCCCCTTCTCCGAGGGTTTGGCTTTAAGGGCCCTGGAGCTGATCGGTGAGAACTTGCCTCGGGCTGTGATCCACGGTGCTGATTTGATAGCGCGTAGCAATATGCTGATAGCCAGTTACTTGGCCGGATTGAGTCTCAACGCCGGAGTGGGTGCGGCGCACATCCTGGCTCAGCCTATCGGAGCGGTCACTGGCTTATCTCATTCGGATAGTATAGGCATCTTGTTGCCACACGTGGTGCGTGCGAACCTGGACTACTCTCCGGAGGCATATCGGCGTGCGGCTGCAGCCCTCGGGGAGAAAGTTCACGGCCTAGATGTGAATGCGGGTGCGGCGAGGATAGTTAGGGCCCTGGAAAGGCTGCTAGCAGAGATAGGCCAATTGCGGCGGTTGCGCGACCGCGGGGTGACTGAAGCCGACTTGGACGATATCTTGGAAGTCACCCTCCGTTCACAGATGCATATCAAAACCAACCCTCGCCCGGTAGACATTGACCTCTTGAGGTGTTTGTTGCAGGAGGCATTTTGAGGATGGCTAGGCATGACGGCCAGCCATGCCTGAGGGCCTTGGCAGTGAATGGAGGACGAAAAAATGGCAGAGAGACTGAAGAATAGCGTAGGTATTTGGGCTTTCAGCGATATGCCCACGCGATTCTTAGCCGCGGGCTACCATCCTGAAGCCAAGGGCGAGGAGATGGTCGAGCGCACGAAGCGAGTAGTTGACGGCTTGGGCGATCTGGTGGACGGCTACGAGTACCATTACCCCGGCGAGGTCAACGAGCGAAACGTAGAAGCCATCCAAAGAGCGCTGGGCGAACACGACATCTATTGTGTGGCCAGCGGCTTGCATACCGATCCCCGTCATGCGCTGGGGGCCTTCACCAACCCGAACGAGCAAACACGCCGGAATGCTATCGAGCTGACTCGAGCAGCCATCGACTTGGCCGCTGATGTCGGGGCGAAGTTCATCATCTGGCCGGGGATAGAGGGTTACAACTACCCCTTCCAGGTGGACTACGAAGAGGTTTGGGGTTGGCTCATCGACGGCATCCAGGCGGCAGTGGAGCACGCCAATGAGAAGGGCGTGACGGTGCTTCTGGAGCACAAGAATAGCGAGCCAGCCATGAAGGTCCTGATGCGGAACATCGGGATCACGATGTTCATCATCAATAAGCTGAAAGCGATGGGCACCGATGTCGCTAACGTCAAGATCAACATGGACTGGCAGCATTTGATCATGAATGGGGAACACCTGGCCGAGTACGCAGCGCTCCTGGCCAGTGAGGGGCTCTTGGGCCACCAGCACGCCAACTCTGGTTGGGGCGTCTTTGACGATGACAACATGGTTGGGGCAACCTACTTCATGGCCACCTTGGAGATAGCCAAAGTGCTGCAAAAGGTCGGCTATGGCAAGGGCGGTGAGCGGGTCGGCTTTGACCTTTTCGCCTATACGGAAGACCCGATCGAGGCCACTAAGCAAAGCGTGCTGCAATGGGAGTTCATCTGGCAGTTGGCCCAGAAGATCGACGATGAGCTTCTGGCCGAGGCCCAGCACGCCAATGACGCTGTGCGAGCTTATCAAATCGTCTATGCCGCCCTGGGACTGAAGCGAGAGTTCGTCGAGAAGATCTACGCCGGTCGCAAGAAGTAGACGGTAAGGAGTGCGTGAGTTAGACCAGGGGACCCTCCATCGTCTACTTGTCTATCGTTTTGGGCAAGGAGAGACTATGGCTTATCTATTGGGTATCGATGTGGGAACAACGGGTAGTAAAGCGCTCCTCATCGACGAAGGCGGGGGCATAGTGACGATATATACTGAGGAATACCCCTTGAATACTCCTCAGCCTCAGTGGGCGGAGCAAGACCCAGAGGACTGGTGGCGAGCCGTGACCGAGAGTATCCGAGCCGCTTTGGAGATCAGCCGCATTGATCCGGGCGATGTGAAAGGGGTTGGTCTTACTGGGCAGATGCACGGTCTGGTTCTATTGGACCGAGAAGGCAACCCCCTGCGGCCTTGCATCATGTGGAACGATCAGCGTAGTGGTGTCCAGTGCGCCTGGATCACGGAGAGAGTCGGAGCAAACCGGCTGTTGGAGTTAACAGGTAGCCCGGTCTTTGCAGGCTTTACCGCCCCCAAGATAGTGTGGGTCCGAGAGCATGAGCCCCAAATCTATGAGCAAGTTACCAAGGTTCTTCTCCCTAAGGATTACATCCGCTTTCGACTGACTGGTGAGTTTGCCACCGAGGTATCTGATGCGTCCGGAACTAGCCTCTTCGATGTAGGCGGTCGCCGCTGGTCTAAGGAAATGGTGGAGAAGTTAGAGATCCCCTCGGAATGGCTGCCCGACTGTTATGAATCCCCGGTGGTCAGTGGGTTGATCTCGCCAGCGGCTGCTGAGTCCACAGGGCTCAAAGCAGGTACTCCGGTGGTGGGGGGTGCGGGCGACCAAGCAGCCCAAGCGGTGGGAAGTGGCATTATCCAGACAGGCTTGGTCTCGGTCACCGTAGGCACCTCGGGCGTGATATTCATCTCCTCCGATGATTTCGTGGTGGAACCCGAAGGACGGCTCCATGCCTTCTGCCATGCCGTGCCAGACAAGTGGCATCTGATGGGGGTGATGCTCTCAGCCGGAGGTTCTCTGCGTTGGTTTCGGGACACCCTAGGGTGGATGGAGAAGGGAGTGGCCGCCCTCGTTGGCCGAGACCCCTATGAACTCCTCACCTCAGAAGCTGCTCTGGTGCCAGTGGGCAGCGAAGGTTTGCTTTTTCTTCCATACCTAGCCGGCGAACGAACGCCTTATCCCGATCCTGATGCTCGGGGGGTATTCGTAGGTCTGACCTTGCGTCATCGGAAACCACATCTGGTGAGGGCACTCTTGGAGGGCGTAGCCTACGGGTTGCGAGACTCTATGGAGTTGGTAAAAAGGCTAGGGTTGGAGATTCGGCAGGTGCGGGTCTCGGGCGGTGGGGCGCGTAGCGAATTATGGCGGCAGATTCTTGCCGATGTTTTCGGAGTGGAGCTGGCTATCATTAACGTAGCTGAAGGCGCAGCCTATGGCGCGGCTTTGCTGGCGGGGGTGGGCACCGGTATTTACAAGAACGTGGATGAGGCCTGCTCCGCAACCATTGAGATTCTGCAACGGATAGCGCCCACTCAAAAGAACGTACCCATCTATGATGACTACTACTCGATCTACAGCTCCCTCTATGGAGTTTTGAAGCCGAGCTTCGATCGGCTAGCGAAGGTGGTCACCGAGCACATCGAGTAGCGAGAAATGGAGTGCACCCTTAGAGTTCTTGGTTGGACCATGCGAGCCCTCTGGGAACAATCCGACCCTCTAGTGGCAGTAAACCGTCTGTATGGGCTCCGTGTTCCCCCTGGGCACAAGCGCACGGGAAGCCCTAGGAGTGATGCAGCTTTGATGGAGATATGCAAGAGATTGGTCTGTTACTAGGGGTGACCGCACACGAGTTCCGTGTTTGCCATCCTCTGCGCCTACAGGTGAGTGATCAACAACAGGACTATTAGTCTGGGACATGGGAAACGCCAGTGAAAGTGCTATCGTCATAGCCACTCTATTTGTGGCTTTGTTTGGGTTTGTTTCACAGCGATTCCGGGTTGAGATAGTGGCTATGAGCGTCCTCGTGATCTTGACCCTTACAGGGCTTGTAACTGTACCGGAGGCTCTCTCGGGGTTCAGCAACCCGGCGGTGGTCACGGTGGGTGCAGTGCTTGTCGTGAGCGGAGGGCTGCTTCATACTGGAGTGGCGGGATCGATGGCGCGAGGGATCCTGCGAGTTGCTGGCTCGAGCGAAGCGCCCATCGTTGCTCTTCTCATGGCCACTGCAGGGCTCCTTTCAGCCTTCATAAACGATGTGGGGGCTCTTGCCGTATTGATGCCAGCAGCCATGGAGATAGCGCGTAGAGTCAGGATGAGTCCTTCGAAACTGCTCATTCCTCTCTCCTTCGGCTGCTTGCTGGGAGGTATGACAACCCTCATCGGGACACCAACCCACATTCTCGCCAACCAGTACTTATTAGATCGGGGCTTGGAGCCTTTCTCCTTCTTCGATTTCACGCCGGTGGGCGTAGCGGCCATGGTGGTGGGGATACTCTACATGAGCCTAGTGGGCAGGAGGCTGATCCCCAGTCGTCGCTCCGCGGATGATCTACGATGGGGCCTTGAGCAGCCCCTGGCCCGGCCCGAAGCCTATGGTCTGGAAGAGAGCCTCTTCGAGGTACGCATACCTGAGGGGTCCTCTCTGGACGGGAAGAGCCTCGGCCAGACCCACTTTCGGCAGGTTCTTCATCTAACGATCCTGGGTATCGTTCGCAACGGAAAAACCAAGCTGGCGCCAGATGTTGGGGAGACACTACGCTCGGGGGATGTACTGATGGTGAAAGGCAGGCCTGAGGAGGTTGCCAGGCTTGAGAGTGCACACGGTCTGGAGCTTGAGGTAGGTGTTCAGGTTAGCGTCCAAGATCTGGAATCTAGGGATGCGGGAGTGGTTGAAGTAGTCTTAGCACCTCACAGCAATCTAGTGGGAAGAAGCCTGCGCCAGATCCGATTTCGGGAGAAGTTTGGGTTGACTGGGCTAGCCATCTGGAGGCGAGGGCTGGTGATTCCCACGGGGGTGGCTAATACACCCCTGGAGTTCGGTGATGCACTTCTTATGCAAGGGCCACGCTCAAGTTTTGAGCTACTGCGGACCAACGGTGATTTCCTGATCCTCGAAGCGGGCTATGAGCGGGAGGAGCGGAAGAATAGAGCACCCTATGCGGTGCTGATCCTTCTGGCGGTGGTAGGGGTGGCTATCTTTGGCTTACTTCCTATCTCCATGGCTATGGTCATCGGCGCAGGCTTGATGATAGTTACCGGCTGTCTCAGCTCCGAGGAGGCGTACGAGTCGATAGACTGGCGAGTGATCTTACTCCTAGTAGGCATGCTCCCAGCAGGCATCGCCATGGACAAGAGTGGGGCCGCTCAACTTTTGGGTGATCTGATGATGCGTCTGAGCCACGGCCAAACTTTTGTCACTCTCCTGGGCCTGCTAGCCGTCACCATGTTGCTCAGTCAGATCATAAACAATGCAGCCACCATAGTTTTGATGGCACCCATCGCTCTTAGCGTGGCCCAAGGGGTTGGTGCTGACCCACGCATCTTTCTCTTGGGGTCAAGTATCGCTTCCTCCATGGCTTTTCTGACACCCATCAGCCACCAAGCCAACATGCTGGTTATGGGGCCAGGAGGCTATCACTTTACTGACTACACCAGGGTAGGCTTGGTTCTAAGCGTGCTGGCACTTGCCGCCATTGGTGCCGTTCTTTTCCTGGCGTATCAGTGACCGATTCCTAATAGAGACTACCCATATCCCAACCTGACATTTTCTTCTGAAGCAACGATCCTTCCCGTAGAGTCTCCTGATCCGCATCGACGCGACATCTACGGTTTCCCTCCTTACGACTCGATCAGTCCCAGGATCTGCACCTCCTTCGACCTCAAAGCGATGGGCTCGGCTCCCAGTCGCAACAGACGCGGCCCCCCTCCACCCCCACTCGAACCGACAACAACCAACCTCAGCCCCCGATCAGACCCTCTCTCACCCGTTCTCTCAGGCGATTCTTGTGGTGTAGGATCCAACATAGGGCCAGGGTGATTTAGCCCGGCCTAAGATGGGTCTGCTGGATCCAAACCTTCTTCCATCTCACTAGAGCGCCCAACAACCAACCTGGCCACACGATTCCACAGTCTAATAGGCGTTTTGAGCGCCGATTCTTCCCGTCTATATATCGACATAGGGGTAGGTCGATTTTAAGCGCTTAAAACGGCTGGTCAACATAATCCTATATTCAAAAATGAGCCAAAATCGGGGTCTGGATGGGGTTGGGGGAATGATGGTGGGGAAAATGGGTGGGAAAGCCATCAAGAGAGGGGGTTTGTGGAGAAAGTGGGGTGGGGAGGCGATAAGAGTGGCGAAGGGGGTCATGAGTAGTTACATGTGGAGCGTCGAGATCTCAATCTCACGCGATGATGTGCAAGGAAGACCCCGCCATTGTGCGAGCCCTCAAATTCAAATATGCGAGATGCAATTGTCTGGCATAGGCCCTTAGCAAGAAAGGAGGACAGGTGAGCGAAGACGACCTAAAGATAGTTAGGGAACTCTTCGACAAGGCAAAGGAGAACTTTGAGCGGGACGGCTACCTGGCACCAGGTTTGCTTGCCTGGGCACCCGATCGGCCTCCGACAATCAGCAACGCCGATGACCATCTTCATGAGCCAGGTCTCATCCTCGAACATCCAAGTGAAGGACTTGCCAGTATTGAGAGTCGTTCTGACCTTACCTCCTTTCGATTGAGTTCATCACCAGAACTATGAGCCTCTCCGAACGCTGATGGCCCTGCCCACGATGCCACCAAGCGCGCCCAGCCCAGCAGCTATCGCGATGGTGCCAGCGATAAGGATGGGGATAAAGATGGGGATAACGGGCGCCGCCGTCGGAGCCCCCGGCGGTTCGGTCAAGAACGGTGCGAAGAAGATGAAGTTCATCACCATGCCTGCGATTTGGCTGATTATCTGGGCTATTGCTCCGGCTAGGGCTCCTGCTCCAGCCGCGCCTCCAGTGGTTAGCGCTGCCGCGGCGCCAAAGCGAGCGGCCAATATGCCAGAGGCGAACTGAGGCACCAGGGTCAGCAGGAGCCCGAGCAACATTTGTGCCATGAGTGTCACGTCACCTAGGGCCTCAGGACGCATCTCAAGAGCTGACAACGGAATCACACCAACCACGATCGCGACTATGCCCATGATGATCCCAGCTTTCAAACCCGCGCGAAACATCCTAATCTCCTTTCTCCTGAGTCTTCGGTGTCTCGATTTCTTCCCCACCATTCCCTAAACTGTTGCACCCAAGACAGCTGCTCAGGCTTGCTTCTATCAACGATGAAACACAAAGCCGACCACTTCCCGGTCCGAGCCGGGAGCGCAGTCGGCCTCAATTTCTCATGCTGCCACCTCCGCCACCGCGCTACTGCGACGATGCTGCGACGTGGGTGCTTATCTAATCTTACCTGCTGATTCTATCATGGCCCTAGAGAGAGGTCAATAGCCATACAGTGGCAAGACTCCCTTCCATCCTCCCTCGAACGCCTAGCAACAACCTCAGCCCCCGATCACACCCTCTCTCACCCGTTCTCTCAGGCGATTCTTGTGGTGTAAGTATCAACATAGGGCCTGGGTGATCTTAAATGGTCTAAGCGGGTCTTTCGGTTGAGGTTGTACCTAAAAACACACCGGAAATCGGGGTCTCAGGGGGGCCTGGGGGAAGAATGATGGCGAAACAGAGTGGAAAGGCCATCAAAACGGGGGGTGATAGCCACCATCACTGGGAAGGCGCTGTTCTTGCTGGGATGGGGTCCTAAGGCGCAAGTGATCAGTAAGCCCGTCACGCCCCCACATTCCTTCTCCCGCTTTGCCACTAGGTGGTGAGCCCTGTGGGAGTGTAGTGTCGGATAACCTTTGCAAGCTTACGCCGCCGCCCCATTTTGGCACGCTGTCCGGGAAATCTGCGATCCTTACGGTCCACCTCCAACAAATGCCTGTAACCGCTGGACAGAGGGGCTAAGCTGGTCGCGGTCAACTTCCCCCAGAGCCCAGAGGATATAGCGTTCCACCCGCACCCAAACTTCCCCCTGGCGGGCAAAAGATTGGTCTCCCAGGTCTATCCAAACGGGCGTGTCACCCATACCCTGATAGTCGTAGAATAGCTGAGCGGTGAAGCGTCCAGCGTCATCGGGGTTGGCGAAGACTATCAAGTCCACGATCTTGGTCTGATCTGAGTCAAAAACTCGGTAATCTGTCAGGTCACCATACCCCTCGCCTTGGTCGGCTATGACGGTTTCCATGAATGCCAGCTGGTCAACGCCGAGTTCGTCCGCAGAGGGCAGGATGGCCTGGGCGGTTTCGGCGCCCAACTCCACCTGTCCGCCAGGGGCGGTAACGTTGACTGTCGTCTCCCATTGGTCGGTCAAATTTGGGCTAGTTACCGAGTACCCATAAGCCTCAACCACAAACGTGTGTGGGCCGGGAGTATCCGGGGCTAGCACGGGAAGGCCATGAGTTAACTCCCCTTCCCCAGTGACTTCAGTCGGCGAGCCGGGCATTCCTTGGTACCCTCCACCTCCCTCAGCGCGGATGCCCACAGTACCCTGGTCCTGGAAGGACCAAGCATAGCGAATCGTCACCACAAAGAGTTCGCCAGCAATCACCTGATCCGGCACATCCACTGCCAGGATACGAAGGTACTCAGCCTCGGCCTCCGCTACGCTTATCTCCAACGCTTCTTCAGAGGATAGGGTGCTCCATTGCCAGAAGGGTGTCCCTTCGTACCCGACTTCCGGGCCCACTTGGAATTCGAAGTTGACAGAAGCCTGCAGCGTTACCTTTCCTGGACGGAGAGCCTCGAAGACGAACTCGGCCATGTCAGTTTCTCCCGGTTCAACGGCGAGTGGGTGCACCACCGGCTCTGCCCGTGCTGGCTCCAGGACCGCCGAGTCATCCTCGTACTCACACAACAGCGAAAACTGCGGCTGTCCGACCATCACGGGGCCTGTGTTGTGTAAGGTCACTCTGACTGTAACGACCTCGCCCACCATCAACTCTGTGGAGGTGGCTGTGATACTGACCGTTCCCCCAACTGGCATCGGTGTGGATGTTGGTGATGCGGTTGGTGTTGATGTGGGCGCAGGTGCAGCTCTGGCCGTTCCTGTTATAGTGGGGATGGCGGCAGGCTCGAGCCCCAAATTTGGTGGGGTGGCGGTAGGCCCGAGCCCAGAAGTCGGTCGCCTCAGCAAGCCCATGAGGAGGGTGCTGAGGGGCTTGGTGGGGGAGAGATATTCATAGGCGCCAAGGGCAGCACTGCTCAGGAAACAGAGGAAGAGTAGCCCGATGACGCCGATGAGCAGGCCCCGATGAGGCCTCTTGGCCACGGGAGGTGTGGTCGTAACAGTGGGCTTTGGCGTGGGCGGGGGTGGAGGGACGTATGGGGGTGGGGCAGGCTTCTCCACCAGCCTGTAGCTACAACTTCCGCAGAAGAGGGCACCCTCCTCCATCGGAGCACCGCACTGGGGGCAAACCCTCTCAGCCCCTGGTGGCTCGGCCTCTACCCATTCCCCCTCCCGGGAGAGATACCATTTGCCGCTCTTGGCCCCTATCATCCACCAGCGCCCCTCGGAGTCCTGCAGGGTCAACTTATCCACCGCCGCTTGAAACTCCTCGTCGCTCAACAGCCCAGCGGAATGCTTTCCCTTGAGTACGTAGTATCTATTTTCCAATTCCTCGAAGGTCATACTCTTCCTCCTTCGCGGCCAACCTTAATCGTAGTCCGCCGCCACCCTCTTCCGGGCTTGGATGGCCGCTCGGACATCTTTCATCAACTGGGCGTAGATCCCCTGGTTGGCTATCCTGAAAGATTCTATCATGTTCCTCACCGGCTCCACCTGCCCCTGGAGGGCCGCGATGCGCTGACAGTCGGGCTGTAGTTTCCTTCCCAGTACGAACTTGGCCACCCTGCCTCGTCCAGCCTCCACAAAATATCCCTGCTCGAGCAGCCCTTCCCTGACACGCCAGATCACCTCGGCCCAGGGATCCTCACTTTCAGGCACTAGGCCCTTGAGGATGTCCACCGCGTTGTTCAGGCCTTGGCGGTCGCTCAGGAGGCCCAGGATCCTTCCTTCAAACCCATGAGGCAGGGTGGCACCGCGCCCGAGCGGTTGCAAGAAGACCGCTTTATGCTTACGGAGGCCTAGGGTGCCCCTGCGCTGATCGATATAGAGCCTGGCATATCCCCCTTGAGCAAGGCCGATGAAGGCGGTGGCTGCGGCCATCTCCGCCAACTCATCCTTCTTCACCTTGACCCCTCGACAGGGCAACTCAATCCTACCCTTCAGAAATCCACCTCCCACGAAGTGATCGCCGTAGAGATAGACAACGCCGCTAGGGCTGACGGGCAGGGCCCCCTCTCCTGTAACTTGGGTTCCCTCAGGCAGCGAACTTCCGCACTTGATGCAAAACCTGTTCTCTGGCTTGTTTTGATGGCCACAATGGGAACAAATCTTGAGAGTCATAGCCCCCTCCTCAATCCAAACTCTCGGGTGGGCCAGGCGGCTCTCGGTCGACGAATTCCTCAGGGCGTCCCCGCGGCCTAGGCAGCCTGGCAGGCGGCGTGACCGGAGGTGGTTGCCGGTAGGCCGGAGCCGCCGCCGGGGCCAGCCTTCTCCTTCTGGCCAGGAAGAAAAGGAGAAGGACGAAGGCGGCCAGCCCTGCCATCCCGGCCGTGCCGAAGAGGCAAAGCAGTACGATAGGGTCGATCAGCCCTGTCAGCGGCTCTCCCTCAACGGCAAATATTACCTCTGCCCGGCCGGTCTGCCCGGCGGAGTCCTCAGCCAGGAGGATGATTCGGTGTTCGCCGGGAGAAAGCCCGGTAAGCTGCAGTTGCGCTCCCTGGCCCAGAGATTGACCCGTCTCATCCTGCCACTGAAGTTGAGCCGAGGGAATGTCCCCATCTTCCAGGTCGTAGCCGTAGCCCTGGAGGATGACCGGCTCGTCCGCCGCAAAGGTGTCACCCCATGGAAGTTCAACGTAAGCGCTCGGAGGCCGATCAGGGACGATGATGGGGGGTGTAAGAATTTCGGACTCATTCAGCCCGTCACTGACAATTGCCCGGAATTGGGCCTCGCCTCCGGGTAGTGTCAGAGGATCTATCTCCAGGCGAGTATCCGGCAGATCTAGACCCAAAACGTGCCATGTCTGGCCACCATCGGAACTGTAGAATAGAGATGACCGCAGTTCGTCACCGTCGGCATCCTGGGTATTCCAACTGATGGTAAGGGTATCGCCATCAAAGTCGGGCAAGAGATCGAAGGCCACCGTGGGGGGGGTTGGAGAACGGACTGCCGTGGAGTGAGTGGAACCTGCGTGGCTAAGCCGAACTTGTGCTATCTGGGTTGGATCATCAACCGGCAACGTGACGAGGAAAGGCACCTGCTCATCGATGTCCAGAGGATAGGTATCAAAGTGGACCTCGCTCATAGCAGTTCCTGCTATGTCGAGAGTCTCAAGGAGCCATTCCCCTTCTGTGGTTGGCAATTCCTCATAACGGTTCAGGCGATCAATGGTGTGGATGGTTCCTTCACCCTGTTGATCAACCAAACCCATCACCAGCAGGGCTGGCCCTTCGATTTCGGTGATTTCCTCTTGGGCAGGGTGCCAACTCAGGCTCGCCAGTTGATGGGGCATCATTGCAAAGCCGCGGCGATTGATCTCCCCTAGAATCTTGTTCCAGGTATTCGCGTCTACCCAATACTGGGTGCCCGGATAACCTAGTCCGGCATTTCCCATGAAATTATAGTACTCCGGACAGAACTCTCCAGAGCAATTAGAAGGGTTTAGAAGTCTCCCGTCTTGCCAAATAATGACATCCTGTATACGCCTGCCGAGATCGCCAGTACTACTGTACTCGTCCTCCAGATTGAAATGATGTCCGATCTCATGAGCTGTGTTTATGAAATTGGTGGCAGAGGTTATGGCTGCCCGGTCGACCCTTGATCCTCCTCCTGATAGCCATCCCACACCTTGGGCTGTGGCATCCATCCACTTCCCCCAGGTAGAGGAACCGCGACCATAAAGCCAACCTTCGACCTCCGCACCGTAGTAATGGCCGGGAAATACACCGACCGCAAGGTCCGCTCTCGGTACATTGCAGGGGGCATTGGAGCGACAACGATTGCTGTTGTGTAGCGAGAGAGTTCTGGCAACGTTAACGCTCACAGACCATCGTGAGTCCACCAGACCAAAAACATAGTAACCACCGGGAACACGGTGAACTCGGGGAACAGGGTAGACTTGCCTCAAGTAGGGGACTGCCTCCCGGGCGAATTGATCGAGTCTCGAAGCGCTGATAGCCGGAGCTTTATGGGGGCGGATTCTGACAAAAAGTAGCCGCATGGGTCGGGAGGCATAGCTTGTGAAAGTTTCGTCGAACCGGTTGCTGTCTGGGTAGGGATCCACGCAAGGTTCTCCCACCACTTCGGCTTCAACCAGGATATGATGCTCGGTGGTGACCCCGGCCGGGAAGAGGCTGGCTGGAAGGATGAACTCGAACGCCTCGCCTATGCCACCCGTCTTTGGCGGGACCTGGTTTCCGTCTACATCCACTGACACCTTGATTTGAAGCCCGGATGGCAACCGCTCGGGGTGATATTCCGCCCAGTGGGCTCTCACCAGTACGGCCACGTCCCGCCCACCCACCAGGTTTCCACCTGCTACCGCCTGTAGCACCACTACACCGTCCTGGATGGATAGATCACAGAGGATGACGGTGGGTGTGGGACCAGGTGTAGGCGGGAGCACGGCGGTTGCCTCGACAACTGTTGGTTCTGTGGTTGGGGGAGGGGTGATTGCTGTAACGTCAATCGGCCCATACACGTCCCAAAGGTATTGTCGCGCGTCCCAGTAACAAGCCCCGCATGTGTAGGTGTGCTCGAATCGAACAACCACCCGCATTTGATCCGCTCCCTCGGGTGGTTGCACATCTGCCTCAAATGAGAATGGCTTGCCATCATCACTATCGGAGAGAGTTTGCGCGAAAATAGACGACGCACTGACGTTCAGCCCAGAGAATTCCTCCTCGGTTGCGCAGCGCTCAACACCTATCGTGTAGCATGTGTCAGCATGGCTCCACCACTCGTAGAACACAGGCCATGACCCTGCCCCGGCCATGAACTCCACATGGACATCAACTTCGTTGGTCACGATTTCCTGGCCTTCAGGATGAAGTCCTGTCACCACCACGCTACCGCGGATATGATAGGTGCCGTCTGCGTTGGGAGTGACTTCAACCTGAAGGGAGATGCTCTGTTGGGGAGGCCGGGCATTGGCAGATTGTGCCAGGATCAAAGGCAGCACTAGCAACAAAAGCAAGAGAAGCGGTTTTTTCACTTTCATCATCTCAACCTCCAATAGTTTCTAACGAACTAGACAGAAAGACCGATTACCCATTTACCATGATCCTATCCAATGGGCTCTCTTTCCCTTGATAGCGGCTAGGGGAGTGCTCTCGAGGAAGACTTGTTCGCTCCCCGCTGTGACGATAGGGTCTGGCCAAGCGATAGCGCTGAGCCTATCAACCCACCTTCTCCTCTCCTTACAGGATCCCGTGGGAAGACTCACCTCTGAACTCCTTCCCTTCATCGGTTTGCAATACCTCACAAGAGCCGGAATACGTCGTCACTAACTCCAGTGCGGTCAGCTTGACTGGGTCAAGCCTGGAAGTAGAGTCTCTAGCCCTGATTTGATCGCTCTGCTTCCCACTCCCTATCCATTAGTGTCGGACATTTCCTGTGGAATAGCCACGCCTCATCGCTTTTGGAAGGATGCTGCGCAGCAAACGAAGCCTAAACAAATGCCTGCCTTCCAGGCTCTGGCGAAAGGAGGCAGAAAGAATCCTCGCTTTCGGCGGCCTGGCAATCATGGCTCCCTCAGGAGCCTTAGACCCATGGCTTTGCGTCCCCACCTTTCGATGGGTTTGCCATTATCGATCCAAAAAGTGAGACCGAACATTCTTTTTGTTTGTTAGATTCTTTGTTATTCTATCACGCGGCGCTCTTGGGGGTCAATGGCCAATAGGTACTGTCCACATCTTGCAGATTGCTTGCCCTTGGCCGCCATAAGAGAGAGCCCCTTCCATCCTCACTCGGGAAGGGGCTGGTCTTGCTGGGATGTGCTCGTAGGCGGTAGGTGAAGTTGCGGCTTAGTCAGCAAAGCAAAGGACTACTTCATCCCTCCGTAATAGTTTGTCACGCAGTACAGAGCAGATCTTCTCGGGACTTCCTTTGACAAAGGTCAGCATTCCTATTTGATCCATGAATCCTCTATCCCTTGACACGAGTAGCTTGTCAGCATCTTGCTCTACGCTAGATTTGAAGATCTCAATTCCCTTCTCTCTATCTGTGCCTCTAGAATATCTCAGAGGATCCCTTCTGTACATGAACTCCAAGCCGTAGACAATCGGCGGGCCATAGGTGTCAACTTCGGAGGCTACTTTCTCCTTGAACAACTGGTAATCCTGGGCCCTGATCACCTCGTGGGGATGTCGACCGACGAAATCGGGGTCTAGGACGACAATGTCGTAGTGCCCACGTCGATACTTCCCGCCTCCTTCGGTTCGCGCATCATCATCCTTTACCTCGAATTTCCCATCGCTCATATCACATCTAAAGGGGGTAGGATATTCTCTGTGAACCAGGAAGTGTTGGTGACCATCCTTGTCAAGAGCTTTGCGCACTGGCAGGTCCTCTTGCAGGATGGAATAGAAACGGCACACTATGTCATTCTCGGTGAAGAAGCGTGTAGGATGGGAACGGAATTCACTGCATATCATACCAATGGATTTGACTACGGCTTCGATTATGGTTTGGTGACTCATGTCTAGTCCCTCACGACAGAATTCGGCCTGACTCGCCATATCCATACCCGCTTTGGACCGGATCGACAACCTTCCCCTACAGCCTCACCTCCACAATTGCTGCCATCCCTACTCCAGCCTCACCCTCCCCCAGAAGACCTGGGTGAGGCTGGAAACGCGGTTGGAGCCCTCTGGGGCTCAAGTGCGAGGCTTGTCCTCCTCCAATAGCATCATCACAATGGCATGTTCATTACCCTGGACGAGGTCGAGAGCTCGCGTCTCAGAATAGCCGAGCTCGACCACTAGATAGCCTACGAGAAAGTCACAGAATTCTTCGTCTCTACCTTCGAAAGGCAAGGAAAGCACTTGCTGTAGATCGTCCTTCATCTTGAGATATGCCTCTCGCGGATCAGTCATGAGCTTCCCTGTGCAGCAATGTGTTCTTGTGTGATTCACGAGAATCCCATGGTGATGACATTGCAGTCGGGGACAAGTCCCAGATCGGGTATGGCTAACCTCTCCCCATTGTGATATCTTACCGCCGTCGGTGTATCCTTCCTTCTGACGGATTCCTAGCCCCTGATCGACTGGATTCTCTCAGCGAGTGCGATGCACTGATGTCCTCTTTCCACCACTTTCACGACCCAACCGTTGCACTATCAAAGTTGGCGGTTCACGATCCGTCGTTTCTCGCCGCCTTCAATGCGGCCGGACGCATCTTTCAACTCTACTAGGATGACGGCGCGAGGTTTGATGACCATGAGGTCGATCTGCTCGCCGGCACAGAAGAAGTTCGCACACACCAGGCGGAAGTCATCCCGATCTTGTTCTTGCAGGTTTGTGAGCAGGGCTTGCAGGGCGCGCGCTTCGTGCGTGTGTTCGAATTCCTGCGATTGCCACAATTCGACCGTCATCTCATCACCCTTGTTGATTCACTATCTATCAGGCTTCGGCCTTGCCTGCCAGAAGCGCGAACTCGTACCAGTCGCCTACACCTGTTTCTCCAGCGGTCTGTCCCACACCCAAAGGGCGAACTGTCCACCTATCTCATGTCGTTTGGGTGGACCCCAGATTGGTCTGTCCCGCGGCACCCGGGTCTCCAAGTCCGTGGTGCCGCAGAGAATACAAACGCCCCGATGCGTCGAACGCACAAGTGACGCTGATCTCTTGGTGAGGTACCTCGACTGCTTTCCCGTGTAGTGCTCCCACAGGCGGACCGTCTCCTGCAAAGAGAATAGGTCAAGGCAAGTCATGTCTTCCTCGATAGAAGCGACCTTTGCGCTGGGCACGGTCTTGAGCTCAACCCAGAGGTATTCCTGGTCCTTCGGAGCATGCAACACCCAGTCGGCCCATTTCACCGCCGCCTTCACTCGGCGCTTGCAGGGCCGAGTGAGCCCACACGGCGCATCAATCCACATCTCGAGATAGTCGGGATGCAGCCCCGCGTCGGTCAAGGCGTTCAGCACTTCAATCTGCAGCCAGTTCTCGTAGCCCAGCCACTTATCCAGACACCGCTCCAGCGTTGCCAAGTTCCCTGGCTTCCCCAGATGCTCGGCGATGAATCGGGATACTTCCTCAAGGATTCCCGTCTTGACAACCATTTCCGCCTCCATTCATATGTTTGTCGAGCGTATCTGGATGGAGCTCATGGCACACACTATCCGTATCGGATCGATACACTCGTACTGTTGTCGGCCGTTCTCTCAGCTGCGTACCTCCTCTGTCGCATGCCGGCATCTTTGCCACGCCGGGTACTTCTCCACCAGCCGCACCTCTACGCGATTTCGCTACCTCGGAGCGAAAGAGCAAGCATCTGGTTGGCTATTCGAGACTAAGACGCCCTGACAAGAGCGACCCAAAAAGCTGACAAGGAAGTCTCGCTATTCCTGAGGTGGGCTCAGATCAATCCGGCATTCCAGAATGTCCTCGATCTTGATACCACTCGCTGGCCTTGATCTCAAGAATTCGAGCAGATCCTCTTGCCTCGGCTGCCCAAAGACCATGCGATAGGCTGCAAGAGCGCTCTTCAGCTCCTTGAGCTGCTCCAGTTCGCGACTCAGAGGCAAAGCGGGAACGCGCCGTTCGATCCTGAAGGGCCCCTGTTCATAGATCCAGTACGGAATCAAATCGGTGTTTTCGCGGCGATCTTGCTTGGCCTGGGCAAACAGGTAGGCCCAGGGATCATCCAATGGTTGGACTCCATGCGATAGTACCGACAGTCCATAGTGCTCAGCGAGGTTCTTGCGAATCACGTGCCCCTTGTAACGATGAATCCGTCCTTCGCGTTGCTCCAAATCGACCGGGTTTGATGGCAAGTTCCAGTGATAAATGGCATGGCAGTATTGGTGGAAGTCCAGCCCTTCCTGTCCAACCGAGGTGGTTGCCAGAATAAAGGGCCTGAAAGGCGAGTTGAAGGCTGTGCGCACCTGATCGGCACGGGTGACCTCGTTGTCGTCGTAGTTACGCCATTGGCCAAAAGGAACCGCGTACCGACAACGTATTCGGTAATCGTGGCGCACGATCTCACTACCTTTGAGCTGTATTTCATCAAAACTCAAGCTGATAGTGCGCAGGGCGACAGCATCCCGTATCGCGTCTGCCAGCGCTTGTGCGGCCTCCTCTGGGCAACTGTCCATTAACCCCAATGACTCGTGCAATACGTGCACGTACTCATCCATCACGGCCTGCAGATTACCGTCAACCGCATAGTCGAGAGCCCGTTCCCAATAAGGCTTGGCGCTGCCGCCATTCTCTTGCTCAACATCGTCAGAATCATCAGGGCTACGGATCAGAGTGATGGATTCAGGTAAGTTGAACATTGTCCGAAAGCCCATGGCGGCCCGGGCTGCGGCACTGAGAACCTGCCAAGTCGAGGTCTCTTCAATGTCATTCCACTGCCGGCAGAACGCACGCAGTGTTACCACGGCAGGCGACGCCAGAGCCATCTTGGTCAACACGTCGCTTAGGTTGTCGGGGCGAGGGCCGAGTTCAAGGTCTGCGGCGTCGCGCAACTGGTCAACATGCTCTGAGAAGTAAGTGTCTTCCTCGCCGGAACGACTGCGCACCATCGCCTCCCAGGCGAACGAATCGTCCTGCTCTTCCAGCCAGCGAGTGACGGGTAGGGGATTGAATCGCCGATCGAGTAGTATCGGTGCAGCCCAGTACCAGCGCTGATCGGTCGGACCACCCCGGCGATGACCTTCGACCTCGATATGCTCCAGCAAATGCTCGATCTGTTTGCGTACAGCTTCGTAGACCGCTTCGTAGGAAGGTGTCTGGCCGTCGCAGGCCAGACGCGCCCCGACTGCCATTGGGTCAATCCGTTTTGCCAAGGTCAGGCAGGGATATAGCAGAGTGAAGACCGGCATACCCGTCAGGCGGTCGTGCTGACGGCTAAAGCGTAGCAAGGGCCGGCGCCTACTTGTGAGATCGCTATAGTCCACCCCCTCTTGGTGGGCGTAACCGCTGACCATGCGCCGTTCAACCTCATAGCTGCACAACATCGAGATAGCCTTGGGCACGACCCTCCACGCCGAGAAGATCAATTGCTTGGTTGGGCCGTGCTCGTCTAGCTCGTCGTAGACCCCTTGAGGCTGATAGTATGGCAGAGAAGGCGGAATCCAAAGTAGCTTCCATCCGCCAGGCTCCACGGCGCCCTCGATAAGGGTTCGTAGCTTGGCATTGGCAGGATCAATCCGCTGATACCTGCCGACTGCCTGGCTCCGCAGTAGAGTATTCGTCCCCCGCCGGATGCTCTCTCCAAGTTGGCCGCATGCCGTCGCAGACTCGGCTTTCTTGAGCCTGCGCTTCAGAACATAGTCGTCCATCAGGTTGAGAAGATATGGAGCGGATTTCCAGTATTCGACGTGGTCGCCCGCGTCCAATACCTGAGCCACTCTGTCTACGGTCTCAAAGGCAGCCAAGTCTTGCGGTCGTAGTCGGCCTCGATCATCTCCGGATTCCGCGACCATGCCGTTTCGATCCTCGGTCATCGCCAAGCGCTCGGTGCGGATCATCACGCTGCGCAATGATTGCTCGATCCGATCCCTGATCCGCTTCAAGCGGTGCAGGCTTTCGTCATCTCGATTGCCTAGCCGATAAAGCTCGAGCCTGTAGGCTCTCAGCAATTCGCGGACGGATCTTGTTTTCTCTCCTGAGTCAAACAGAAACCCAAGGGTTTCAATGAAGTCCCTATGATGATCGTCTTCCCCAGCTTCGTGATACATAGTGTACATCTTGTACGGCGTTGCCGAGAGGAGAATCACTTTGGCTTCGTGATGAGCTATGCTCGTGTCCTGGTACTCAAAGAGCTGGTGCGCGAGTTGGCCCATTCGATCCTGGCCACGGAGTAGGTGCTTGAACCGCTGAAACTCGTCGAGAACAATCAGATCCGGCTCCAACGCCTTGACACAACTTGCAGCCAAGATGAAGCGCAGCTCGCCAATTAGACCGTTGCGGGCATTGCGATCCCGCCACGGGACATGCTTCCGATAATGGGCGAAACGCCCGACCAGCTCCTCAAAGCGCGCACGGACATCGGTCTGGCCTGAGCGACGACACTCTTGGATCTGATCGTACAACTCTTTGACGAAAGCCTGGGCGAGATCCTCATCGATCTGATTCCAATCTCGGAATCGTTTCAAGTACTTTCGCCAAGAATCCTTGCCAGCCTGACACTGAAGCAGGTTTTTCGGGCCGGCTACGTTCCCGAACCCCCACGCCTCTCTCAAGACATGATAGAGCAAAGCCCTCTCGCGCATCACACCGCCGCTGGAACGAAGGTCGAATGATGTCCCTGGTGTGAAAGAGACAAAGTTCAGATGCTTCAAGTCGCCAATGGTGACCGGCAACAGAGTTATCCGCGAGGCAAGAGAGAAGCCTTCTTGCCCGGGGATTCTCAGCCGATTGATGTTCTGGCGAGCGATGTTTGCGTTAGAGCAAATGTAGATCACGTCAATGCGATCTACACCCTGGCTCCACAGGTGATTGACAGCTTTGGCGATAACCCCGCGGGCGACCAGAGTCTTTCCCAAGCCCACCTCATCAGCGATCAGGAAGCGTTTCACAGGCTCTTTGTCTGTGTAGAGACGACTGAAAACGTAGTCCACGGAACGTCGCTGGAAATCTTTCAGCCCGTTGAGCACTGGTTCAAGAGGAATGGTGCGGTGACTCATTCCTTGGCCTCCAGTCTACTTTCCCAGATCACCTGCCACAACTCCTCAAAACCTTCAGGCAGCGATCGTCTTCCCTCGGGTGTCCTGCACAAAGCGTCGACAACGACAGCGATGCGGTCAAGCTTCTCTGGTGCCCTACTGTAAGCACGCACGAGCTTTTCCATCAAGACAGTTTCGCCCAAATTCAGGCCGGGTGGGCTGCCACCGCCACCACTGATGTGGCCTCGCGGATCCGTCATCCAGGTAGGTTCCATGTCATCCTCTGACAGAAGGAACAGGAGATAGCGCAGAAAGCGGTTGGGGTCTGACAGGATGCTTCGCAGAATGCAGTCGTTCCTGTCCTCTGGCATACCCTCGATGGGCAGGTTCAGCACGAAGCGGACCGAGTTCCTCTTCTCTCCCAATCTGGCCGTCAGCTCAAAGGCTATGAATCTGGTGACAGAAACGGTGGACATATCGGCGAAGGCAACCTCTCTCGCATTGAATAGCGACCTCAGATCCTTGGCGTAGCCCCTCTGAAGCGTGATCGGCCAACATCGCCCCTCGACTCCGCTCAAGGGAGGGCAAGTCTTGTCGGGGTCGAACGACAAGAGGAGATCATAGGTACTCTTGGCTACGACTTGCCGCACAGACAGTTGCAGGTCCAGAGTCAACAGTCCTCTGCGGATTGACTCAACTCGCTCCTCCAATTGACGCAGTTCAGGATCAGGTGGTGGCCTCTCCTTGGGCGGCACATAGCTCTTGAGCAGATCACGAAAGGTTGTCCTATTGTCATCGTGGGCCAGAATCTTGTCAATGCCTATTTTACTGTGCTTGCCATGCAGTTCAACCATGAACTCGATGTTGCGGCCGCCAAAGGCTGCGTTAGTAGCGTTGGCCGACCCAGTCCATAGACGCGCATCCCGACCAGCTTTGGCCACAAACAGCTTGGCGTGCAGACCAAATAGTCCAGAGACACCGCCTGACTCTACGTCTTCTGCCTCGCTGACTTCCGCCTCCTCAGTGTTTTGTTCGTCCAACTCTCCCAATCTTGCAGCTGCCTCGTCCATCACCAGGATTTCACCGAAACGCGCGCTCTCATTCTCTCGCAGCTCATCGAGGCTTTCTACTCGAGAGACCAGTACGTGCCTGGGTGGACTCTTGGTCAGGCGTGTCAAGAGACTGCCAGACAGGAAGGGAGAAACAATCAGAAGCCGGTCAACACGGCCCTTGATGGAAAACCTTTGGTAACCAGGAATCCCCACCGGTCGGAAGGCGATTTTGTCCCCGAATCCCAACGGAGGTTTGAAGTCGACCCGCCTGACTTCCTCCGATAACAGCTTTGTGTCTCTCACAATCCTGTCACTGACTTGCACAAGACTGTCGTTGCCCCGTGCCGCTAGGTTGGGCAAGTAGGCGATGAAATCCGACAAAGGCCGATTGCGACCATATCCGATCTTCCGCTGCTGAACCGTGCCCTCCAGCGCCAGTACGGTATCCCAAGACTCGTCGAAGGTCAGATTGCGAGACAGACACAACAACCGATGAACAACGGGCTTACCCTCAGCAACGAATCTCATTAGCCAGATCTTGGGATGAAAGAAGCCAGAAGGGTTTTCTGGCATGACATCCACCACCATCGGTTCCAAGTAGCTGTAGGGCAATTGATCTGCAGACGGGACTGCAATTCGTCCCTTCTGACAGAATACTGAGAGTTTCTTCGTCGTTTGTTGTAGTGCGTCCAACAAGGCAACAGGATTCTGGAACGCCTGATCCCTGCTCTCACACTCAAACATCACGAAAGACAAGGGCGCCATCAAAAGCGTGAACAGATCCAAAGTAAATGTAGTCGCCACCGCCCGATCAAGATGATAACCCTCTGGGGGTCGCAACGCTTCCAGGTAAAGGAGGCGAGCGTTTGGATCAAGCATTGTTCTCCATCCCCAGCAGAATGTCGTTGGTGATTGCCTGGACCGCACTCCACCGATAGTTGAGCTGACTGGCACCAGCAGCACCGCTCCAAAGCTCAAGGGCTCGTTGGTTTTCCAAGCGGGCCCTGTTACGTTTCAGAGCCACCTCACGGTCGTAGAGTAGGCTTCGGGCCATCTCGTCGGTGGCCAGAGTGGCCACGTCCCTGCCTTCCAATACCAGACTGATCCAACGATCAGCAAAGTGACAAGTTCGCACGGGTACCTTCGCTCCCTCAGACACCACTGTCCTCCAGAAACCCTCGAGGTCCCACCCCGCCAATGCTGCCTGGCGAGATTGGATGTTTTCGCTCCACTTGACAAGGCTGCCCCTATACTTTGTGACCTCGTCTTGCCGATTGCTCTTTTCACCCAACATCAGATTGTAGAGCAGTGCCGCGCCATGCATCACCTCCGAGAAATTGCGTGCGTGCTCCACCTGAGTCCGCAGCCTCTGGGGAAATCGCGCCATCTCAGGGTGCCTCCAGACAAAGGAAACCTCGGTAGGTGCTGTCCGGTCAACGAGGAAAGCGAGCAGGCTCTGTCCACAGTTCGTCATGATCCGATCGTGAAGGTATTCCGCCTCCCGCTTGGCGAGGGCGAGACTGGCCTGACGAGGAAAGCCGGCCGGTGGCTTCGACAGTCCAGGATCCCAGTTCTCACCTATCCTGGGGGCTAAAGACTCCTCCCCATCGGATTTCCGTTGCCGATACTGCTTGCGACGGCGATAGAAGACATCCAGATATCGATGATACTGAGGCTGGGAGCCGTGAAACAACCGGATGCCCCACGTTCTCGTCCCCAACCAGTAGATGTTGCTGGGCAGCCGTTGGAGCTTTCTGCGTGCATCTTTGCCGATGACACCCTCCGTGTCACCGGAGTCGAGCAGGCCCTCGATGAGATCCAGTTCGTCGCGACGAGCTCTCCGAGCAATATCCATCGAGGATGTCTGTCGCTTCTCGTGTCTCAGGTAGATCCAGGGTACAAAGAGCATATATTTGGCCCTGGTCTGGATTGTGCTCGTGCCGGGAAAGAGAAGATTAGCGAAAGCATCTCGCACCGAGCCTAGTCCCAGTTCGTCTCGAGTGTCTTGCTCACGAAACAGGTGAATCACGTCCGCCATTCTCTGCCGGTCTTGTTCAGCAAAGTCTACCCAACCAAAGGTGGATGGCATCCTCTCACTGTCCTTTCACATCCTGCCCAGAGGCTGGCCGCGAGCGCGCTGCGAAACGGACGGCCAACAAGGCCCTAAAAGGGGATCTCGTCCTCCTCTTCAGGGGGCTGCACAGGCCCTGGGTAGAGCTGTGTCCCAAACATCTTGGCATAGCCAGTCCACCCGCCCGGCGAGACGGGTTCACTTTCAACGTGGTCGAGAAAGCCACGCACAGATCCATCGAGCCAGTCGGCGTGATGCAGTGCCAGGGCCTCCACCGTCTTGGGCACAACGGGAGACCCTCTCTCGAGCGCTCCATGGTGAGCGAGGATGGCGTGCAGGAGACGATTGCGCAGCTCCCGCGGGAATCCGTCGACGCTCTCAATGGCGCTTTGGACCCTCAGTGCCCCCTCGACCACATGGTCGATCAGCCTTCCCTCGTCGGTGAGATCTAGAACCGGACGCGCCGTGTATGCGGTAACCTTGCCTACATCATGCAGTATCGCACCGGTCAGAAGAAGGTCGCGATCAATCTCGGGGTGCTCGTCTGCAACGAAAGAGCACAGCCTGACCACCGCCAGGGAGTGTTCAAGTAGCCCGCCGATGCAAGCGTGATGGTACATCTTGGCGGCTGGTGCCATGCTGAATGCAGCATCGAACTCCTGGTCTGAGAATACGTGGCCTAGCAGCCGAGAGAGATGGAGATTCCCAATGTCTTCATGCACCTGCTGCAATTCCGTTCGCATCTCGCCCATGTCTCGCTTTGCCTTCGGCAGGAAATCCTCGAGATTCAGGATCTCCTCACCGACAAGGCGGTCAATCCGAACCTGGGGTTGGCCGGAGTCAGGAGGCCATTCGTCCACGACGCCGTCTACGCGGACGCCAGAACCCACTCTTAGCTGGTTCGCAAGCTGGGTAGGCACGTCCCAGTAGCGGGCCTCGATCCGCCCCGTCTTGTCTGCCAGGCTTGCCCTCAGGTAAGGGGATCCATCGCGTGTCTTGTCGATCCTCGACTCGGCGAGAAGGTAGACTTCCCTGTTGATGGTCATCCCGATCTTCAGGTCTTTGATGAATCGCTTGGTCATTGAATCCCCCAGACTGGGTCAAGAGACCCAGGGCGAGAAAGGGCTACGGTGCGGGGACATCGATGGCTCAAGCATTGAATCTCTTGCATAGGTCGTAGAACTCCTGCAGGTTGTCGCTGCCAATGTCTGCCAGCACCTGCTCCCATGTGTGGAAATGGATTCACAGGTTGTCGAGAACATCCCTCCACCCCCTGGCAAACCGTTCGACTGCCTTTCCAGGCTCACTCGTCTTGACGAAATCCTGTAGTCTCTTGGTGATCTGCTTCTCAACGTACTCCTTGGTGTATAGATTGGGGTCGATATGGGAATTGTCTTCGGCATACAAGACTGCGAGATGCGCGGCATAGCTTCCTCTTGGGTTCGCAAGTAGTATCGAGTTGCTCAGGCACGCTGCAGTGCGGGATACCTGATCGTACCAGGGGGCGTTCTTCGTGCCGGCGGCGATCGGGGCGTATAGCTTTGCCTCGAAGACGGCGATGTACCTGGAATCAGACTTCAGCATGATGCCCGACTTGCTGTCGCTGATCGAATAGTCACCTACTATGCCATCAACGCGAGTGTTAGTTTCGGCCTGATTGTCTCCTCTGAAGCGGGCCTTGAATGGTGTGTACAGTTGACCCTCGGAATAGACTGTGACACCTACTGGGAACGGCAAGAAGCCAAGCTCGGCGCTTCGCCCACCAAGTAGCCACTCCCTCAGCACCGATCTCAACAGCCAGCCTTCGTTGAAGATGAGTGTTTCGGCAAAGAGGCACTTGGGTGCTCCCTCGTTGACAAGGCTGGAATGGTAGATCTTAAGCAGTTCCTGGAACATCGTTCATATCCTCTCACATCTACCATAGGCGGCTGTCGTTCAACCGCTGACATGTGCTTCTGATGGATCTCGAACTGTCGTCGAACCTACTCTAGCAGCCTAAGACGAAACCTGATAGCTCTCCGATCCTTCCCCTCAACGTCCGGACCTACCCACCACTCGTGGTCCACACGCTCCATTTCGCCAATGTACTGCACATATCCCTTACTCTCTATCTCGAAGAGATGCAACTCCTTGCGATTCTCCTTGTGGTCGCAGATAGCGCGATTGCCTCTGACCAATTCCATATCGCCCACTTGCCCCTCGCCCGTGTAGAGGAAGGTCGCATGGTCAATCCACCTATCCTTGTAGCCGAACTCCTCGCCGGGAGGGCCGGTGAAGATCAGAATCGACGGTACGCTCTTCGGCGTGGAGATGCCCCCAAACTGTTGGCCGCCGACGCAATCGTGTATCAGCCGACGCCTATAGCGACCTCCGGGCGCGAGATCGATCCCGCAGGAATGCATGCTAGTTGCCAAAGACGACGCTCGCTTCACTTCTTCTCACCTCCTCGTTGTACCTCTAGATCCTCGGGTGATAGTTGTGCTCGAAGATGGCTCGCCAGGTGATGGTCCCGATGATGGCGATGGAAAGGAGGACGGCCCGGAAGGATCTATCGAACATGCCTCCTTCACCATTTGTGGAGTCATCACCTTGGAAAGATCGACGCGGGCCAAGTGGCTCGCAGGAGCGTCATGTCGATGTGTGCTTGAGGTCTCGTACCACTTCCGCGTAGATGGTGCAGATGGCGGCCACGAAGATGTCCACGTTGCCCGCGGTGAAAGCGAGCCGCAGGTCTTTCTCAGCACCACCCTCATCCAGCCTGGAGTGAGCTAGACGCTCCAACAGCTCCCACCTGAGCGTCTCAAGAACGCGGTTCCGAGGAATGTCCCAGGTGTAGAAGGGGAATAGAATCGCCACCCCTCCAGAGCCTTTTTGGTGAGTTCCCAGTCTGAAGACAGTCTTGTACTTCCACCTAGCCGGAAGCGCGAATGGGACGCTACCGGTCGTCTGCTGGACCGGGTGAAGTTGCAGCGCTTCAGCCAGAGATAGAACTCGTTCCAGCTCGCTATGAATTCCTTGCTGACTCGCGGCGCCTCGAATCCTCTCAATAGTCATTCTCTCGCTCATCTCGTCCACTGGGAGTGTTGGCTCTACCTGACCGAGCCACCTATCTATTATGTTCTTACCTTCCTGCACTGTGACATAGTGCATGAAGTTGTCCAGTATGAAGAGATCGAGGTCGTCTCGAAGAGCGGCCAACGCCAACTGCGCCCTTTGGACAGCTACGTACACCTGCCCGGGACTGTCACCGGCTTTCCAATAACGCATCCCGAGGTTATCCAGCGCTCGCTCAGCCTTGTCGTTCCAGCGAGGGTTACCCGCCGGGTCTAGAGGTTGAAAGAAGGTGCTCCAAAATGACTTGGCGATGCCGAAGACCTTGTAGCGCCCATTCTCGTCTATGACCTGATCCACTCTTGTCTGCAGGCTGTCCTCCGACTCGAGCAGGTATAGGAGGCCCGCTCTCACCTTGTCTACATTCTGTTCAATGGATCGGTAGTACAGCGGCACTCGCACCGCCCATCGATAGTGTTCAATCAGGTCCGGCGCTAGCTCCTCGTCAGTCGCGCTCTTCAAGTGGTCCACATTGAAAAGGTCTGCCTTCGTTTTCTGCACTCTGGCTCTGTGCCGGTTGATCCACGGATCAGCCACTGGGATGCCTTCTTTCAGATAGGTGTCAAGAAGCTCCTTCAACTGTCCATCCGTGAGTTTGGTGGAAAGGCTATCCTCGTTTGGCATCACTTGCCTCCTACTCTTAGGCCATCCGCGTACAGACGGTTTGGCAATCGCTGAATCCAGGGGCAGGGATTCTACTCAACTTCGAACTCCTCCACATCCGCTCCGACCTGCCGGAGTGTTTCGCGCACTTTGAGGTCGATCACGTTGGGATCTATCGGCTCGTCGGATTGCGCCGTCAACTGCACTCTCAGGGCTATCTCTGCTCCCGCGCTCTGCAGTGGTAGGAGCACACCGCTGACGAAGTCCGACAGTTTGTCCCACGGTATCCTGGTGATGATCTTGAGGACGTGCTTACCCTTCTCCTCTTCCTCCGCACCCTTCGGTTCCTCGTCTTCTTCCTCCCCCGGCTCCCCCTCTTCCTCCACTTCCTCCTCTTGCTCCGCGCGCTTCCACTCTTCTGCCACCTCCTTGCTCACGATCTGCGCTTCTGGGGTGACAATGCTCGGAAGGACGCCCTCATCAAAATAGACTTGCTCGCCGACTCTTAGGCCAAAGAACCTCTGACGTACGCCGTCCACGATGGCCTTCTTGAGCACCTCTTCGCTTTCCAGGATAGGGTTGTCCGGGGAGGTGAAGAAGGCATCGGCAATAGTTTGGTACTCCATTTCTTCACGCCCGCCCAGGAGTCGCTCCTGCACGTATCGTGGAGAGATCTGACGGAGCAGCTTAACGAACTAAGAGGGCTCGAACCCAGCCCGCGCAAGGCCACTAGTCTCTTCTACGGAATCGGCGTCTTGCTTAGATTGTACGAGACCTTGGTCCTCGACAGGAGGCTCACTGAGATCGAGGCTTTCTTGGGCGTGGAAGTCCAAAGCTGGCTCTGGACTCGGGAGCGGCTCCCCTAGGTAGCTCCATAGGCGGGTCCGGCAGAGCGATGTAGCTCCATCCCAGAGGCTATGACACAGCGGGCTCGTGGCGAACGACAAGGGATCCTGTCGCTGTGGGAGATTCGAGCTGTGGGAAGAGGTGTGGCCGTGTGGCATGAGTGCCAGGGTGGGAGCGACAGCCTTGGCATGGTCAACAAAGGAGAGCGCAATGGCTAGGAGGGATCTGCTCAGACGCCTGGAGAAGGTGTGGGGTCTGTACAGAAGAGAATTGGACTGGGCTATCCAGCGGGTGAACCGCAAACTGGGGGATGACGAGTTCTGCAAGGAGAAAAAGAAGGTGTTCTCCCAAGCTGTCGAGAAGGGTGACTACTCCTCCCCGGTGGTACAAGAATGGGTTGAGCTGGCGGAGAAGCACCACCCCATCAAGCCCTGGCGACGCATTTTTGGCCCCAATGCAAGCGACGAGGCTGGGTTGGCACTAGGAAGGCGCTTTCAAGGTGAGACCTGGTCTATCTACCGGCAGCACGGGCAAGGTTCCTAGAGGGCAAAAACAGGATCACATGTTGTGT